>Ga0265594_1000359_pt1 | contig 37722 bp, 36 predicted proteins | sample saktaG_11_FD_190147 | JGI IMG/M metagenome (GOLD analysis project Ga0265594, IMG submission 190147) | Saline water microbial communities from Sakinaw Lake, British Columbia, Canada - sak_2011_5_24_80m | ecosystem: Environmental > Aquatic > Non-marine Saline and Alkaline > Saline ... | reverse complement strand
GGGTCTTTCTGATGATACAACTCCGTGCATAAATTCAAATGAATTACTGGCATCTCTGGATCGTTCCGGGGGGTGGACATTGAGTCCCTGCTCTCCGATAACTACCAGGTCTCCTCTTCGTAATTTTGACATAGGTGTACAGAATGCCCGTTTCTTTTTAGGATCAATAACGACAAGGCAGTCCATTTCTATCTGTTCGACAGGGATCCATTCTCCCTGGTACTTCAGATCAGTCGGATAATTCGTGGTAGAATAAAAGCCTTGAGGAACCACACAATCAGCTTCTGCAGGAACCAATTTTACATCATCAACCGTTACCAGTCTTGCACCTTGCCTGTGAAGCCTACTGACTATCCGATCAGCAAGATCTTCAGAATCTGCAGTGATTATAATTTTAGCATAACTGGTGTCTGTTTTGTGTTTTCCAATCTCAAACGTGACAATCTCAAAAATGCCACCCATATCCAGAATGGCATCAAGAACCCGTGTCATAATACCTGAATCAATGATATGGCCGGTTAGTTCGAGTTCACGCATAATATCCATATACACTTATGGTGGTTACGAAAATTAAGAGTTTCACAACGTATCACCAGAAAATTGTCTGATAAGCTACAAGAACACATCGTCTCTATCTCATGCATAATGGTACTATTTACAGATAAGATATCTGATAGAAGTAGTATGAATAATGGAGAAACTCCAAAAATCCGGTTCTCTCTCTACAGGGAAGTAATATGGCTGGTTACAAAATGATTGTGCTTTTCTTATGAAAAAATGTATATATTTAATGAGTGATAACTCATAAAAGAGGCGTTTAAGTTCTGGTAACAATAAAAAAACAGACTAAAAATTGATTTTACCCGTATTGTTTAATAAAAATATTTCTGATTTTACCAGTATTTCTGGATTATTAATGTTGAAGATGAGTCTTTTATCATTGAGAACTAATTTCAGTTCGTTTTGTTCCTGATGGATTTTGTCTCCACGTAAAATGTTTATCCCTGCCGGACAGGCTGGTACTGCGTCTATCTCTTCAATGTACGATACTGGTGGATCTATTCCGAGTTTATTATACAGGTAAACAGGCACCCAGACCGAACATGCATCATTTCCAGACATTCTGTAATTATCTTCTATTATCTGGATAAGATCTGATGTAATACAGGGTAGATCTACCGCAACCGCAAAGAAAGCTTCTTTTTCCTCAATTGCAACAATGGTTTCTATAAGATCAGGAAGATACCCATGACCCATTGATCTGAATGTTTCAATTGTATGAGCCCTACAATAATTGCTGGTATATGGTGTATCCGGTGTTGTAACCACAAGAACTGTATGTCCTGCATTGGTGAAAGCAGATACAATCCAGGTTACCATAGTTGCTCCGGCAATCTGTACAAGTGCTTTTTCTCCTTTTTGCAGACGTGTACCAAGACCTCCAGCCATGATTACTGCAAGCATTGTATAAGTGACTCCACCAGCATCTCATTTTCATCATGACGTCTGACTGCGATTCTGATACATTCTGGAAGTCCAAATGAGCTACAATCACGTATCAGAATTCCTTTTTTTGCCATATCCGAACAGAGTTTTTGTACGGGTTTTCCCACCCTGATAAGGATAAAATTCGCAGATGCCGGATAACACATCAGATTCATCTCAAAGATCTGATCCTGTAAATAATTTCGTTCCCGCTTAATGTAAGATCGTGACACTATAAGATCATCAAACCGCGAAAAAGCTTCGATAGCCATCTGTTCTGCAACAGCATTCACAGACCAGGGTGGCCGAATCATCTCCATTTTTGCAACTAGAGAGGGAGTGCCAAGGCCGTATCCAAATCGAATACCGGGTATTGCAAAGGATTTCGTCAATGAACGCATTATAAAGAGATTCTCATCAGAAACATCAGCCACACTATCTGATGGTTGTGCAAGATCAATAAAAGCCTCATCGACAAATAGTAATCCTTCATCTTTTTTAATTTCATTGAGATAAGCGAGTACATCTGCTCTGTGACATAGTTCACCGGTTGGATTATTTGGGTTACAAAGGAACGTTGCGGCAGCTCCATGATTATTATTGATGATATCAGATCCACAAATGCGCGCAGAATGGGCATATTCTCCAAAACTCGGCTGTGGGATATACGTCTTTGTGTTGCCCTTAAGAAAAGCATGACAAAATGATCGGATAATTTCTGCAGAACCGTTGCCAACAACTACTTCATTAGGTCTTCGATTATGAAAATGTGCAATTTTTTCTTTTAAAATCTGAAATGAATCATCAGGATATTCTTTTATTTGTGTCACATCAGATGGAAGTGCCAGATCTGGTGCAAGAGGATTGAGACTGGCGCTGAAATCAAGAAAATGGCATTTGAATTGTTCTTTGAATCGTTTTACCTGGCCCCCATGGTGTACCTCATAACAATTTTCCATAATTAACCTTCCTGACAGACTCGTTATCACTTAGATGTAGGAGTAATAATACGTCTTGTTTCATTCTGTGTAAAGTTACACAAGATATAAATAGAATTAAATAAAATTCAATATATCTCACGTCTGACATTTAGCATCTTTATGTCTGACAATAAGCAGACATATGTATGACATATGTCATACATCAATGTGATATCTATGATGAGACGAATTACCATTCGACTGCCAGAGCAGCAGGTTGCCACATTGGAGAAACTGGTAGCAGCCGGGGAATTTCCAACAATCTCCGAAGCCATCAGGGGAGCCGTACGTGAGCTGATTCAACATAAGGCACCACAGGTCTTAGCAGATAGTGATAAAGTGACCTTTAATGTATGAGGGGGAGTATCAATGCAGAGTATAATTAATGCAGCAGTAATGAATGCCGAACGAGAGAAAGAAATTCAGACCCGTTCTCAGGGTTATGAAGATGATATTGACGGGCAGCCACGCATCGTAATTATTGGATGTGGTGGGGCCGGAAATAACACGGTAAATCGCCTTCATAATATGGGGGTATCTGGTGCTGAGACCATTGCTATCAATACGGATAAACAACACCTTGATATGATTAAGGCTGATAAACGTATTCTTATCGGTAAATCTCTTACGAAAGGTCTCGGAGCTGGAGGTTATCCTGAGATTGGGAAGAAAGCGGCAGAGATGGCACGTCCCACTCTGGAAAACCTACTTGACTCGACAGACCTCTGTTTTATTACTGCAGGCATGGGTGGTGGAACTGGTACTGGTTCTGCACCGGTAGTGGCAAAAATTGCAAAAGAACAGGGGGCAATTGTTGTAGGAATGGTCAGTTATCCCTTTGATGTAGAAAAAGCACGTTTAATAAGAGCAGAGGATGGACTTGATGCAATATCAGCATCGGCAGATTCTGTCATTGTCCTTGATAATAACCGGTTGAAAAATTTTGTTCCCAATCTACCTCTAGCTCAGTCTTTTTCTGTAATGGATCAGTTAATTGGTGAGACGGTTAAAGGAATTACCGAAACAATTACTGAACCATCGCTGATAAATATTGATTATGCTGATGTGAAAGCTATCATGAGCAAAGGAGGGGTTGCTACCATGCTCGTTGGGGAGAGTAAACAACAAAATAAAGCAGAGAGTGTGGTAAAAGAGTGCCTCTCAAATCCGATGCTTGATATTGATTATCGTGGTGCAACTGGGAGTCTGATTCATATCACCGGCGGTTCTGATCTTACTTTAATTGAATCAGAAGAGATAGCATCTTCATTGACCTATGAACTTGATGCTCATGCTGATGTTATCTGGGGAGCCAGGATTCGAAACGATATGGAAGGAAAAGTGCGTGTTATGGCCATCATGACTGGGGTTAGTAAAGTTGATCCGATGGCAAACCTGCAGGAACGATATTCAGATCGCATAGAAAACATGAAAAATCGTGCTGCAAATTACAAATCTCCAAATATCCAAATGATTAAAGGAAATAATCGTGCTATGTATGATCTGGCAAGCGGTTCCGAAATTATCTGGATGTAACAAGTATAACTAAAAATTCCCTACTGCCATAGTCCTTAATAAAATTTTTCATCTTTTTTATTTATTTGTAAGAAACCATTATCCCTGCTAATAGCTACTAATACTGATGGTCTTTGATAGACCTGAACCGAGTGCGGCATGAAGAAACAGGAATTTTATCCTGCTCTTCAGGTACAGGGAGTCGAACATACGTGAATAGCCTGATGAACAAGAACCGTTGTCGAACATTATACGCGTATCCCGTGTCCAGGGTTTTTCCTTTTCCTGTGACGTTATGGGTTTTTATACTGCGATTGAAAAAGTTCTGTTTCGGATTTTATCTGGCCTATTTTCAGGTGATGTTCCTGCGCATTCAACACTCGATAGTACGAGTGCAAAAAAGGAACTTATGCGAGGAATGGTAAAGCAATGCTGAATGAATTGATTGACAAACGAAGAACATCTGTAGCAACTTCAGAAGATCACAAAAATAAGCGCAATGAGCTCAATGCCCAAGCAAGCCAGTGTGCGAGAGAGCGTAACACGTTAAACAACCAGACCCGTGAATTTGTGGAAGAAGCTCAAAAGCATAAAGATCTAAGAGACCAGTTCAATAAAGAAGTGCAGGAGCTAAAAGTCCGCAGAAACCAGCTCAATGAAGAAGCGAACATTATATTCACTGATGTTGAGTCATTCAAGAAAGATCATGGTGGTGTGAAGACCCGGGGAATCAAGGAACTACAAAAGCAGATAGAACACCTTGAATTCCGTCAGCAGACTGAGGTTTTCAGCACAGAAAAAGAGCGTGAACTGATCGAAAAGATTAAGCAGATGAAGGATCAGGTCAAGGAGCATGAGGTAGAATTTGAGCAGAATAAAGAGGTTCGAGAGAAGATTCTTGCAGCTAAAGAACTTCGAAAAGAAGCATCAGACATTCATGATCATGTCACTGAACTTGCTGAAGATGCTCAAAAGCACCATGACCTGATGGTTGAGTGTTACCGTAAAGCTGACGCATCCCGTGAAGATGCTGATGCTGCCCACCGGAAATTTGTAGAGGCCCAGGAAACAGCAGATACTGAACATAAACTCTTTATCGAATGCCAGAAGGAACTGCGGGATTACGATAAAGTTATCGGTGGACTTCGAAAGAAGAGTAAAAAGACAAAACAAAACAAGGAACAGAAAGAAGTTCGCAAAGAAGCAGAACAGATATTCAATATGTTCCGTGCAGGAGAAAAACTTACCACTGAAGACATCCTGCTTCTTCAACGATCAAAACTTATCTAATTGGTTTGACATAGAATATTACCTGAATCTTTTTTCAGACCAATTCTTTAATATTTTTTTAGATCCAATACTGAGATATGGAGAAATCCCGGACTCTTGTTCTGAACGTGGACAGGGATGATGATATTGGCTATAAAGCATTTATTGAGAGTCCGGTAATTGGCAGGGATGCCTGTCTTAATGCAGCAGAATCTCTTGCACTAAAAGATCCTGAAGATTCAGATGTTAATGCAATTTTTCAGACAATCAAAACCTATGATGAATTGATTGAGAATGGAGAAGAAGCAGACATCGCCATCATTGGTGGAAATCACTTTAGATTTATAGAAGGAGACCGAAAGATTGGCCGGCTTTTACATGATGTTATAACCATGACCGGGTCCACGAATTGTATCCTTGTCACTGATGGTGGAGAAGATGAATATGTCCTTCCAATAATAACATCGCGAATACCGGTATCGAGTATACAGCGTGTGGTAGTCAGTCAGATGCCAAATCTTGAAGGAACATATTACATTATTAAAAAACTTATCAGTGATCCCAAGATTTCCCGGTTTGTTCTTGTCCTTCCTGGTCTTGCTTTATTGCTTTATGCAGTTAGTTATGTTTTAGATCGTCCTGAAATTGCTACAATTGTCATTGCCGGAGGTATTGGAGCATACCTTTTGTATAGGGGTTTCTCTCTTGATGAAATGATTCAGGACCAGTATAAGAGCCTGAAAAGTACACTTTCACGTGGCAGATTCTCTTTTGTAACTTCTATTGGGGGGATTATAATTGGTGTTATTGCAATTATTGAAGGATATAGTAACCTGGCGAAGTACTGGGATGGATCAGGTCTCTTTCCAGCTCTTCTTATCTTTATATATGGGTCTATTGTCTGGTTTACTGTCGCAGGAATATTAATATCTTCAGGAAGTATTATTGATAGTTTTCTCCATGAACGCGAAATTTTCACCAAAGTTATCATCCTTCCTTTTTTTGTCAGCGCAGTTGGAGTGTTTGCCTATGGAGGTTCCAGTTATATCCTTTCTCAGGGAGGATTATCTGAATTTCCTATATTGTCAAATGAAGGATTTACTTATATAATACAGGCAACTATAAGTGGGTTACTCTGTGCTCTTATCGGTATGGTTCTTCAGTACATGGTAATACAAATGATGCAGGCAAAAAAAGTAATGAATGATTTGTCAATCTCTGAATCGGTATAATTTTTATTATCGTGAAAACATCAGTCTGGTATCATTCAGTATTTATAAGAACCAGAAATATAAGTTGTTATAATTCTTGAGCCGATCTAAATCACATTTTTTGTGTTTAGATGGGTGAAACTATAAGTATTGCATATTTTTACACATTGTGCCGGTTACAGTACCGGTGGGCTAAAGAAGGCTTATCCGGAAGAATTGTATTTAAAATCCAGTATCTGTCAATCCCTGCAATGGCAGCATCATCAGCATCAAGAATCTCTTTGCCACAAAAGACACATACAGGATCTTTTTTGAACATCGCTATTTTCTCTGATAAAGAGAAACAGGTGGTATTATTGATTTTTATTTCGTTAATAATCTCATCGACACACTTCTTTGCATAAAGAAAACGTTTGTCAACCCGCTCTTTTGCACTGGTTGAGAATGCAATTGCATCAATAAATGCATAATTTGTAGCCATCATATCTATTACTCCCTCTCTGATGGCATCTCTGTGCTGTGTAATATCCTCTGTGGTTGTATGTGCAAAGGTGTACATCCAGGAATCAAATAAAAGAATATTTATCCGCGATCCCCATCTACCATTGACCTCCCGTTTTGTTCCACCATGGTATCGTCTAAAGACATGGTCTCCAAATACAAGAATGGCATTTTTAATTGCTCTGGTATATGCATCAATCAACTTTTTCTCATTATCATCAGAGATGTTTTGGTATAACTCGAGATCATGGTTGATAAATCGCCTCATCGGTGCGTGATAATTGAGATATCCGGCATGGAAAAAAGATGCAAATCGAATGACCATCTCAACATCTTTGAGAGCGTTTTCTTTATTGTCATTATGGATACAATGTTGGAATTGCTCATCAAGACTTAATTGCTTTAAGAGATTAAGATATGGTCCACGATACATACAGTTTCGTATCTCCATCTCATTGAGTGGAGTAGAACCGGTATTAATCCGCTCAAATATCTCAAATTTAATATCTGAACTACTCTCTTTTAAAATAGTAATTGTCCTGAGATGATAATACCTGACGATGTCTTTCATCTCTTCCATAAGATCTGAGAAGATCATACCGTTTAAATGAGGAAATACAGAAAGGTTGCTGAGATCAAAAGATTCACCTGAGGGAAATATCTCTTCAATAAAAGAAAAAAAAGAGGTTAATCGTTGTTGCCCGTCAATGACCTCCTGACGCCCGTCTCCGATTTCAGAAAGATAGATGATGGGAAGTGGAATTTTTAGGAGAACAGACTCGATAAGTCGTGAAGCTTTTCCTTTATCCCAGACATAAGTACGTTGAAAATCAGGTTGAAGAATTAATTTCCCGTTTTTCCATTTTTCATACAGGGAAATTATTTCTGGATCTCCTTTCTCGGTATACACTTTATACTGGAGATCATTCAGAGATGTTTTACTGATGCCTTTATCAATTGTTTCCCATATTTCCTGAACCGCTGGGCTTTCTTGTATATTCATATAATCCCTGTCAGTATGAACCCGTTATCTACAGGTTATTTTCGATATGAGATTGTTTTACATCTGAATTCTTTTAATAGTTTTGAAATTTGTCATGAAAATGGATCCTCATTTTCATAGGTTGAGCCTGATGTCTTGCATCATCGCGTTTTATTTGAAACTGAAAAAAAAGGTTAGATATAATGAGGTTTTTGTGAAAGCAGACGGGGTGTATAAAGAGGACGATATGGCATCCCCTGAGTTTCGATATAAACGAGCGCAATTAATTCTTCAAGGGTTAATGACTCTTTATATGGCTTTTTGGGTTCTGAACGTGCTCTGATGGTTACCGTTAACTCTCCCGTACTCAGTTCATCATCTCCTATAACAACAACATACGGAATCCAGTCAACTCCTGCTTCACGTACTTTCTTTCCGACTGTTATTTCACGATCATCCATATCTGCCCGAATAGATGAACGGTTCAGGTTCTCAATGATATCTGATGCATGTTCAAGATGTCGTTCTGCAACAGGGATAACCCGTACCATTACCGGTGAAAGCCAGGTAGGCAGATGTGACACGTCCTGAGATGCGGTGTTCTCAAGGATAGCACAGAGTACGCGTTCAATACTGCCGGTTGGAGAACAATGAAGAATTGGTGGATAGACAACTTCACCATCAATATGATATTTAATATCAAATCGTTTTGCACTCTCTACATCTATCTGAACCGTTGGATTCTCAATGGGCCTGTTCTGAGCGTCAATCGCTGCAAGGTCAATCTTTGCTATCCAGTAATGAACCCGGTCTGATATGGTCTCAATCAGAACCGGTACCTGCGATTTTGTTACAAGTCCCTTGATCCAGTCTTCATGCTCTTGATAAAATGCTTCCGTACACCGAAATACTGCAACCAAATCCGTTCCTAAATCTCTGCCTGTCTGCCATCCTATGGCAACCTGTTCTTCAAAGCAGGTAAGCGCATTATTCATATCCTTGCAGAGAGTATGCATATCTGGCATAGTAAATGCACGCAATCGCTTCAGACCAATGACTTCACCCTTCTGTTCATGTCTGAATGAGTACGTAGAGAGTTCATACATCTTCATTGGCAATTGATTTGGTGAGATATGCATATCTCTCATGATAGTAAACATACCAAAACAAGCTGCAAATCGAAGCATCATGGTCCTGTTGCCACTCTTAAACCGATATTGTCGCTCACCAAATTTTTCAGCATGCTCAAAGATGGCTTTATCATCGAGATCATACATAACCGGAGTCTCAACTGGTGATGCACCGTAAGGAAGAACCAATGAAAGGGCATAATCAGCGAGAAGGTCACGAACTAGTTTTCCCCGTGGCAACCATCGCATATGTCCAACATCACTGACTGGTTCATAATCTACAAGTTCTTTTGAGCGCATTAGTTCAACATGGACCGGTTCTCCTCCGACTGGCACTGCAATACCCAGTTCCTTTTTTAGGAGTGCACCAAAAGCATCATTGAGAAGATACTCATCGGTTTCATGTCTGATTCCGTCAGGAGTTAAAACAAAAAATGTATGAATGATCTGTTTTTTTGCTGGTGTATTCTGAATCTCATCAGGAATGATTGTACGTGAAAGTTCTGAAAGGGGATGGCCTTTACATGCAATGGTAAATGATTTATACCAGCCAAAAGGTGCTCTCTTTACAGTAAACGTTTCTGACAATTCCTGTTCTATTCCCTTTAAAACAGATACTGCTACATCAGGGGAAGCGAGATCATTACTCAAATGAGCATAGGGGTATACCATTATTTGTTGGCATTCAACCTTTCCAGCTGTGTCAGTAATCTCCTGTACTGTTTTTTTGATGATATCACTTTGTGCATTAGCATCCTCAGATTCAACAGCACAGAACGCAACAAGTGCCTCTTTGAGGCTGCCTGAAAGTTCTTTGGTATCTTCAGCTATTCTGGTTTTTTTCTTTGCTTCATATTCGATAAAATCTGAATGTATCAAAAGAAGACGCATATATCTAATCTCCGCATAGTAACTTCATATTATTAGAAGTCGCAGACCATAAATGAATGCTCTATTTCCCTCTGATTAAAATGTTTTTTCCCATACTGTAACCAGTATGGTTATGTATTCTATCTTTATCGCATGGTATAGGTATCAATTCTATTTTTCAGTATTTTAAAACGTAATTGGTGATTATCAGAGATATCATTTTTTCATTTTATGGATGTATTTACGTTATTTTATATAGTAAGTAATTTAACTACCACTAGAGGTGTAATACTCATGTGTTCAGTAGGCGGACCTGTTGATATTGATGTAGAGGATCGTATAAAAACAAAAAACTGCCAATGTAACGAATGTGGGGGATCTTTTAAGGGTATCGGTAAAAAAATACGTTGCCCAACCTGTGGATCCGACAATATAAGTGAAAAATGAAGATCCCATTAACACGGGATGTCCTCCTTATTAAGGGCAGAGAATCATTTCTTCTTGTGGGGATTATAGCAGAGCCCTTTGCTCTCTGTCTTGAGACGGTTGAAGAAGAATTGTTTCAGGGGATAGAAGCCGGAGACCTGGTGGTAGTATCAGCTCCGGAAAACGGTGATATCAAGCAGGGCTTACTTCTTCTTGAGCTTGTACGGGCATTCCATGTTCCGGTTATTGTTCTGCCAAAAGGGCATCCTGGTTCTTTACGTCTTCGGATGATAGTCTCGATAGGAGCCCGCATAGGTATGAGTTGTTCGATTCAGCGGGGAACACATCCCAAACAGCATCTGCTCTGTTCTTCTGAAGAATTGTCAGGTATGTATCTTGAAAGAGATGATGGTGGTGTTTTGTTATCTTACTGTCCATCTCATTGCACATTCTTTCTCATTGAACATCCGGTTCTCCAAATGAATAAGATGCAAATTCTTGCATGATTATTTATAGCAAAAATTTCTTTTACATTACTATAAAAGAGAATAATAAATGAAAACATCTGATGTACTATCAATTATTTGCATATTCTCATTCTGTATACTCTATTCAGCTTTCATATCAGTAGCTGATAATCAGAATAGTTCAATAAATGATACCGGCATTAACGGCACAGAGGAATTTGATTGTATTAACCAGTCTGGATGCATTTCTGTATCAGATTATACTGTTGATTATCTCAACCAGACATATGCTGGAAATTTGACGAATAATGGAAAAAATTTCCCTGGCAATAAGACCGAAATAATCGAACCACCTGGAAAGAACTCTGAATCCGAACCTCCTGATTTGGATATTACGCCAAAAATGACGTCAGAACCAGAATCTACATCATTAAAGAGTTCTTCTTCAGGATATGATTTTATGGCAATGAATGAACAAAATAAAGCATTTTTTAAGAAAAACCAGGAAGATACCTACTCTTCACTGAGTACACGCGCATTTTCAGGAGGAATTAATGTTTTTGATGCACCAAGGCCAATCGTTCTGCCCCCAGGTGGGGGTTGTGGAGGATAATACTAATTACAACACTTCATCCTCTTCTTTTTCTTCCGGGGTTCGTATAAGCACGAGACAGGCTGCGATGATATCATGCAGTCCCTGATGTTTTTTTGTATAGAGAATAGCAAAAAAACCTGTCAGAAATAACAGAAATGAGATCCATTTTGAGAAATGTCTGAGAGTAGCCCTGGTAAATGTAATTCTCTCCCCTTTTAGATCGGTAACGACGATACGGAGTGTCATTTTCCCTAATGTAGCCTGATTCTGACTTGATTCGAGAATTGCAAAATATAACCAGGGTAAAAGAACGAATGTAAAGAGAAAAGCACTGACGACAGGCATTGGGAATAAAGAAGTGATAATATTCCCTGAAGAATCAATTACCTGCTGGTGATGCATCATCTGGTTCACCATCCAAACAGCTTCTGAAAATCGTAGATATGCTCCGGCAATCAGGGCTATGATGATGAGAAAAATGAGATCTATGAGAAATGCACTTGTCCGGTGCCGGAATGATGCATATGAACTGATATCTCGCATAGGATCACCAAATAGAGTTCTGAGCGTAGTACATTAATCTATTCAGTCTGTTTTTTGTTTTGGCGATTTGATTTTTCGTACTATGCCTATATTGTATTGTATGCATCTTTTCCCTGCTATAACATTTTTACCCGGAATCATGAATGAATCTATCGGAACCAGAAATAAATAAGATTTAGTCTCGGATATATTCTTTGATCTGATTTTGATTATTGAAATTCTAAAGTATCTGCCATCTTTGTCACGAGACCTGCGAGCATGATATCACCAAGGAGTAACATCATGAGCACAATCCCGTGTACTATATGAACATCTCCTGATGCCAGTTGTGCAACAATATTCAGGGGATTAAAGGGAATGGACACTGCTGCTAACATAATGATAACTGCTGCTGTTGAGAAGACAAACTGGGCTGATGTTCTGTCAGTGTAATGCATGGCAATAACTGCTGCTATTAAAATGAGAATAGCTGATCCTGCAAAAACAAAGATTAGTATCTCTATAAGATGTGAAACAGCAACACCATTTACAATCAGCAATATAAGCCAGGTCCCTGCCTGAATGGGAACGAGGAGTATGGTAGCTCCCAGTTTCCCAAAAATAAGTTCTCTCATTGTCACCGGGGTTGAACGTATCGTATCAAGAGTCTGTTGTTCATATTCCTCTGTAATGAGATCGATAACAAGGGCAGCTGATATGAATGCCGGCATGAATAGGAGGAGTGGAATTAAAAGACCATAGATGAATTCATAAAAACTTGTATTTGTTGCATTTTGTGGAAAAGTGAGGGATACCGGTTTTTGTGTAAGTCTCTCTGTCCGTGCGATTCGTAATTCCTCTTCCTCTAAAAGAAGGATCTCTTTAAGTTTCATCTCAATAACGGCAGCCTGCAGGTCATTTTTAAGGGTATACATTGTAACTACAAACGGTTTTTCATCGTCTGGATCTCCATCAGCGATATAGAGAACAGCTGCCAGTTTTCGTTCTTTTAACAACTGAACTGCGGTTGAGAGGTCCATATAATAAGGAGTAATAAAAGAGTCTTTTTCCAGTTTAAGAGACACCGAAGATTCCTCTCCACAATACGCGACTCCGTACATGACCCCGCTATACTGACTCAGAGTATTGGGATCATACATTGCAGTAAGTCCAACCATCAGAAAAGAAGAGAAGAGAGCAATAAAGAGCTGAAGGAGAATTGCAAAGAGGATAGTCTTTTCCTGTGTTATCCCTGCCAGTTCTTTTTGTGCTATCACTCTGATATGACTGATATTCATGTAACCGCCTCCATGATTATGAGTATATTATAGGTACAGTGCAACAGAATTGCAAGAATAAGCCCGGGAATATATCCTCTTCTTCCTCCCAGTTTTAATGATACTGCTACACAGAAAACGCCCATTGTATGAAGGAATAAAGGAGACCAGAGCGAAAAAAAACCCTGAAACAAAATAGTTCCAAATAGGGAAGAAGTAATCTGTGAGAGAGTAATAAAGAGCAACAATTTCTCTCCAATAAGAAATCCAAGACCGATAATTATCGATGCGATGAACACTCCAGACCATGACAAACAAGCGGGGTTCTGTTTGATAAGTGCAATAAGACCAAGACTTTTTATAAGTTCTTCAGTGCCAGCCGCAAGAATGATGATGGCGATAAGGGAGAATGGCATAGGAAGATTAAAAAATAGCACCAGATACATCATCTGTGCCATAAAAACAAATGGAATCGAGAAGATGGTGAGAAAAAATACAGATCCCCATGGATGATCCGGTTGTATTGCAGCGGTAATAAAATCAAGAATCTTTCTGATTAGATTTTTCTGGGTGAAGAGATGTTCTTCAGTGAAATTTACAACGCTCAAATACAGCATCACACCACTTGTCAGATAAAAAAGTGCAGTTGAGTATAGATAGTCAGTAATTGTGTACCCGGTTCCCTGTAAGGTCATGACTACAAGAGTAACTGGTGAGAGCAGGCTGATGACATGTATATTAGTAAAAATGCTTGGAAAGAAGAGATAGGAAGTAGCGATTGTCGAGAAGAAGATTGAGATGAATGACAATTCCCTATAGCTACGCGATATCATGCCGATGAGAAGAGCAGAACTGAGGAAAAACAATATAATTGGAAAGAGGGGCAGGAGCGCTGCTAGTGTTCCGTTTGTTCCTGCTAGTAATAAAGAAGAGATAATGAGCATAAGAATTGCATATGGCAGCGATTTTCCAATAATTATGGTTATGCGCGTAACTGGTGCTGCCAAAAGCGGTTCACCTTGTCTGAGTGTCCTTTCATTCATCACTGACATCATTAAGAATTGTGATGTGAAATAGAGGGGAAAGATGAAGACAAAAATAAATATGATAGTATCAAAAGGGAGGGGGGGAGAAAGCATCGCCGGTGTCTGATATGGGAATGTATCATCTGTAGTATCAGCAGAGAGTATATCGGTATATCGGGATAAAGCCGACGTCTGTTCGTTCTTATCCTGTATCTTTTGACGTAATATATCAACTGATATCTCTGGCGTACTATCGGGAGGTTTTATGGGAATTACTGTCTGTTCCGGACGTGGATATCTTCTCCGTTCCGGTCTCACAAAACCAATCCGTTGTCCGCTCTCAGTTGCCAGAAAATCAAGTTCACTCGTGATATATTGATTTTCGATCCAGAGGGGATATGCTGCAAAAATATCCTCCTGGTTGCTGTACACTGATGTTTTGTATCGTTCATAATTGTGATATAACGCCAGTGTTGCAGCTTCTCCTTTTACAGTCTTATCTGGACTGACCATGCCATCCTGAATAATCAGGTCAAGATCATACCCGGCAGGTCCGGTATTCTCATGTGTGTCTGGTATCTGATAGAGAACAAATCTGCTATCAGCTCCGGAAATTGGAAGATATTGATCAGTGGTTATACCAATATCATAAAGCCCATCCTGCAGATGGACACCACTTTTTGCGGCATATCCACTTACCAGAACGAGTAAAATGAGTAACAGAATTGCTATCGGGAGAATTTCCCGGTTCATTGTGGTTGAAAAACGCCGAATCTCCCACCATGCAATGGTACAGACCTGTTTTAAGAATCCCATCTACCTGATGTATATCATCCTTCACAGTATATCATAGCACGGATTGTAATTTTTCCTGAGAAATTTTACCCCAAGTATTATCGGCTTCTGTGGGCTATCGATTGTACAGCGTATGATAGAAGCACGAGGACTGACAAAACAATATGGCGCTTTAAAAGCTCTTGATGATGTCTCATTTACTTTACATGCAGGAACAATCTGTGGAATTATCGGTCACAATGGAGCAGGAAAGACTACCCTTCTTAAGATACTTGCCGGGCTTATCACTCCTTCTGCCGGAGAGATACAAATCAATGGCATGCCAATTAGTGATGACCCTGTTGGTATTAAGACATTGATTGGATATCTCCCTGAAGAATCGCGATTATATGAAAATATGACTGTTCCGAATTATCTAAGATTTTTTGGGGAGTTGTATGGACTTTCAAAAAAGACGATTCAGGAACAGGGAGATATCCTGTTAAATTCTTTATCACTTGACCATGGGGGTAAACAGATAGGAAACCTTTCCAAGGGGATGAAACGAAAAGTTGCACTGGCGAGATCCCTGATACATGATCCCTCAATTCTCATTTATGATGAAGCTACATCTGGTCTTGATCCGATGACATCACGATTTATTACCAGTTATCTTGAAAAACTCAGGCAGTCTGGAAAAACAATTGTGTTAAGTGCTCACAATTTGTCCCAGGTTGAACGTATCTGTGACATGGTTATCATTCTGAAACAGGGTAGAATTGTAAATCTGGGCAGTATGGATGAGTTAAGGGAATTTTTTGGATCGGTAACCTATAATGTCTTCTTTTCAGGACCATATAAGAATCTGTCAATTCCTGTTACACATCTCTCCAGTGGATTATACCGGTTGACGGTACCATCAGTTGATGAACTCAACAGAGTAACAACATCAATTACAGAGGCAGGAGGGTATGTTGAACGCATAGAATCTGCATATCCTACACTAGAGGAAATGCTTGTTCAAATTGGAAAATAACTGCAATAAACATACATGGCAGAAAAAGGAAGCTCGCAGTTGAAAATTAATTAAAAAATTTAAATTTTTTCATATGTTGCAATGGCTGCTGCAACATCTTTATTCTCAACAGTAATGGAGTAAATTGCATTGCACATCCTGATAGCTTCGTCAAGTGGTTTTTGATGAATATTTCTCCCGGTTGCATTTCCTGCGCATCCTCCGATATGAATCTGATCATATAATTGTTGCAGGAATGTCTTCGCATCAACACTGGATCCCCCGGCACATACAACCCGTGTCCTGCCAGCTGCACGAGTTGCTTCTTTGATAAGTTCTGATGAAGAAGATCCCTCTTTCTTGGGTGGATTGACCTTGACGAAGTCAGAACCCAGACATGCAGCAACACCAGCTGCTCCTGCTATGAGATGTGGGTCTTTCTCGTCATGTACAGCAGTTCCCCGTGGGTATATCCACAGGACGGTAATAAGGCCATGTTGATGAGCTTCACAAATTGATTCTGCCGCCTCTAAAAGCATAATATGTTCATATTCAGAACCAAGGTAAATAGTGTATCCAATGCCTGTTATTGGGAGGCAACTTTGGTCTCTGAACCGTATAACCTGATCAACCGTTGTTATCCGGGATGACAATGGATCTTTTTGTGCGGTTTTTATGAGATGAGTCTTTGAATTTATCTTCACCAGATAAGAAATATGGGGATAATCAGCTCCATATGCAGCAATTAATCCCATCTGAGTTGCAAAACACCCAATTTTAGATCCTGCCGCTATTCTGAAAAGATGTTCTGGATCATTATCATCAGAATGAATACTATCTCCAAAAAAGTCTTCATTGAGATGTTCTATCTTTTGATCCCCTGCAAAAAGCATAAGACGCCCGGAATCATGAGTAATTCTCCGGTAATTCGAAATATACGTTTCATATGCCTGTTTAGGGACATCTGAAGGAATTCGTATTTTTTCTGATTCACTCATGAGGTAAATTCGAACTTTAAAAAATTTAACAGTTACCACACCATGCCACTTTGAGGTGGGAATAATTCCTCTTTTTTTATGTTCTGCTAAGGTGTATGAGAATATTCATCGAACCTGAATAATTTTTTCTTCATTATTTTTCAGACGTGTTCTGAGCCACGCAAGAGCATCTGCCTGGTTTTTAAACGCTGCCACATTGACCGGTTCTCCATTTGCTATAAATGCCTTAAGAATTACTTTCTCAACGTATATGCGGCCTTTTCTCTCTTTTTTAATTTCTATAATCTGGAAACGCTCGATATAATCCAGATTTATTAGATCAGTGCCAGTATCAAGCCATTTAGGCATAGTTGTCTCTCACACCTGTTATCGTATCAGAAATGAAAACACGCTCCCTTTTTATATTTGTTCATGAGATTCTGGATTTATGTATGTTATCCAAGAGATACAGTAATAATAATATCGTGAGATCTGAAATTCATTTTTTCTTTCGTATTGTTTTTTCTGTGTATGTAATTATATCATTAAGAGCCTTTTCGATATGGTTTCCAGCCTTTTCACATGTTTCCTCGACATGTTTATGGCCTTCTTTTGTAGATACAATATCCCGACCGACATTTAAAACATCCTGCAGCGCTCTAAAAACTGATTCTCTTGCAGTTTTGATTCTTTCTTCTATTTTTTCCTGCTGTTCTTCCTTTTTTGGAATAGATTTCTGTATTTCTTCAACGTCTTCAATCCATTTTCCATTTTTAAAATGTCCTGGTGTTTTAGTCATGTAGTTGTATGTATCTTCAGCAGCAGAATATGTATTTTTTTCTTCATCTACCAATATATTTCTACAATATTTACCATTTATACTTCAAAGATGGGATTATGATATCATATCTTTCTTCAGAGTATCATTGTTATCTATGCATTATCCAGAATAATAGAAATGAATTCCATTTCATATTGTAAAGATATTATTTTCAATTTAAGGAGTTTTAACAATGATAATGAGGATGGAATTTCATTTGTATAATATGTTGAAATATTCAGGGTGAATATAAAAACTGTTTTCTATTCTCTTAAAAAAAATGAATATAACCAATAAATCGTTATACGGCAAATATGAGCATTATTTAAAGAATAAAATCGTATATACTCGTCTGAATAAAATTTTTCTGTACAAATCCAGATAAACGTATTCCAATAAGCCTGATGTCATCTCCGGAATAAAGGTCATGATAGAGATTCAGAACAACTGATAGTATCTTTTGCAATTGATCTGTCTCATGAGAAAAAGAGATGGCGCGGGTCTGGGTAAAAAAATCAGCATATCGAATCTTGACTGTTACGGTTTTACAGAGAAAATTGGATGCTACCAGCGTATTCTGAACAGATGTAGTAAGTGAAATGAGCGTCTGATAGATATGCTCTGGATCATGCGTATCAGTGATAAATGTTATCTCCCGTCCAATAGATTTGCGGGGTTGCGATGCATGAATACCTGTTGTGTCAAGGCCCTGTGCAATACATTGCATCATTTTCCCCCAGTTTCCAAAGACTGACATAAGAATCTGAATATCAGTCCCTGCAAGATCTCCAATAGTTTTGATACCTGCATTCTCAAGAAGGAAAAACCGACGTTTACCTATTCCCGGGATGGTGGAGACTGAAAGATTCTCTAAAAAATTTCTGATATCATCTGGTTTTATACACGTAAGTCCGTCAGGCTTAGAAAATTCAGATGCCATCTTTGCATAATAACGGGCTGGTGCAATTCCAATGGAACATGTAAGCCCTTCTTGTAAATAAATTTCATTTTTTATGGTGGTTGCGAGGCTTATTGAAGATATATAAGTATTTGTAAGAGAAATATCCAGATAGGCTTCATCAATGCTAACCTGTTCATATACATCTGAATATTGTTTTAGGATGGACATTATTCGTTTTGAGACAATATGGTAAAGATTCATATTAACTGGGAGATAGATTGCCTGTGGACAAAGTTGGTATGCCTTTGATATTGGCATACCTGAATGAAGTCCAAATTCCCTCGCTTCATATGAGCAGGTGCTGACCACCCCCCTTTTTTGATACGGATCAGCTCCTATCACAACAGGCTTCCCTACCAGATCTGGGTGGTTTGCCATCTCAATAGAGGCATAAAAACTATCCATATCGATGTGCATGATAATCTGCGTCTTTTCTGATTTCTGATTCACTTTATCATACCTGTTTAAGATATCAATATCCCGGTTGTAAACGATTCGTAATTGGTATATCTCTATACTGGCACCGGATAATTACTGTATAAAGAAAAATTGATTAAACTTCTGATGATGCACAATACAATTTTTACCAATTCCTGATTGGATATAATGTAAAGGAGATAAAAATAAGACCTACAAGGTATTTAAAGGGCATTATGTCCGATAAAAACATAACTACAATATTGAAAAATAATATATTACGATACTTTTTAAGTTTTTTACATGTACTATACAAGAAAAGGTGTAGGTAATTGAGAAATTGCGAAGAGATGAAATACCTGGGGATAGTTATCTGATGCATATGAGTGATGAAGAATCTAGAAACAGTTGTCCTTCCACAATGTGTCAACAGTGTAGCGGCTGTGAACAGATTGAACCAATACATGTCATAGTAAAATGGGAGCATAATTGTTCTGATACGATATCTGATAAAGAAATTGAGATGATAATGCAGGATCTTTCAGAGGAGTTTTCCTATTCAGGAGTTCAAATAACCTACATCCACACCAAAAAAGGAGATGAGACAAAATCGTGCCTGGGACAATGGTATATTAATGGAGTGCGGATGGAAGAACTGGTTCCTTCCTTTTCCCCTGACGATCATATTGATAAAGATGTGATGCGTTCAGCACTATTTAGTGCATTATATTCTCTTTGAGTAATACCGACAGAATGTGTAATAAGGAGATGTACTATGAGCAATCAACGAGAAAATCAATCTGATTCAAAGGAAACACTAATTATGTTACAGGAGGATGAAAGTTATCGCCTTCTCAGTTCATATAAAATAGCGGTTCCAAGACATCAGAAGATTGTAACAGAAGATGAAGCAATACAGGCTGCCGACACCATCGGGTATCCGGTGGTCGTCAAAGTTGTATCAGACTCTGTTATCCATAAAAGTGATGTTGGGGGAGTTATTACCAACTGTCGTGATGCTCTGGATGTCAAAAAAGCGATAAGTCTCATATCATCGTCAGTGAGAATGCACAATCCTGATGCACGAATAGATGGTTATCTTATTGCACAACATCTCCCTGAAGGCCTTGAATTACTTATTGGAGGAAAAACAGATCCCACATTTGGAAAACTGATAACCTTTGGTCTGGGTGGGATCTTTGTTGAGTTAATATCTGACATTTCCTTACGAATTTTACCTGTAGATAGGCAGGAACTGGTATTGATGATACAGGAAATATCAGGGTACCGCCTTTTAGGTGGGTATCGGGGAATACCTCCGTATGATGAGAAGTTTCTCGTAACATCTCTTGAGAAGATATGCAATCTTTTTCTTGCATGTAATGAAATTATGGAGTTTGATATTAATCCGTTTCGTCTCTATCAAAATGGAGGCTGTGTTATAGACGCACGTTTTTTTAGGGGAACACCATCATTTCATGCAGACACAACAATTCGTCAACCTGTACCGACTGCCCTGCTCCATCCATCCAGTATCGCAGTTGTAGGTGCATCACACCATCCGGAGAAGGTTGGATATACGCTGATGAGAAACATGCTTGCATTCTCTGGTGAAGTCTTTCCGGTAAATCCCTCTGGTGGAGAATTATTTGGACGCACTGTTTTTACCTCTCTTACTACCATTCCCGGACATGTTGATATGGTTATGGTTGCAGTTCCCTCCTCAGCAGTAGTTAGTGTTGTTACTGATGCTGCTGTAATCAAAGCGTCTGTGGTTGTAATATTAAGTGCTGGTTTTTCTGAGATGGGACCGACTGGAGAGGAACGTGAGAATGAAATTTGTGCCATTGCAAAGAAAGCAGGTATACGATTAGTCGGGCCAAACTGTCTGGGTATTATTATCCCTTCAGACAATCTGAATGCAACATTTACAAACGTCGTTCCAACACAGGGACAAATAGGATTTATATCGCAGAGTGGAGCAGTTATTACATCAGTTACTGATTGGAGTCTTACTGCAGGAATTGGTTTTTCATTGATAATCAGTGTAGGCAACCAGGCAGATCTTGATATTGTTGATTATATCAGACTTCTTGGTGATGATCCAAAAACATCAGTAATTATTCTGTATATTGAACAAATTCATGATGGAAAGGCATTTATGCAGGCCGCTGCTGATATCGGGAGTCATACTCCGATAATCGCTCTGAAATCCGGGTCTTCTGAATATGGACGACAAGCTGCCCGCTCACATACCGGATCCCTTACCGGGAGTTATAAGACATATATCGCTGCGTTTAAACAATGTGGTGTCATCCCGGTATATGGGATTAAAGAGGCATTTGCAACGGGTTCCCTGCTTGCGATAGAAGGATACCCTCTCGGTAACCGGGCTGTTGTTATTACCAATGCAGGTGGTCTTGGTGTTCTTGCATCAGATTATGCAGAACAATACGGGGTATCATTTATTTCCCTTTCTCAATCATTATTAGCAGATCTAAACGCAGTTCTTCCCCAGGAATGGTCTCATAATAATCCGGTTGATATTATTGGTGATGCAGATATTGTTCGATTTTCCCATGTTTTTGATGTATTCATCAGACATAAGTCAGAATGGGACATTGCCTTTATTATTATTTCTCCGGTTGCACGAATCGATCCGGTGAGTCTGGCCCATGAATTAATTCGTTTTTCTTCACATGTTGAATCTATAATTATTGGATGTATGCTTGGAGGGATATCTGTGGAAGGTGGCATATCAATCCTTCAAAAAGGACATATTGCTTGTTTTACCGATCTAAAAGAGGCCTTTCTTGCTGTTGGTACGGTAATCAGGGCGAAGGAAAGAATGAGTGAAAATCTAATTGAATCAGATTATAAGCCCGATATGGTCGTTTAACTGGGTGAATTCCTGCTGCAGTGTCTGTCGGAATTTATAGAATTCTTTAGCACCATACATATTTTCATCTGAATTCATCATTTGGGAATTGTATCTGTTATCGAGAAGATCCTGAAGTTTTTTAGTGATTGCAATTGCTTTATATAATGAGATTATTTTTTCAATGTCTTTCTTTGGATGGGTACCTTTTATCTGGGAAATGATACCCTGAATGCGCTTTTCTTCTAATAGTACCTCATCAATTATTTCGATACAGTTTTTTGGAGTAATCGGTTTCATGAGATAATAATTAATATCAAAACAATACCGTTCAGCTTCCTGATAGGTGAGATTTTTTCCAGTCTGCATGATAATCGGGATATTCTTATAATCTGAATTCGCCTTGATGCGACTCAGCGTCTCCCAGCCATCTATTGGTTCCATCATAATATCCAGAAGAATGATATCAGGTTGAAACTTCTGTAAAATAATAAGGGCTTCTGCCCCTCCAAGCACTCCCTGAACTGAAAAACCATATTTGGTTAATCCTATGACGAAGAGATCATTCAATGCCTGTTCATCGTCTATAATGAGAACTGTTTTCGTCATAATTCACTCTAGCTGCACTTATACTATTTTTGTATTCCAACTGAAATAAAGTTAGGTTATTTCCTTAAAAACATTGCTTATTTATTGTATAATATATATATATATATATATACATATATGTATATGCCTGTGCCTTAACTTTTTGGTTATGCATAAGCCAGATACATTACGTAATTTGCGTTTAAAAATAAATATTGAATTAAAGATAGTTAAGTCATGATGAGATCCTTAAGGTATGTAATACAACGCTTCTGTTGATCTGATTCAGAAGAATTTAATTGATAATAAAGTATGAAAACCTATGAAGGAAAAAGGTACCTTTAATAAGATAATAAGGTAAAAACGGCATTTATAAAAATTGTATGATAAATCTAAAATATAATAAGATTATGCGAGGGGAGCGATTCGAACGCTCGAACACCTGCGTGACCAGGCCCTGAACCTGGCGCCTTTGACCTGGCTTGGCAACCCTCGCGAGAATACACATTATTCTTCTTCTGACATAAAGGTTGGCACACAGTTTTTGAATCTGTACTCGTATCACACAAAACACCAGTTCTTTTTAATTCATCATCATCCGGTATTTTCATATTAAATCCCTTTTTGATAGTATACATATATGGGTTACTTTAGATAAAACCCAAATAAAGATGGTTTTGACACTGCGTGCATATTCCAGTATCAATGATATAACAGGGTATTGGTAAAAGAGAAGTAATCGGGAAAATGTGGCAAAATCATTTGATGTGAAAATGGTGTTGTCTTTGTCATGTATCTAATATTAAGTATTGATTTTTTGCTCTTTTTTGCGCAGTTCACCCCGACGAATCTTACCTGAAAGAGTTTTTGGAAGTTCATCAATAAATTCAATAGCGCGTGGATATTTGTACGGAGCAGTTATACGCTGAACAAAATTCTGAATATCTTTTTGTAAGGCGTCTGATGGTTGATATCCTTCATTAAGTACAATAAATGCTTTAACAATAGTTCCTCTGAGGGTATCGGGCACGCCAATGACGGCAGATTCCTGGACCGCAGGATGTTCAAGCAACGCGCTCTCGACTTCAAAGGGACCGATTCGATACCCGGAACTTTTGATGACATCATCATCACGACCGACAAACCAGAAATATCCTTCATTATCACGATATGCTTTGTCACCGGTATAATAAAAATCGTCTTTAAATGTTTCAGAATTTGCCTCTTCATTCTCGAGATATTCAATTACCAGTCCTACCGGGCGGGGATTAAGACTAATTGCAATTCTGCCTTCTGTCTCATCCGGGACCTGTTTTCCCTGTTCATCATGTAGTTCAATATGCCATCCAGGCATTGGTTTTCCCATTGATCCTGGTTTTTGTTTCATACAGGGAAATGATGCAATACAACAGCAGGTCTCGCTCTGTCCATATCCCTCATAGATGGTAAGGCCGGTTTCTTCCTTCCAGATCTTGATAACCTCGGGATTTAATGGTTCACCAGCGCTTATGCAGTGCCGTAAAGAACGAAGATCATATTTTTTCAAATCTGCAATGATAAGCATCCGGTAAATTGTTGGGGGGCAACAGAATGTTGTTATCTCATATTTTTCCACAATCGGTAATAATTCGGTTGCTTTAAATTTTCCCCTGGCATCATACACAAAGATACAGGCACCCTCAATCCATTGCCCGAAAATTTTCCCCCATGCACATTTGGCCCAACCAGTGTCGGATGAAGTAAAATGGAGATCATTACTTCTCAGATCCTGCCATAGTCGCGCAGTGGTGATGTGTCCCAGGGGATATGAATGATCATGTAGTACCATCTTTGGTTCAGCAGTAGTTCCGGATGTGAAATAAATGAGCATAGGATCTGTTGATTTTGTATGTTGCTCAAATGGCATACTAATGGAATGACGTGAGACCGGGGCAGGATAGAGTAATTCATACCGATAACTGATCCAGTTAGGAAGGTCACCATCTACAAGCATCCTGGATTTTATAGATGGACAATCTTTACAAATTTCCTCTACTTTTCCTGAGTTTTCTATATCGGTAATGACCATCCTGAACTTTCCTGCATTAATACGGTACTTAAGATCTTGAGGTGTCAGCATAGTCGGACAGGGACATACAACGGCCCCGAGCTTAATGAGAGCGATAACAAAAATCCACCATTCTGGGATTCGGTGTAACATAATAAGGATCCGGTCACCCTTTTTAATTCCATATTTAAGGAGAATATTGGCAGCTTCAACGCTTAAATTTCGCAGATCTCTGAAAGTGTACTTTCGCTCAATGCCTTCCTGGTTTACCCATATCATTGCAAGTTTATTTCTGTCAGTAATGGCCCAATGGTCAATTACATCAAATCCAAAATTGTAATACTCAGGAACTTCTATTGAGAATGTTCGATAAAATTCGTCATAGTCCTCTATATTATGGGCTATCTCTGCCATATCTGATACCTTAGCCTGCGATTATTATAGTTCATTCCATTTCAATCAGAATAGTAAGGTATTGTATAATAAAATCAGATGCAGAATACCTGTATACCTAGGTCTTTGAAATTACAAAATTTGCAGAGATCTATGAAGGAGTTATACTGCCTTCTATAGAGAAATTCTGAGGAATCCTACCATTACTATTATGTTTATAAACGTCTCAATAATGTGCAATGGAAGACAAGAAATACGAGTCATTAAAAATTGAGAATATCGTTGCATCAGGGGGCATTGCTGACTCGATTGATCTTGAGATGATTTCTAATAAGATTGAAAATTGTGAACTCAACACAAAACGGTTCCCGGGGGCGGTATATCGCATTCTGGATCCAAAGATGGCGACACTCATATTTTCATCTGGGAAAGTAGTTCTCACTGGTTTAAGGGATAAAAATGCTCTGGAAAGGGGATTGAAACTCGTCATCAGTAACATAACTGAAGCAGGCGTTAAATGCTTTGATGAACCACAGGTTGCTATCACAAACATCGTCTGTTCATATGACATTGGGAAGTACATCAATCTTAACAAAGTAGTCATTACCCTGAATTTAGAGAATATTGAGTATGAGCCAGAACAGTTTCCAGGACTGGTATACAGGATACAGGATCCTAAAATTGTAGCTCTTCTCTTTTCATCAGGAAAAATAATCCTGACCGGAGGAAAAAATCTTGAAGATATCAAACGGGGACTTGACTTTTTAGAGCAGAAACTCAGCAGCATAATGTGAGAGAGAATATTACCAAAATCGATGTGTTTTGATATAATTTCGTTCAGCTTTCAGAATCTCCCGGTACATGGCATCACCGGTTGTATTTGTTCCAAGAATCCGTGATGCCTGGTCTGGTCCTACTCCCTTAGCGGAGAGGACAATTATTGCTTTTTTTCCACTTGAAAGAACCATATTTGCATTTCGCATCAAACGTGCAATTGCATCACGTTCTTCTTTAGATTTATCTTTTTTCCGTATTGTACGGTATATCTCCTCTTCATATGGTTTTAAAGCCGCTATGAGTCGTGCTCCACATACAGAACATTGCGGGCTATCAGGAGAGCGTTCCACCGTTGTTCTGACTTTCCATCCATAACAGTTCATACATGCAAGGATTATATCCTGTTTCATAATCCTGTGTTTGATAGTGGATAACACCGCCTGATCAGTAGAAGGAGGAGGTATCTGATCATGCGATGAGAAAATACCTGCTGCCCCTATCATACTGACAGGTCCAAGAACCAGTGATATGGTGCCCTGCTGAATATTGGTAATTATCTCTTCAGCATGGGTGACATCCATATATCTGGTAAAAAGTTCCCGGTATGTCTCCTCCTGAATGGTAGATATCTCGATGATATCAGCCATCCGCCTGATACCTATCCGGTTGTAATCAGCATCAGGATCAATCACCCCAAATTTCTTTGCAGTCTGGATTAATTTAAATTTAAACAGATCTGAACGTTTCATTGCGAGTTGTAATATGGGTTTTATATGTTCACTCTGTACATTTGCAAGTATCTCACGCACGGTTCCTGCCCTGACTTCTGAAGGGAGGCGAAGGTAAATCCGGTATGCATCAATATCAGTCCCGACGGTTGACCCATATCGGGCTGATATCAGGATTGCCAGGATCCGCCCTATCGCCTCATTCGTCTGATGACCAGCGCATATGTTGATAACCACACCGTCATCTACCTGTTCAAATGTAATACAAGTATCAGTCGGAATTACTGAATGGTTTTTATCGAGCATAGCAAAGTATGCCTGAATATATGTTGTTACAATGGGGTCATCAGTATATGATGAAACAGTCCTGTGGCGTCTGAGTTCACCAACCTCATGTGCCACTGCATAAGGCACTGGTATCTGTTCCCCTTCCCATGATGGGACCTCACCTCTGGCATGACGTGCCGGTTCAACAGTAATGGTTCCCTCTTCCATATCCAGCACCCGCCACAATCGTCCTCTTGCAATGAAAACCACTCCTGTGGATAGATATGTCACCACAAACGATTCATCAAGTGATCCCACGGTTCGTCGCGAGACGATATCATAGACTGGAAACCTCCGCTCATCAGGAATCATTGAGAGATTGCCGTATAGATATGTTCGCGCCCGTCTGGTGGTTATTATCTTTTCTCCATCAATCCGGATGAGATGATGCAAAGATAGATCCTGACATATATCAGAAATGAGTGTATCTTCACCAAAATAGAGGGGAGATTTAGTTATAATGGAGATAATATCAGAACGGTTTATTTCTCCGGCCTCGACTGCTATGGCTGCTATCTGATTGGCTAGTACATCTCCAGCACGATATACCGGAACAATATCTTCGATCTCTCCATGTAAAGCCCTTCTTTTAATCACCAGCGATTCTAATAGATCATCAAAACCAGTTGCAATAATTGTTCCTGTCGAGACCATACCTATTTGATGCCCTGCACGGCCGATTCGCTGGACAAGCCGGTGAACTTCACGAGGGGAACCAAACTGGAGAACATGCCCGACATGACCAATGTCAATACCAAGTTCCATTGAAGAGGTGCAGATGAGAGCTTTCGTCTCTCCTTGTTTAAACCGATCTTCTGCCTCAACTCTGATATCCCGTGAAAGAGAACCGTGATGAACATCAACATCTCCCCGGTGCATCAGGGCATGTCCAAGTGATTCTGCAGTAACACGCGTGTTTACAAATATGAGAGTAGATACTGATTCCTGAATCTTATCCTCAACAATCTGTACCTGATCTGAAAATCGCTCGCCTGTTATGGCTACATCTATTAAGAGACTTTTTGCAATGGGTACATCGATAATAGAGAAGGGGCGGTCTCCACAGAGAAATGATCCAATAACATCCGGATTTCCTACGGTAGCTGACAATCCAATGCGTTGGAATTCTCCACTATATCTGACAATTCGCTCCAGAGCTATGCTTAGTTGAGCTCCTCGTTTGGTTCCTGCAAGATCATGAATCTCATCAATGATGACATATTGTATCTGGCACAACGATTCGCGTAGGCGATGACCGAGAAAAAGGGCCTGAATACTTTCAGGTGTGGTAACAAGAAGGTCAGGGGGTAAAAGTGCCTGACGTCGGCGCTCTGCCTGTCCGGTATCTCCATGTCTCACACCTATCAAAATTCCCAACTCCTGACACCACCACAACATCCGAGACATAATATCCCGGTTCAATGATCGAAGGGGAGTAATGTACAATGCCTGAAAACCCCTGGATGAACTCTGTTGCATCATCTCAAAAATTGGGATCATGGCACTTTCTGTCTTGCCGGTTCCTGTCGGGGCAAGCAATAAAAGATGTGAACCTGCCAGAATAATAGGAATTGCCTGTTCCTGAACTAAAGAAAGCTCGGTAAATCCGCGCTTTACAATGCAATCACGGACAGGTCGGCTGAGTAGATGTAGTGCGCTCATGAAGGGTGTTGCTATAATGATATACTGTCTGCTTCATCAGGATCCACTGGTTTTCGTCTCCAATACGTTTTACCACAGGATAATTATTTTTGACAGGTTTTTTAAGGGATTGGTGCTGTAAAGTCTCTCTTTTGGAAAGATTGTGCCCTTTTGTTCATTATAAATCATCAAAAGTATCATTCATTCGATACAATTGATGCTCCCTGGCTGTTTCACATGTAGAATGAATTATCTCTCTACAAAAAGAGCAGAACCAGAGATGTTTTCTGTCCAGATCCTCAAGACTTTCAGGATTAGACATAATACATTCAGGATTATCACAATGAATCAGTCCTAACAGATGTCCAAGTTCGTGGCATCCTTCCTTTGCAAGACGCTCTATAAGAGCAGCATCATCCGGGGGAAGGTTCCAAAACTCATTTTTTAGTCTGGCAGAAGAGATAACAGCAGCATTTGCCACTGGGCGTGCCAGACCAAACACATATGCATGCTGTCTTTGAAAGAGATCCTGCGCCATAACCAGAAGAACAGGACGCAACATCCTGGTGCGTCTCTTATACCTATCGATTGAATCAAGGATAGAGTGCGCATTAAATTGCTCCCGCTCATGGACAAATCCATTACATAATATTGGATTTGGTGTGATATGCACCGGGATATCCATGGTCCTGCTTACTAGACGTGATGTCGGGAGCTCAAGTCCTTCTGGTGCCCGGGCATCCCAAAAGATATGGATATCCATGTCCATATTGTGTGTGTGATAAGTGGGTATAAACATATTGAACTGCAGATTGGGACTTATATTGCATCCATGTATACTTCAGTCGTAGAGGTTGGTGCCGGTTCTAATCTTACGGCAGCACAGGTACTGTATGATGCAGGAATAAATTTGATCTGCACTGATATCATACCATATAGAGGAGAAATCCCATTTTTGTATGTAATTGATACGATATGGGATCCTGATATTTCACTATATTCTCATGCAGATTGCATTTATGCCATCAGACCAACTGAAGAGATGATGAGTTCTCTCATAAGGGTTGCCATGAGAGTGAATGCCGATCTTCTTATTTATCATCTTGGATTTGAAGGGTACGAATCTGATATTAGACCTGATATTATCGACTGTGGCGTCCCTCTCATGCGATATGTCAGACGTCAAAACTGAAGAGGGTTGCCTGTGTTTTAGGGAGTGGTTTTTCATCGGACTGAGATTCATTTCCTGTGATGGTTCTCTGGTTTGGTTTTTCTGATTTTCCTGGTTTTTCGCGCTTTTGTCTTTCCTTTTCCAGACGTCTCTCTTCTTTTTGAGCATTTTTTTCTTCTGCCTCAATCTCTTTTACCACTGATTGTGAAACGGTCCGGTCACCGATGATATATTCAAGCTGGTCGGCATCGCATGAGAATTCTAACGCAAAAATTTTCGGATTTTCTGCTGCTATGAGTGAGATAGACCGAATATACTCTTCTCGTATATGAGCCTGAGAAATATGTATTGTATTAGCAAGACGTGTCAGAATCGCATGTCTGATATGTTCCTGTTTTCGAGCGGTTGAAATCCTGCTTCTACGGTGAGGGGGGGCAATTTTAAATCGCAATTCCTGATGTAAGGTTTCAGCATGAACACCAAATAACATAAGAGCAGAAGCATAGCGCCAAAGAGTATAATATTGCATACGAAAAGTTCTACCAAGGTAAGTATCAGCCATTGCCAACCAGGAATATGCTTTGGTTCTGTATCGCATATCACGAATATTTATGACCTGCTCTTCTATCCAGGGGAGAATTTTATCTGGTGTTTCGTCTACTTCAAAAGATAATTGTAAGAGGTCCTGATTTTTTCTCATTCCATACACAACGCTGACAAGGTCAAATATGGATGACCGATGATCTTTTTGCGATATATAAATGTCTTCTGAGTTTAGATTTTTCTGTCCTATTGATGAGGCAAATAACATATTTACCGCAGATCTGATATCTCCCTGCGCTCCCTCAGCCAGGAATCTGATTGCTTCATCAGAACAGTTGACACCTTCCTGTGAGCAGATCTCTTTTAATCTGGGAGCTATTGACCGTGCCTGAATAGCTTTAAATTGTAATTTTTCAGAGATTCTCTGTATTTCTGATGTAATTCCATATGCATCATTTGCAATGAGGATAATGGGTTGCTGAGCATGTTTAATTATTTCAGAGATAGCACGGGCACCTCCCCGATCTGCATTTCCCTGCAGATTGTCAGCTTCATCCAGGATTATTACTTTATGAACAGCTCCTGATAGTGATCTGGTAGTTGAACCTTCACCCGCTATTTGTTCGATAACGGTCTTTGTTCGCTGGTCACTGGCATTGAGTTCAACGATCTCCCATTTCATATCATATGCAAGAGCATAAGCACTGGACGTTTTTCCGATACCTGGTTTTCCATACAGGAGCAGGGGTTTAGAAGCAGGTGTCCATCCCTGTGCCCACTCGACCATTCTTTTAATAACATCACGATTCCCAACAAGATCTGTGATGTGAGCAGGTCGGTATTTTTCAGCCCAGTCCATACCAGATCTTTCTACTGATAAACAAATAAATTATGTCAGATGAGACCGAAATGAGAAGGTAGAGTGAGTCATTAAACCATGGGAGAATATATCTGTTCGACTGAAATTGTTGCCAAAGCGGTCAGAGAATATGATGGTGTCAGGCGCAAAGCAGAGATCGGTGCAATGGTTAAGGAGCTTCGGATTGAAAGCCCTGAGGTTATTGCTTCATTTGGAGAAGATGCCGCTGTTATTGAACACAAAGGAGATGCTTTGCTTCTGGCTGCAGATGGTATCTGGAGTGTTCTTATGGATGCAGATCCATATTGGGCCGGGTATTGTGCAGTTCTTGTGAATATTCATGATATTGCTGCTATGGGTGGGCGCCCTATTGCTATGGTAGATATTCTGTCAGTTGCCTATGATGATAAACGCGACAGTGTTATTGCAGGTATGCGTGATGCATCAGTTCAATTTGGTGTACCTATTGTTGGCGGGCATCTGCACCCTGATACCCCATATAATGCTATTGATATAGCAATCCTGGGTGTTGCAGAGATAGATGATGTTATTTATAGCAGCACTGCAGAAATCGGAGACATCGTACTGGCGGCTATTGATTTACAGGGACGGGTTCATCCGTCCTGCGTTTTAAATTGGGATTCTGCAACGCTCAGAACTTCTGATGAGGTTCGAGCACAGATTGGAGTTATGGTAGGACTTGGTCACGATAAGCTCGTTACCGCAGGAAAAGATATCTCTAACCCGGGAATTATTGGCACACTTGGCATGTTGCTTGAAGTTTCAGGTAAAGGGGCAACCATTGACCTTGATAGGATACCACGACCAGATTTACATGCCCATAGCATATTGTTTGAGCGCTGGGTAAGGATGTATCCGGGTATGGGGTTTATACTAACCCTTCATAAGGAGCATGAAAAAGAAGTTATCGCGAGATTTAACGCAGTTGGGATGTCTGCAGCTTCTATTGGGCATGTCACTGACTCAAAACAACTGTGCATTTCCTATCAGGGAACAGATACCAAGGTATTTGATTTTATTGATAATGGGATAATGCATCTGTGTTGAGGGATAGTATGCCGACGATTGGAATAGGTATCGGCAATGATTCAAAACGGCTAATTGAGAGTATTTCGGCATACAATGGCTCTTGTAGGATTGTGTGTTACTCTCGATATGATATAGATCCAGGTGCTGTTCCATGCGAACTAATCCAGGATAAATTACCAGGAAAAGCCCTTGTCACTGATCTGATGGCAGGGAATATTGATGCAGGAATACGGGGAACCCTTCCAGCCCATGAGACTCTTTCATTTTTGAAAATTGTTGCAGGGGTTTGTGAACTTGAACGTATCGTTCTTCTCGAATCTTTCTCAAAAAAACTGTTCTTTTTGGCCCCTGTCGGGATTGATGAAGGATGGACTGTAACCCAGAAAATCTCGCTAATAAAAAAAGGGCAGATTATTGCAAGACGGTTTGGTCTACCTGATAAGGTTGGTGTCCTGTCTGGAGGTCGTCTTGATGATGTCGGTCGTCACCCTATGGTCGATACAAGTATGGCAGATGCTCTTTTGGTCTGTCATGTTACAGGTGCTGCCTATTATGGAATTCTGCTGGAGGATGCTCTTTCAGAATGTGGGTTGATTATCGCTCCGGATGGTATTTCCGGCAATTTAATATTTCGTACACTTGTCTTTGCCGGAGCGGGGGCTGCACATGGGGCACCTGTCGTAAATCTCGATAGAATCTTTGTCGATACATCGCGCGTCAATCCTAGTTATATTGGCGCGATAAAACTCGCAGAAACTCTTATTGAGTAATCTACGTCTTCAAATGGCTTTATTTTTGATTATTCAAGGAAAATAGGATACATCATCTATTATCTTAATTATTCAATATTTTGCATAGATATTGGGAAATGGCTATGAATATACAGCTAAATTTCGAAAATATCGTCCATAATCACGAAATGTTTAAATAGATACCAATTAACCTATTTTCCGAGGTAGAGGACTATGGCAGACTTACCTATAGCAGCAGTTGTTAGAATTGCTAAAAAGAATGGTGCCGAACGTGTCGGTAGCGATGCAGCATCAGCTCTTGTTGTAAAGGCTGAGGACTATATTGCAATGCTGACAAAGGAAGCAAACCGTTTAGCACAGCATGCCGGAAGAAAGACCATCAAGGAAGAAGATGTGAAGATGGCAGCAGAAAATGCCTGAATCCCCTCTTCCTTTTGGTTTACAGGTAATGTAGTCTTATACCCATAGGGAATTTCTCCTTTTTCATTGCACAACTTTTTTACTGAATCTCATATTCAGATTATGGTATCATATGAATCTGATGGCTGATTATACAAAAATAGAATGGATTTGTAAGGCTGGCACTCATACTTTGCATGAGACGGTCATAATGACCCTTTTGTGCTGGGTATCACATCACAACCAGGGATGACTGTTGTTGCATCAGTAAGAGCTATGCCAAAGGCTTTGAAGAGGGCCTCACATTTATGGTGTTCATTTCTGCCTGTTACATCCATATGTATCGTTGCTCCTGATGTTGTCGAAAAACTGGAAAAAAAGTGCTCGATAAGAGAAGGCTCAAGAATTCCTTCAATTAAATTGGTAAATGAAGCATGGAAAACCAAATAAGGCCGCCCTCCAAAATCCATCACAACAGTTGCACATGACTCATCCATGGGTACCATGGTATGAGCGTACCGCTTTATTCCCCGACCTTCACCCACAGCTATTTTAAAGGCCTGCCCAAGAACCAGAGCAACATCTTCCATGGTGTGATGAGGTCCAACAGGAAGGTCTCCTTTGGCCTTGCAGACAATATCAAATTTCCCATGCCGTGCAACTGCAGTGAGCATGTGATCAAGAAAGGGAATGCCAGTCTCAATATCACAGACGCCGGTTCCATCAAGAATGAGAGAGAGAGTAATCTCTGTCTCACGTGTTGTTCTGTTAACCAATGCAGTTCTCATCTGGAAACCTCAATAGCTTCTGATAATTTCAATCGTCCATTATAGAGAGCTGAACCTAATATAACACCGCAGACATTATTTTCTTTTAGAGCAATGAGATCTTCGGTTGTTGTTATTCCTCCTGATATCATAACTGGCAGCTCTGTATGAGTAATCAGGTTTTGTATCGTAGTCATATCTATACCTTCACAAAGCCCTTCTACATCTACATTGGTAAAAAGGAGAGAACCTGCACCTTTTTCTTCAAAGATACCAGCCCATTTGATATAACTGCCGGCTGGTCGTTCCCATCCATGGGTTACGACTTCCCCTCCCTGAGCATCAACACCAGCCATAATTCTTTCTGAACCATATTCAGATGCAATATCAGTAATTGATTGTGGGTTTTCTACTGCGAGTGTACTAATAATGATGCGGTCAACACCGATGTCCAGCCACGCTCCGGCATCTTCTACTGAGCGGATTCCTCCCCCGAGCTGGATATATACTCCGGTCTCTGTTAGTAATTCCCTGATAATCTCAGCATTTTTTCGTGCATTGCCAAATGCTCCGTTCAGGTTTACAACGTGAAGGGCATCCGCTCCTTCGTCAAGCCAGCGGTGGGCACATCCCAATGGTTTTCCATATATAGTTGCTCGATTTCTATCCCCCTGGATAAGTTGAACACAATTCCCATCCAGAATATCTACTGCAGGAAATACTATCATGGTGGTTTTTTCCTATGGTACCATCCTGTCGATAACCATGACCAGGATATCTCTGGCACCTGCTTTTTTAAGTCGGTTAATCAATTGATAAACACGTTCCTGATCAACAACAGCATGCACTGCAACTATGTCATTGTCTGATCCTACTTTCATAATAGTCGGACCTGCCATACCTGGGATAATAGCCTGTACAGCATCAAGATGATTGGTATGCACATTCATCATGAGGTACGATTTCCCACGTGCATTGACCACACTCTCAAAGGCAAGCAGAATCTCATCTATTTTTAATTTTTTCTCACATAATGAAGTATGGTTTGCAATAAGCATTGTTTCAGTATGTAAGACCGTATCAATTATCCTGAGACGATTCTGTTTTAGTGTAGTTCCAGAACTCGTAATATCTATAATTGCATCAGAAATTCCCAAATGAGGAGTTGCTTCACAGGCTCCTCCCACCGAAATTATTTCTGCCTGTATCCCAATTTTTTTGAGATAATTTCTTGTTATTGAAGGGAATTCAGTAGAGATACGTTTATTATGTAACTGATAGGGTGATTCTATTCCCGTTTCTTCATCAACAGCAAGCACTACTGACGCGATACCAAATCCCAAAGGAAGAAGTTGTGCAATATCCACCTCTCTCTCTGCTACCATATCAAGTCCGGTAATACCGATATCAGCAATTCCTGAAGCTACGTAGGCTGGAATATCTATTGGCCTGACATAAATAATATCGAGGACCGGATCATTTGTACCAATAATAAGAGATCGTTCACCCCCTTCATTGAGAGTCAGACCTGCTTTATAAATTAGTTCCCGAATGGGAGTTGCTATCCTCCCTTTATGGGGGATAGCAAGTCTGATTCGCTGGTCATGGCTTAAAAATTCTGTTGAGCCAGGTTTTGTTGCCATTTAACGTATATTAGAAAGTTTTTAGCTCACCGGCGATGACCCGTTCGGTGACATTGCATATGTTCAAAAGACCGGCATCGATTATTTCATAGACTTCTTTTTGTAGTTCCTGTACCGTGTATGATTCCTGTGGAAGAATCTGTGCACTTGCTACAAGCGGCTGGTCTATAGGCATACCAATCTGAGAGAGGAAACGTAGGTAAATCTCCTCAATTCCATCAATTTGATTGACACATTCATGTGCAAGTTCGGTTGTCAAAAGATTATAGATCTTTCCGATATGGTTTATCGGATTCTTTCCTGAGGTAGCTTCCATGCTCATTGGCCGATGTGGAGTGATTAATCCATTTGCCCGGTTACCTCTTCCAACAGATCCATCATCTCCCATCTCAGCGGATGTCCCTGTTACCGTCAGGAAAAGACTACATTCGTGAATACAATCTGCAGTGTTTATATTTACTTCTACAGAACGAGAGGTACACTTCCGTGCAATTTTTTCAGATTCTTCTTTTAATCGTTCGATATAATCTACATATTCATCTATTGAAGAGATATACCGGTCAACCATTGCACAACACATTGTAAGTTTGATGCTATTTTCCTGCCTGAGTCCCATAATCTTGATATCCTGTCCATATGCAGGATATTTTGGTCTGAATGTGTTATCGATATGAGAGCTTATCTCCTTTATGATAGTCTCAGTCTCAGAATATGGTGCATACGAGACCCCAAATGAGGTATCATTGGCTCGCGGGACAGCATCCACCTGAGGTCTGAAGACATCTCTGAGATCTGTTGATCCGTTTCCAAGCCGGCAATCCACAATAATGTCAGTATCAAAGTTCAATTCAGGGAGAATCGTTCGCATATAATCTTTTGCCGCTTTCAGAACTATCGGGTCTGTGGGTATTGTTGTACCTTCAAATTCTTTTGTAGCACGGCCGTCAAGAAGAACATAAATTGGTTTTATAATCTTCCCCCCACCAAATTGAGGTTTAGATTCCCCGGCAACTATCTCCCCCTGGTCGGTATTATGATGGAGTGTTCCTCCAAAAGCATTAAGATAGGCTTTAGATAGTTCTCTGCTCATTGACTCGGCGATTCCATCTGCTATGCTGTCTGGATGACCAAGGCATTTTCTCTCAACTACTTCGACATTCTGTTTCTCTAATGGGAGTTGGTATAATTGTTCAATGGAAATGTTGCGACTCATCACAATCCTCGTATACTGTTTATTTGTGGTACTCGTGCTTATGGAACAAATAAGTTCCATACTGATTGATAAGATACGAAGCTGAACAGACAAAACATAATTTTGATTGATCAGTCACATCTCAATCTTCAGCTATCTGTACATACTCTGTTATGAAGTATAATAATAGGTGGTTATTGTTGTAAAACAGGTATGATGCATTCCATATCTAAATAAAATAAAAATGAAACTGAAAAGGTCTAAATTAGTCTTTAAAAATAAAAATATTTGTTTTATGACCGGATTGCTATTTGTTTTGTATTTCCATTATTTTTTTAAGATTGTAAACTCGCAATTATAGAGATAAAAGGGTTGAAATGTATTACTGGCATATTTGAGTAATATTCAAGTTTCAATTTTGATTTAAATAAAAGTTATAACGCATCATCCATTCTCAAATAGGTAGTAATAACCAATCGCTCTGGTTAGGGATTGTTCTTGGGTTTTTAAATTCGTCTGATATCAGAATGGGATTTCAAATTACAAGGAATTTTAGTAGGTAAACTGTTTAGGCCCTTATATTTTTAAAATTCTGTATCTGTAACGTGAATCTGATGCACAGGATATTATTCTTAAATATTATTTCGATTCTTCAACCAAATTTTCCTAAAATATTCAAATACATTGCAGAACATGTCCTGTAAAATCAAATGATTATTATGCAGATATTTTTAAAAAAATGTTGCAT
>Ga0265594_1000356_pt1 | contig 37787 bp, 47 predicted proteins | sample saktaG_11_FD_190147 | JGI IMG/M metagenome (GOLD analysis project Ga0265594, IMG submission 190147) | Saline water microbial communities from Sakinaw Lake, British Columbia, Canada - sak_2011_5_24_80m | ecosystem: Environmental > Aquatic > Non-marine Saline and Alkaline > Saline ... | reverse complement strand
ATGGCGGTTAAAGCCACTTGCGCTTTTTCTTGAGGAGTAAAACTCCGTGGTTTTTTGCTCATATTTCATCATACTTTTCCACACCAGTTAGCGCAAATTTCGTGTCTAGATTTGTAAGACCATTTTATATATCACATTTGAACTCAAAGCGTTGTGAATATATTCTCCTCTTTCTTTTTTCATATATCCAGGAGGAAATTCTCAATCGTAAGGCGCGGGTGAGCGTTGGTGGCGCGCAATTCAAAATCCAGTGTTTGGATTTTTTTTAATATACCGGCAAATTTTTCCGGCAACTGATCATCATTCTTTTCTTTATCTTTCAGTTTGGAAAAAACAAACTGCGCCGATTCTTCTTCGCGCGGATTGCGTGGGTCCGACCCACGCAGAATTTTCGCTTGCGCGGATTGCGTGGGTCCGACCCACGCAGAATTTTCGCTTTTCAAAGATTCCAAAAGTTTGTTGCGAAAATGGGATTGCCAGATTTCAACAATCTCGCCCAAATCCATTTCCGAATTTTCGCTGTCGGTGATCTTTTTGGCATAGGCGAATTTTTCCGGCAGCTCGGAAGCAACAATTCGCGTGAATTCCTTGGCCGCTTTCTGCCATTTTTGCGCCAAATCCAAGTTTTTCAAAAAATCAACCATCCGACCCGGCCGGCCAAACGATAATTCAACAATTTCATTTGCTCGCTCATCACTCATTGCGATTTTGTTTTCCGCGCGCCATTGCCGACAAAGCTGCCGCATTTGGTTTTCGGGCAGAAAATTGAATCTCAAAATCTGGCATCGCGAGCGCACAGTTTCCAAAAGCCGTTCGGCGTTGGAAGCAACCAATATCAATAACGCCGCGCCGGACGGCTCTTCCAAAGTTTTCAGCAAACAATTTTGCGCCTCGCTGTTCATCAGGTGCGCTTCGTCAATTATCGCGACTTTATACCTCCCCGATACCGGCGACAACGACAGTTTGGAAATTAACCCGCGGATTTGATCAACCGTAATCTCTTGAGCCCTCTTCTCGGTTTTTGGGTCAACCAAAGGCGCCAAAAACAAAAAATCCGGCAACGCCGATTTTTCTTTTACCGAAAAATCAAAAATCCTTGAAATCCATTCCAAGGCAAAGGCTTTCTTGCCAATCTTGTCCGGACCGGAAAAAATATAGGCATGTCCCATGCGCCCGGCAATCCTCGCGGCTTCAAGAGATTCAAACTGTTTTTGATGACCCAATACCACAACCAACGCTTAACTCTTGACTGTTGACTGTTGACAAATTTTTAATCCAAACGCGTATTTTGTTAACAGCTAACGGTTAAAAGTTAAAGGTTATTTCTTTGTCATTATGCTCTTCTTGTAGAAATCCATGTTTTCCAAAACCGCGCCTGTTCCTTTTGCCACGCACAAAAGCGCGTTTTCCGCCAAAACGCAAGGGACTCCGATGGTATTGCTCACCAATTCGGGAAGGTTGGCCAACAAACTTGATCCGCCGGCCAAAACCATTCCTTTGTCCATAATATCGGCGGAAAGCTCCGGCGGCGTGTCGCGCAAAACCGATTTGATGGTCTGCGTGATCTCAAGCAACGCGTCTTGCACCGCCTCGCTTATCTCGTTGGAATTAATTTTTATATTGCGAGGCAGGCCGGTGATCAAGTCGCGCCCGCGGATTTGCATGGTTTTGGGATCTTTTTCGGGAATCGCCGTGCCGATATTGATTTTGATGTCTTCGGTGGTTTGGTCGCCGATAGCCAAATTATGTTTGCGCTTGACGTAATCGGCGATTGCCGCGTCTATCTTATCGCCGGCCACGCGCAAAGACTGAAAATTAACAATTCCGCCCAACGAAATCACCGCCACTTCAGTGGTGCCGCCGCCGATATCCACAATCATATTGCCCGAACATGAATGGATGGGAATACCCGCTCCAATCGCGGACAAAATCGGCTCCTTGCACAAATAAACCGCCTTGGCGCCGGCGTTCATCCCCGCTTCAATCACCGCGCGACGCTCGGTGGAAGTTATCCCTGCCGGCACACTGATGACCAATTCAGGTTTAAAAAAACGAAATTTGCCCGAAACACTGTCAATGAAATAACGAATCATCGCTTGCGTAACCACAAAATCGGCAATAACACCGTCTTTCAACGGCCGATAGACCCGAATCGTATCGGGCGTTCTGCCAATCATTTCATTGGCCTGCGTTCCCACCGCTAAAATCTTGTTTTCATCCAAATCAACCGCCACCACCGACGGCTCCTGCAAAACCACCCCTTTTTTGGGAACAAATACCAATGAATTTCTTGTGCCAAGGTCAATTCCAAGCTTCATAAAAAATTAAAACGCAAAGCGCAAAACAAGAATACAAAGATAAATTTTGCGTTTCCGTTTTACGCTTTTCGCTTTACGCTTTAAGTTTCTTAACACTATCCCATTTCCCTTCTTTTGGCAATCAAAACAATAAAATACGCGATAAATATCATTGCTCCGGTAATCAGCAACAGCCATTGATATCCAAGGCGATCAATCACCAAACCGCCGAAAATCGCGGCCAGCGCGATGCCCAGCGGAGAAAAAACAGTGTCCAGCGCCGCACCTTCGGCGGGCCGGCTTTTCAATTCTTTGGCCAGAAGCGCCGATCGGCCGGTATTAACCAAAAACCCGCCCACTCCCCGGGAAAATTCAATGAAAAAGGCGCCGACATAATTTAAAACAGGCAGAAAAATTCCAAACATCGCCGTTGACGCGCCGGCAACCGCCGCGCCACGCAAAATCCCGCTTTCGGGACGGCCGTTTTGCCAGCGGCGCAAAATAAAAAAATAAAATATTGAAAATGCCGCCGCCATAATTGCCACAAAACGCAAAATTTGCGTTTGATCCAAACCAATATCATCGCGCAAGAAAAGCACAAAAAACGGATGCAGGGCGTTTGCCGCCAATAATACAACAAATGAAAGCGCGATGTAGCCGGCGGCGATTTTGGTAAATGCCAGCTTGAAGGCTTTTTCCCAGCCATTCTTGAAATGCAACCAAGTTAAATGACCGCGTTTTGTGTGCCACGGATTGGTAATCATACCCGCGGAAATCAACGCCGCGTACACGCAAATAAAAGCGCTTGTCATAAAAGCCGCTTCAAAGCCGAATTTCCAAACGATCAACGCGCCAACAGCGGGCGCCAAGGCCGCGGACCAAAAACTGGCATTGTAAAACCAGGAAAAATCATGTTCGCTGTCACCGTCGGAATCCGCAATCAATAGCGCGCGGGACGCAGTGAAAAAGAATGCCGCCGAAATTCCCAGCACGATTTGCCATAAATAGGCTATTGCCACCCCGCCCCAAAACACCATCCCCAGCGCGTAGGCCGCATAGCCCAAACATCCCGCCGCGGCCATCAATGCCGGATGAATCGCTCGCGACAAAAATCCGGCCAAGGGCGCGGCAACCGCCATGGGAAAATAAATCCAAAAATAGACTTCCCCGATTTGCAACAAAGAAAGCCCCGTAGCGGCCAAAAACAAAGGATAATATAAAGAAAAGATTTTGTAGCCGAACATCAGCGAAAAATGCGCCAGCGCCGCCTCCCGCGCAATGTGGTTTGCGCCATTATTGTGATTGCCATTCTCTTCCATAATTAACAATTATAGCACAAACAAAAACAAGATTTAAGATTTTTTTGTTGAAATCAAATTTCAACAATCATATGCAAGTATCATGCTACGTAGCAAGGTAAGTAGCAAATTGCGCGATCACGAATTATGAATCATAAATAAAAAAAAGAAGCGCCCCCATCCAATCCCCAAAAAGGAAAGTGATAAAAACGCCTAACACGAGCAAGATTTTTCCTTTGCCAGTTCTCGCACCTCCAGCTTCGCTTCATTCATTAACGACAAGATATATTTTTTATCTCCATCATTGCCTTGAATTTTACCGGCTAGCCCCAAAGAAAATCGAGCTACCTTAAAAAATTCGCGGTAAAACCTAATCGCTCCGCAAGTGCTGCCGCTATCGCGATTTAATCGCGCCTCCTCAAGCATATACTCCATTGCTTGCATGTCCAAAAGCTATCCCTCCATAACACATCGCCAGCCGCTGATTAACGCCTCTCCAGCGTCAATCAGCCCTTTTACCAATTCATCCTCAAACACTTCAAACACCTTTCCTCAATAGAATAACCACACTTTAGCGGATTTGTCAACCGCAGGCAAAAATAAATCCGGCGGCAAGATTTGGATTCTCACCCAAACCCCGCTACCGGAATCTACGCACCGCAAATAACACACGTAAGGTCTGGCCCGGATACCACTTTCGGATTGCCACAACCCAAACAGTTATCTTGCCATTCCTCGCCGCACCCACATTCAAACCAGACTTCAAATCGATCGTTGCCTATTTGCCTCAAGTCTAAATCTGCTTTTGCGCCACATTTAATGCAATCCATAAAGTATCCTCCGATGTTATCAAATCATGTTTTTGGGGTTTTGTCAAATTTTTTGGCGCAAAAATCGCGGAAATAAAAAAACGAATTAGCCAAGGTCGCACCCCTGCTCCGCGAGCTACGCAGGGGAACGACCTTAAAATGCGGATACGCAAGGAGCGGTTGAAAAATTAAGGCAATGGGATATGATGGAAATACCGCTAACAAGTTCAAAATGAGCAAGGGACTTAGAACAACTCTGTTTATATTTTTTGTGACGGCATTTGTGATCGGCGCGCCCGCGTTGGCGCTTTACGCCCAAGGATACCGGATTAATTGGCCCCTTGAGGCGGGCAAAAAACTGATTGTCAAAACCGGTGGGCTTTTTGTTAAAGTGAGCCCCAAACAAATCGCCATCTATGTTGACGGGCAAATGGAAAAACAAACCGATTTTTTCTTTGATTCGGCGCTGGTCACCAATCTTTTGCCCCGATTGCATCAAGTCCAAATCAAAAAAAACGGCTATCAAACATGGGAAAAGAATCTGGAAGTTAAAGAAAAAGAAGTTGTTGAAGCTAAAAATATTTTTTTATTTCCCGAACCGGCCAACATTGATTTTCCAATCGCGGAAAAAAATATTGATGATTTTATGCTGTCGCCCGACAAAAAGAAAATCGCCTTGCGCTATCAAGACGAAGCGGGGTTGGTGATAAAATCCCATGACATCGCCGGCGGCATCACCATCAAACTGATTGACCAAAGCAATTTCGCGATCAAAGATCCAAAGTTTGGCGGCTGGAAATGGCTTGACGAAAAAACTTTGGAAATTTGGGCAACCGGCGGCGAAATTGTTGAAACTTATTCTGTGATTATTGATAAAACCCCGCCCCAAATAATCAAAAAATCCGACACGCCAAGCATTACGGCAACCGCGGAAAACACAACCGCCGCCCAAGAACTGGCCGCCGCCCAAGCTGGCGATGCGCGCTATTATCTGGCAGACGACGGCTCTGTTTATAGAGCCGGCACCGGTGAAACGCCAACCCAGGCCATCGCCGCCAAAATGGATATTCAACCGCAAACCGAATATGCTTTATGGATTTTTGGCAATTATTATTTCGTTAAAGCCGATACCGAACTGTTTGTTGCCCAAAAAAATTCAGCGAATTTTGAAAAAATTCTCAAAGGAGCATCGGCTAATCCCAAAATTTCTCCCAACGGCCAAAAAATCGCCTATTGGTCCGATTCAGAGATTTGGATATTATATCTGGAAAACAAAAACGACCAGCCGACAGCGAAAGCAGGCGACAAAATATTCATCGCGCGGCTTTCGGAAAAGATCACCGATTGCGACTGGTTCAATTCCGACTATCTGGTCTTTGCCGCCGGCGACAAGATCAAAACCGCCGAAATTGACAATCGCGACAAGATCAACTTTGCCGACCTGGCGCAAATTTCAAAAATCACCAAACAAGAGCAAAACGTTGTGGCACGAATGTTTATGAACCAAAACCAAAAAACCGTCTATCTATTCGCCAACAACACGCTCTATAAATCCGAACCGATAGAATAAAAACTCATTGAATCATTTAGCCGCTAGAAAACCAAAAAACGGAGCATTAATTTGCCCCGTTTTTTGGTTTCAAAATTCACCCCCATCTATTCGCCTATTCATACGAATAAGTTCATGACAATACGCGGGATGATAGCAGATGCTAAAATTGAGGAGCGGCGCGCGAAATCCGTTTTTGCGGATTCCAGAGGAGAGAGATTTGATTCTGCGCCCCTCCCCAATTTAAACACCCCGTATTGAAATTTGAAAAGGTCTATCCTCGGCGTAATCGCAGAGGTTAGTCCTTGTCAAATTTCGTATTTTAACTGATCTTGTCCAGCAGTGTAATTTTGGCTTTGCATTTTACGCTTCAGCGTGCCAAAATTCTACTGCTGGATTCTCTGATTCAGACCGCAATTTTCAATTATGACCTGAATAAAGAATGGAAAGTTTTTAATTCGGAGAACCTTCCAAAACTCCTAACCCTATCCGCGCGAAACCACTCGCACGGATTTTGAGAGGATTAAGGCCTCTCATCCTCCAAAATCTGTCTTGTAAAGTTCGCCGAATATAGCGAACCGCCACACACCGGACAATCCTGCTGGCCTAACGCCAGCTCGGATGCATACCAGACTTTCCCGCAGAGGGAGCATTGAAATTGCTCCTCCTCCACGATAATTTCTGGATAGGAATAACCATCTTCCCACCAGAAATATTCAGGCATCTTTTCCCCTTCGATCCAGGCATAACCCTCATACTCGGGCTCACCCTTACGAAGCGGACGCCATTCGGGCTCGCTCCGGCAGTACTTAACCACTACCGGCTCATCCGGTTCATCCACCGGATGAGCTACATCAGCTCCTTCCAACTCACCCCAGAAGAAGCCCTTATGAGCTTCTCTCTTCGTAGACGCGACCCATGCCTGCTTGCATGGACCCATGCCCACCAAAGAGCAGGCGGGGCAAGCCACTGTGCATCCCATTCCGGATCGATCTCTCTCGCCATCTCACTGATATGGCTGTGCCAATTCCCACCAACTCTTTCGGCAGGGATAGTAATGATGGCGCTACTCCACCCAGGTAAGTATTCCATCCCTCGCCAATCCCCAAAATAGATGAGGATTGTGGTTTTGCTTCCCGTGATATATCTTACCCAGTGGCCTTCTCCTTCGAGAGGCACTTCAATTTCGACAGAATGGTTCTGCCCATCCTGTCGCTCTTCTCGAAGAGTCTCCAGAAACTCTTCTTCGCTTTTGGGAACTGAATCCCAGAAGCGAAGGTCTTTAAAGATCTCTTCAAAGAGAACAGCTTCCCTCGGTACGCGAGCGCTAAGCTCGAATTTCATCTTCATCACTTATCATCTCCACCACCCTTTTCGGGTAGTATTTTAGAAAGTTCACTGCCATCCAAAATACTACCCAAAAATCTCCATATTAAATTTTCAGAAACTCCTCTGATTCGGACCACAATCTTTCAATTACGATCTGAATTCGGAATCAGCACTTTTCTGCTTATTGTTTTGGTTTGTACTGCCTTTGCTCAAACCAAGCCCAATCATATCGTTGTTCATTGAGCCGCGCCACCTCAACCGAAATCCGTTTGATATTTTCCAAAAGCTTGGGAGAAATATTGTATTTTGGGTTGAACATAATAATGGAATATATACAAATTATAGACGATTGCCAAGAATAAGGGGCGCATTATGATAAAAGCCGCCCATTTCTGGACGGCTTTTAATTTTAAGATAATAAAACCAACCCTACCTACCGCTTCGCCCACTGGGGAGCGCGGCGGGCTTTTTTCAAGCCGGGTTTCTTTCTTTCTTTCATTCTGGGGTCGCGGGTGAGATAGCCGGATTTTTTCAACCGTTTTTTGAAATCGGCATTAAACAACACCAGCGCGCGCGTGATGCCGTGGCGCAGTGCCTCGGACTGCGCGTTAATCCCCCCGCCCTTGACTCGCGCCGTAATGCGAAACCGCTCGGTGCAATTCATTTTCACCAGGGGCGCCTCAATAACCGTCTTAAACTCAACTCCCTTGAAATAGTCTTCAAACGGTTTTTCGTTGACCGAAAAAACCTTATCGCCCTTGGTATACAAACGCACGCGCGCCGTCGCGGTCTTGCGCCGGCCCACTGCTTCATAGTATTTATCGGCTTTCTTTTTGCCCGCGGCATCAGCTTCCACGCCAACGGCAACCGCCGGTTTTACCGCCGGGGTTTTGGCCGCTACTGTTTTCTTGGCAACCGCCGGTTTTACCGCCGGGGTTTTTTCTTTTTGTTCTTCTTTGGTTTCTGCCATATTATTGCTTTACGGTTAATCTTTTTATCATCCGATCGCGCAATTTGTTTGTCGGAAGCATGCGGTACACCGCGCGACGCAAAACTTCATCGGGCCTTTCGTTCATCATCCGGCCCATTGTTTTTTCTTTCAACCCGCCCATATAACCGCTGTAGCGGTAATATTTTTCCTGTTCAAGTTTTTTGCCGGTGATCTTGATATTTTTGAAATTCTTAACCACCACAAAATCGCCCGCGTCAACATGCTTGGCAAATCCGGGTTTGTCTTTTCCGCGCAAAAGCGTTGCCACACGGGCAGACAACTTTCCCAACGCAATGTCGGCGGCATCAATTGTATGAGTTTCTCTTTCCATATTTTAGGATTTAGATTCTTCTTGTTTGTTTTCTTTAACTTTTTTGCTTTCTTTTTCCGCGGCCTTGGAAAGTTTTTCTGATTTTTTAGAAGGCTTTTTTGATTTCTTTTCCTTGCTTTCAACAATCTTTTCATCCGCGGGCCGGTCCAACAATTCAACCACAGCCATCGGCGCGCCATCGTGGATGCGCGGACCGATTTTAATCACGCGCGTATAACCGCCAACGCGATCTTTGAAACGAGGCCCGATCAAAGCAATCAATTTCTGGCCGGCGCGAACCGGCAACGCTTTAGCCAAAGCTTTGCGGGCCGCCAGATCATTTTTCTTGGCCTTGGTAATTAATCTTTCCACCAGCGCCGCGGCTTGCCGTGCGCGAACTTTGGTGGTCTTTATCCTTTCTTGGATAATCAAATTGGCCGCAAGCGCCCGCATAAACGCCCTCCTTTGATCGGTTTTCCGGCTGAATTTTTTGCCCTTGATTCTCTTGTACATATAATAAATTATGATTCAAACGCTTGCCTAAACATCTCAAAATGGCCCACCAATATCTCGGACGCCCGCGAGAACGCGGTTTCCGGAGTGATTGTGCCATCGGTTTCAATCTCAAAAATCACTTTATCAAAATCCGTGCGATCGCCAACGCGCATATTTTGCGCTTTGAACCCAACTTTCTTAACCGGCGTAAATATCGCATCCATCATAATCGCGCCAACTTCCAATTTGGTTTTTCCCTCGCGCATCTCTTTGGAAAGATAACCAGTGCCTTTTTCAACTTTGATTTCCATTTCCAGCTTAGCGGTTTTTGACGTGAGATTGGCAATACGTGCTTCGGGGTTGGCCAATTCAAGCTGGCTGGGAATTTCCAAATCCGCGGCAGTGATCTCTTTTTCACCCTTGGCCTTCAAAACACAAACTTGCGGTTCATCGCCGTTTACCTTAAACCTCAACTGGCGGATGTTAATCATTAATGTAATCGCGTCTTCGGCCACCCCCGCAATGGTGGAAAACTCATGCGGCACGCCCTTAACATTGATTTGAGTCACCGCCGCGCCTTCAAGAGAAGAAAGCATCACGCGACGCAAAGCGTTGCCCACGGTAACTCCGTAGCCCGGATAAAGAGCCTCAATTTCAATTAAGGCATAATTCCCTTTTCTTTCAACTACTTTTGGCGCAAGAGGTAATGGTATCATAAACTTTTACCGTGAATCCTCGAACTCTCCCCCGCCGCGGCGGGAGGCGCCCAGGAAACCAACGGAAATTAAAATTATTTAGCGTAAAATTCAAACACTGATCCGATTTCCGCGGGAGGCATCACTTCTTCCAAAGTTACATCGCCGGATCTTTTGCCTTCCATTTTTTCCGGATCAAGCGCAAGCCACGCAGGCGCTTTGTGAGACTTCAAATCAGCTTTCAAACGCGTGAAATAGGTGTTGCCGGCCTTGCGGGAAGCCACTGTTACCACATCCCCCTTGGCAATTTGGCGCGATGGTAAATTTGTCGGCTTGCCGTTGACCAGAAAACTTTTATGGCTCACCAACTGCCGCGCCGCCAAGCGGGAAGGAGCAAAACCCAGCCTGAAAACCACATTATCCAAACGGCTCTCCAATAAGCTCACCAGTGCCAAAGGCAAATCGGTAATAGTCCTTTTTTTGGAAATAACCGCTTTTACATAGTTTTTGAATTGCTGTTCGCGCAAATTATACCACGCTTTCATACGTTGCTTTTCGCGCAGTTCACGACCAAATTCCGACAGAGTTCGCGTGCGACGCTTGCCCTTCTTTCCGGGAGCGGTCGGTCGGCGCACCATCGCGCATTTCTGATTATAGCAACGAGCGCCTTTGAGAAACAACTTCGCGCCCGCCCGCCGGCAAATTTTGCATTTAATATTGGTTTCCATTATAACAAATTTAAAATTTTTGATTTTTTAGACTCTTCTCGGCTTGCGAGGCTTGCACCCGTTGTGCGGTATAGGCGTAACGTCTTTGATTGCGGCAACATCAATGCCACGCGCCACCAATGATCTAACTGCCGAATCCCGGCCCGAGCCAACGCCTTTAACCAAGACTTTCACTCTTTCCACTGAAAACTTTTTAATAATTTCAGCCACCGCCTCGGCCACCTTGGAAGCCGCGAACGGCGTGCCTTTCTTGGTTCCCTTAAAACCGATGCTTCCCGCTGATTTCCAGCACAAAACATTTCCACTTTCATCAGCAAACGAAATAATCGTGTTGTTGTAGGTTGAAGAGACAAAAACCTTGCCATGGCGCGACCGCGCCGGATTTTTCACCGTGTATTCCTTTTTCACCTTGGCTTCAACGGCGTCTCTCTCTTTTAACAAATCCTCTTTATTTTGAACGGCAACATGCTTCTTACCCATTGTATTTAATAAAAATTAAGCACTAATCTCTAAATCCTAAACAAATTAACAAATTCAAAATAATAAATTCAAAAGTTAAATATGTATTTTGCTTGAAATTCAAGATTTTGGATTTTAGATTTGTTTAGAACTTGTAATTTGGAATTTTCCAATCTTTAATCGGCGATTATGTCGGAGATGCGGCCGGCTTTCTGCCCGACCCCACGGTTTTGCGCACATTTCCGCGCACGGTGCGAGTGTTGGTTTTCGTCCGCTGGCCTCTCACCGGCAGATTGCGCGAATGGCGCATCCCGCGCCAAGAAACGATGTCTTTCAAACGCTTAACATTCATCATCACTTCGCGCTTCAAATCTCCCTCAACATGATAGCGCTTTTTGATGGTCTCTTCAATCAATTTCATCTGTTCGGGGGATAAATCTTTGGCTTTCACCGAACTGTCAATCTTGGCTTCTTTGAGCACAACTTTGGCCGACGGTCTTCCAATCCCATAAATATATCCCAACGCAATCCCTATTTGTTTGTTATCCGGTATGTTAACACCGATTATTCTGGGCATATTACAAATTAAAAATTTAAAGTGAAAAACACAAAGCAAGAATACGCGATCGCATTTTTGCTTTGCGTTTTGCGCTTTTGATTTCACGCCTCCTACCCCTGCCTTTGTTTATGTTTGGGATTTTTTTTGCAAATAACATAAACGCGGCGCGATCTCTTCACGATTTGGCAATCCTTGCAAATTTTTTTCACAGATGCTCTCACCTTCATATTTTATGTTTTACGGTTTCTTTAATTTAAAACTTTTTATGGCCAATTTTCGCGGTCAACTAATTATTCGGCTTGCCCCGATAAACAATCCGGCCGCGGGCGTTGTCGTAAGGACTCATTTCCACGGTTACCGTATCACCGGGCAGAATTTTGATGCGAAACATTCGCAACTTGCCCGCCAAATGGCAAAGCACTTCCCTGCCATCAGAAAGCTTGACGCGAAAATGCGCGTCCGGTAACGATTCAAAAACTTGTCCTTGAAATCTGGGTGTTTTTTGTTTTGACATTGGCACAATTTAAAAGTCTATCAAATAACAAGATAAAAGTCAATCCCTCACTCAAGAATGGTTTTTATTTCAATCCTATCCAAGTCGCGAGGCACGCTAAACCGCCACGGTGGCGACAGCCGAACTTCAACTTGCTTGGTTCCGGGCTGGTTCATCAAAAATAATTCGGCTTCTTCGGCCTTTTTTTCCGACAGGCCCTTTTTCAAATTTTCCGGAATCATCCCCAAATAAACCATTGCGCGCATGGACAAATCCAAAGACAGCATACTCCCCGCCTCGTCAACGCCCGCATAAGAAGATTCAAAATTCAAACTGTTTTCATCAATTAAGCTCCCTTCGGCCAATTTGCTCAAAACAAATTCCTTTCCCAAAACATCAAGGTCGGATTTTTTATACGCAACCACCGAAGCTTTGGCATTGATTTGTCCGCCGATTCTGGCAATGTTGTCGCCAACTTTGGCGGCGATTTCGGGATCGCCCAATTCAAATTTTATCGCGCTTTCATCGGCAATCTCCAAGCCTTGTTCTTTGGCCTTTGCAACTAATTCTTTTTTTATTTCTTCTTTGGCTCGATTTTCAATCTCGGTCTTTGCGTTTTTTAGATCCTCCTGGGTAACTTCGGGAGCGCTGTCAAGCGAACCGCCGGTGAACTTTTCAAAAGATTGAGCATAGACAAAAGTGTATTGCGCCGTGCCCGCCAATCCCGGAACGGAAAAAACGGAAGGCTCAATGTTGTATTTTTCGCCGGCGCCATCGGCAACAACTTGCGCCACCGCCGAAGATTTGGCCGGCAAGACAATGCTTTCCGTTGTTCTAAACCAAGGTGATTCATCTCCCTCCAATGCCGGTTGAAATTTTTCCAGCGGCGCTTGCAAACGGGTATTTTTAACCAGCGTTTGCGGATTGGTGTAATTATTGAAAATTTTTACCGCTCCCCGCGCCCTTCCCTGCGCGCTTTTCGTGCCGGTGGCCGGCGCGTCTCCGGCAACAATTTTTTCCGCGGTAATCGTAAATCCGGGAATCGTGCCTCGCGCCAGATCAATCTGGCCGACGGACAAATCAATGGCAACCCGCGTCTCGTGGCTCAAAACCGAAGTTTCCGGCCAAATTTTAATCACTGCCTGGGCAAATTTGGCATCCCAAAAATACATTCCCGCCAAAATCACGGCAATAAAAACGCCTATTTTCAATGGCAACCCCTTGAAAAATCCTCCCCCCTCGGGTTTGAAAATTTCCTCCCGCTCTTGTTCTCTCTCATAATTTTTATTATTAAAAACAATTTTGGGCTTTACCTCTTGTTCCGCCAGCGGAATCTGCGCCAAGAAAGGCATTCCCGGCTCGGGATCCGGCGCGGGTGACGGCAAGGGCATTCCCATCGCCCGGCCTTCCGGCTTTTGGCGCGGCGGAATAATATCAATTACTTTTTTAACCATATTAAAAAAAAATAAATTACTTGAATCTCCACAATGTCTATTATAGCAAACAATTGCCGGCGCGGGCAAACCCGGAATTTTAATTTTGATTTTTTAGGTGTACTTGTCCGCGATCGCCGAAGCCGCAAACGAAAACGGTTTAATCATCGGCTCAAACCCATTCCCGCGGATCAACCCCGTCACCTCGCGTATCATTTCGCGCGTGGCGCCGCGCTCCCCCACGTCGGCGTGAATGTAGGAAAAATCCCATTTCAAATTGTCGGGCATCAAAAGTTTGCGCAATTCCAACGTCTCGCGCAAAACCAGCGCCAGCTCGCAAGAGAGCAAGACTTCCTGCAAAATCCTCTGTTTGAAATTATAAAATTTGCGCTTTCCGTAATTGATTTTTTTCAAAAAAAACCGGCCGCCGCCGCCAATCCGGCGGGCCACAATCGTGGCCGGAAAATGCGGCTGTTCCAAAGACGCCGAATCACACCCCACCACGATTTCATATTCCTTTTGCGGCTGCTCTTCCATATACGCGAAAATTTCCTTGATGGTGTCGTCAAAGCTCAAATCGCCTTTGGTGGGATTGAAAAAAAATCCGTCCCTGAAATTGTTGTCTGAATTATATTCTTCCATCTTATTTTTCCGCCTTCATTTTTTCGCTTTTCGTTTTTCGCCTTAAACTTTACGCTTTAAACCTTACGCTTTCCACCCCCTCATTCTACCACCCCCGCCCAGAATTTCAACCTCCTCGTATAAAAAAACAGAGAGAATTGAAATCTCTCAAATATCCGCTGGACATTCATAGTAACTCTGCATCGGCAACGGCCCTACAAAATAGAAAGCTCCGCCTTGATGTATGGAAAACATAATATCCAATTCACAACCAGAATTGTTACATCTGCAGAAATAACGGCCGTTGGCATCTCGCCATTCGGACATATTATGCCCGAGTTTTTTAAATTTTGCCGTTATTCTTGCCATCCTTTCTTCTTGCGTCCCTGGATCTTCAATCGTGCAAAGTATCCACGGACCGCCCGACCCCCAATCTTGTCCAAATTCGAGATGCCAGCCTTTATCTTTGTATTTTGCCGTTATTTTTTCTTGAACAATTGCGGGAATTCCCCCGCCAATTTGAAAAATAACGACAACCTGCCGATGGTTATAAGACGGATGGTCGGGATCAATAAAAGGACTCTGCAAAAGCAAGTGTCCGTCAATCATCATCTTTAATCCCTTGATAATATCCGCTTCACAAACTTGCGCTTCCAAATCCATTCTCAATAATCTCCTGTGAATTTTCTGCCCTTAAAATACACCAAAAAAAATACTGTCAACCCCGCAACGAAAAACATTCCGACATTCTGCAGAACGTTGGAATGTCCGCTAACCGCATCCAGGACAAAACTATTCTGGTATTCTGCAGAATATTGGAATAGTTAATATATATTTTTGTTGAAATTTGATTCAACAGCAGAAATTGCTTAACCTTTTGCTACTTCAATGATGGCGGCAAATTCTTTGGGGTCAAGGGACGCGCCGCCCGCCAGCAGGCCGTCATAGCCGGCTTCCCGCAGATAGGACGCGGTATTTTTGGAACTTACCGATCCGCCGTAAAGCAGGGGGATTTTTTCATTGGTAATGTTTTTGACAAATCGGCTTATCACCGCGGCCTCGTCGGAATCGCATGCCTGCCCCGTGCCAATGGCCCACACCGGCTCATAGGCAATCATCACCGGCGCGGAATTCAAGTCAACATCTTTGAGCCCCTCCCGAATCTGCGCCTCCACAATATCGGTGATTTGCCCATCAATACGCTGTTCACGCGTTTCGCCGCAGCAAAATATCGGCGCAAGGCCCGCCGCCAGCGCGGCTTTGATTTTTTTATTGATCGCTCCATCGGTTTCTCCAAAAATATGCCTCCTTTCGGAATGCCCGATAATCACATAGTTGCAGCCGGAATTTTTCAATTGTGTTGGCGAAATTTCACCGGTGAACGCGCCCGCGTTTTCCCAATGGCAGTTTTGCCCGCCCAAAGCAACCGCGCTCTTCAAAACTTCTTTTGCCAATTCCAAATAGCAAGCCGGCGGACAAAGCGCAACTTTGGTTTTTGAACTTTTTTTGATCCCCTTTTGATAGCCCAAAAGAATCTTTTTGGCTTCAATTTTGTTTTCCGGATTGCACTTCCAATTGCCAATGATGTATTTCATAGATTTTTTATAATTTCATTTTAATTTTAAACGTTCCAGCGAATTTATCAACAATCGGGAGGTTTTGGCATCAGCCCCTTGGACTTCCCCGATCTGCGCGATCAGCGAATCAATCCGTTCATTGGCCGCCCGCGCCAACGCCAAGGATGATTTGCCACTTTCCTTGTTTTTGTTTTTTTGCCAAACCGCCAGCAAACTTTTTATGCTTCGCAAAGCACCTCCCCAAATTTTGCTTTGCGGCTTTTTTATCAATCCTTGATCAACATAGCGATCAAAGTCTTCTGTCAGTTCATCAACGCTCAAATTGTCATCTTGCGAGAATGTTTGGTCAATCGGGCCGTTGCCCCCGGCGTTAATTTTTAGAATTGTTTCTTGATCGCCAATTTCCAAGATTCCCCGTGTTTCAAACCCAACCGGAATGTTGCCAAAAACCCGCGGCGTTTGAAGAATATCATTTTTGACCGCTTGCGTTGTGAGAGTGAAAAGCCCATCGCCGGTTCCCTGCAAATCAATTTGGTATTGCTCGCCGGTATCCTGGGGCAAATAGACAAACTTTTTTGCGCCGTCAATTTCAAATGCCGCGCCCGGAATTTCGTTTTTGGGGCCGATGCCGGCAACATCCTCAATGATGTTGCCAAACTGATCGGTGATCTTTATCGCCAGCGGACTTTCAATTTTGATGGCCGTTCCCCAAAGCCGGCACAAGTTGTTGTCCGCCAGCAATTGCACCCGAGCAACAATCTTTCCGTTTGGAACCGCAATGTTGTTGCCCGAAATAATGCCAACTATTTTTTGGCGTATGCCGTCAAAGCTGGGCATTTGGCCGTGCTTGACGGCCGGCGCGTACAAAGTGTTTGCATCGCTTGCCAGCCGGCGATTGGCCGACTCAAACGGAACGGTGTCATCACCGTTGGCAATGTCAAAAAAATCATAATGGTTGTGAGTGCCGTCAGGGTTAACCCAATCCTGCAGATTGGAAAAGGTTGCCGATTTGCAACCAACAATATTGTAGGAATCAATTTCCTTGGCCAAAAAATCTTCCGCGAGCATTGCATCAAACTCGGAATGAAAATCAATCGCGTTTTGAGTTGCCGCGCCGTTCAGTCCCACGCCGGCCAAATATATCCGTGTTTGGACATAATCCTGCTCGTTTGTTTGGTTGATGCCAAAAACCGTCGTGGGCTTGACCTTACTCAACCACGCGCCTTTGGCGGAAAAATACGCCTGGCTGGGCAATAAATCATAGGCCGCGGGCATATTTTGGGAAATTTTTTTCAATTCCTGCGGGTTGAGACCGAACACGCCAAAATCAGTGCCGTGAATCAGCGCCCGGCCGGCAAGCGGCGCGCCCAAATTGGGCACGCCCACAAACACCAGTTTGTTGATCTTGGGTTCCGAAATTTGTGCAACATATTTTTTGACGATCAACCCGCCCAAACTGTGGGCGATCACATCAACTTTGCCCATGGGCGAAATTGCCGCCAATTGCCCAATCCTTTCTGCCAACAAATCACTGTTGGTGATATCACGCTGGCTGGTATTTTCCGGTTTTGGATAGACCCCGCTGGCGCCATAGCGCCAATCATAGGGAAAAGTGTAGAAAGTTTGCTCGCCGCTGTCCTCATTGACATCATACCCCTGCCCCGCAAACTCATCCATCAACCCTTGCGAGTAATCATAATCCCAATAAAATGGGATAATCTTTGTCTTTATAACTTGTCCCAATGATAAAGCATCGTTATATGGCGTTAAATCGTTTTGAAAAGAAAGATCGTCTAAAAAATCATCAGGTGTTGACCAAAAAACTTTTTCCAAATCTAGCCATAAGAGATCTTCATTGTTTCTAATTTCCGTGCTTAATAATCCCGGCACAAACAAAACCGGCGTTCTTGATAGAATTTTCACTTCCGGCGCGGGATCAAAAAATTCCTCCGGCGGCGCGATCAGATCAATCACAACAACTTCGTCGGCACGACAAACTGCCGCCTCGTTGGGCAAGCGTAAATCAACCTCCGAGGCATCAAACAAATCATCGGGCGGCGGGGCCAAATCAATGGTCATCTTTTCATCCGCGCGACAAATCACCGCCTCGTTGGGCAAGCGTAAGTCAACCTCCGAGGCATCAAACAAATCACTTGGCGGCGCGACTAAATTAATCGTGGTGGTGGCATCCGCATCCTCAATCACAATTTCCGGCAGTTCTTGCGCAAAAGAGTATGCACATAAACACATTGCAATAAACAAAAATGGGATAATTTCAAATCCGGATTTCATTAATTTATTTTTATGGCAAGTTTCCAAAACTCATAACAAACATTACATAACAAAAAGCAATAGACAATAACAACCCCAGAAGAATCAATAAAAAGTATTTTAATAATTTATTTTTTGGATGATAAAAATTAATAATATAAATAAAACTTCCCAAAATTCCAATAAATTCAACTAAATAAATAAATTTGGCAAGATTAGCCGACTGGGGAATTACCAATAAATTAAAACTTAAAATACCACCCTTAACGCTATTGCCCAATACCCAATAATAAACAGCCTTACCCACTGTCCCTGTCCACAAGATTTCCGGGATTAAAAACATTGCGCCAAAAATTACCAGCCAAATTTTTTGCTTTTTCGTCATATTATTTTGTTATTTTATTATTTATTTTATCGCACAAACTCTCGCCGGGAGGCAAATTTGTGGAGGTTTGACCTCAAGAATTCGCGTTTGAGGTGAAACCTCAACGAATTCGCGGCGGATGATAACGCAAACGTTGGCGCCAAACCTCGGAATACCTTTTTTGTTATTTTTTTATTTTTCATTCTATATTTTTTGCCATAGCTAAATTTATATAATGTCGTCAATTTATTTGCTGATCGCGTTACTGTTTGCGCTTTCAGCCAAATCTAAAAACAACGCCTCAAACCCGGACGTATTCACCCAATAATTTTGCGGATTGGCACGCAGGCATTTGGCCAATTCTTTTCTTTGCGCGGTTATTTTATCGCCACCACCGCTACCGCCCAGAAAGATATTAGAATATTTTCCATCAAAAAAAGCAACATAGGAAATTCCGTTCTTTTCTTTCAAGCCAATTATCTCAATCAACTCGGAAATCTGCTTATCCTGGGCGCCGCCCGAAGTATTCAAATGTTTCGCTTCACAAATAAAAATTTTGTTTTGGGCTTTAATAATTAAATCCAATGTTTTATTTTGTTTTTTAGTTTTAATTTTAATTCCCAAATTTTTGCGCACACTTTTCAAATTAATCCTTTTAGAAAATTTCATTACAACACATTTTTTGATTTTAAAATCATTCCAATCAAAAACCTCCTCAAACCCCAATTTCTCAAGAATTTTAACAAGCTTTTTTTCTCCGCTTTTGCCTTTCTTGCTTGATGAATTTTTATCAATCAGCGCCTGCACCCATTCTTCAGGAACAGCCTCATTCAAAATTCTTTTCGCGAAATATTTTTCAGCAATTTTCTCTAATAATCCAATTTCATTTTTCGCATCGGCGATAATATTGTCACAAGCATTAACAAAACAAGCAAATTCCGAACAGTTGGAATGCTTGCCGATTATTTTTGAAAGCTGGCCAAAATACCTATCAATCACTTCACGTTTTTCATTGCTTTTAACCAAAGTGCGAATAGTGATTAATATACTTTTAATCTCTTTTGCGTTTTGAATATATTTATCCAAATCAGGATGTCTTTCATCAAAAACATAAGCGTCATCCAATAATTGCTCCGGATTATTCTTTGATATTTCAAAATAGTGAAGATTGGTTTTCATATTTTTGAGAGTAGATCAGATTCAAAAGCCTGTAAGCTAAATCAAACGACATTCTTTTGCGATTATTGTCCCTGAAATTTGTTAAGAAAAACGAAAAGTATTTTTCTCGGTTCAACTGAAGGCTTTCATTGAAAAATTCCATCAGATCAAGTTGCTCTTTAACAGAAACATCCTTTTGAAAAAGCAGGTGTGCCATATTCCGCGAAGTGCTTTTCCCGACCAGACCGGCAATATTATACTTCCTAATATCTTCAAGTTGGATTTTTTTACCGTTTTTGCTGTCAATCGCGCGCAAAAATAAGATATTTTTATCAAGCAGATTTTTAATATCATGATTTGTTTTAAAAACTTTTTTGTTTTTAATATTTTCCAATGCCATTGGGACTTCACAATCTCCGGCATCAATATCATTTTCAGTTAATCGAGAAATTCCCAATTTATTTTTAGTTTCTTTTATTCTACCGATAAACTCTCCCCCGAATTGCCAGCCAAATTTTTTTTCAAATGTTAGCTTGATTTTTTTATTTTCAGGATAAATCACCGCGTCAACGATATTTTTTGGCAATCCCTGATTCCTTGTAAAATAAAAAGCGATAACGTTATAGGTGGTATCGTCAAAAACTTGCCGCAAAAAGATATTTAATTTCACAATTTGGAATTTTTCAAAAAACAAATCTCTTGCCTTTTGCGAGTTTTGCGCGCATAAAAAATTCAAGGGCACAATAATTATCCCTTCGTGGCAGTTCAATATGGATTTAATTGAAACTTGATACAAGTCTTCAAAAATAGCATTTTCGCCGGAAAAAAATTTTTGTTTAATTTCGCGCGATGCCTTGTTTTTATGCAAATAAGGAGGATTGGTACAAACAAATTCATAATTTCGCGGTGCATTAATAGAGTCATTATAAAACACTTTTTTACCATCAACATAATCTTGATCACAATCAAAACCCGTTGCACTTTTGGCTCCGTTGCCTTCAACCCAGTTTAATAATTCACAATTGCCGGCAAACGGATCAACCACCCTTTTCCCCGCGACAAAACCTCCCAATCCTTGCAAAATATAATTGGAGTTGGTAGTAAAAAACTGCCCCAAACTCTTTTTTTTAATGGCAAAATCAGTATCCATTCAATTTGATAACCGCTATGATTTCATTTTAGCAAAAGCAAGCAAAAATCGTAAATAAATATATGTTTTACCTGTCTCTTGAAAGCCGCCAATCTCGGCACATAATTGATTACGTAATCAATTACGTAATCCGGTAATTAACATCAACGCTATTGTTCGCGCAGGTAGGCGGCGACAGTTTCGGGTTCAATGGTGGAAATTTCAATCTTGGTGCCCATTTCAAATCCGGCCATAATCGCGGTTTTGGGCACGATCGTCAAATGCCAGTGATAATAGGAATAATCTTTTTTGTCGCAAGGCGCGGTGTGCAGATAGAAATTATAGGCCGGGTCGCCCAAGGCTTTGTATAGCTTTTTAATCGCCATCGCCAATATCTGGGTGAGGCTTTTTCTTTGCGCCAGATCAATATCTTCAAACCGCGGCGAGTGGAATTTGGGAGCGATGATCACCTTAAATGCCGACTTGGAAGCAAACGGACAAAACGCGGCAAAATCCGCGTTCTCGTAAACCAAGCGGGCGCGATCTTTTAATTCAAACTCATTCATCGCGCAGGAAAGGCATTTTTTATGCGCGCGCCAGTATTTTTTTGAATTTTCCAGCTCGCCAAGCAAATCAACGTCAATCAGCGGGCTGGTGATGATCTGCGAATGAGGATGTGATTGAGACGCACCGACCTCAACCCCATGATTGTGAAAAATTGAGATATATTCCACAAATTTGGATTTTTTCAATTCCAAATAACGCAATTGATACGCGGTGATAATCTCCTCCACTTGAGGCAAATCCATCAAGCCGATGTGCAAATCATGATCGCGCGGAATCACCAATTCGCAAAATCCAACCGCGTCAACCGAGCGATAAACCGGGCCGATATTATGCTTGCAAACTTTAGCGCCGGAGGGGGCGCAAAACGCCGGAAACTTGTTGGGAATCACCGCCAGCGTCCAATTGCTTGGCAACATTTGATCCGCGGCAATCTTGCCGCCGGAAAACGCCAAAAGCGGGCCGGATTGGACGGTCAAATTGCAAAACGGACATTTTGCCAAATCCATCTTGACAATCTCTCTTTGCCGTTTGTAGGCTTCGGGAGGTTTGCCGCGCCCGGGCGCGATCACCACCCAATCTTTGGAAGCAACATCATAGCGCAATTGCGACGGACAGCATTTATTTTGTTCTTGTTCCATAAATTCCTTTGATTTTATTGGCGCGAACGCGCAAAAGGTCAAGAAACATTTTAAACATTGATGAAATTTCCACCGTGTGGCGCGCGTCGCTTTTCCAGACAACGCCAACTTCGGCAACGCGATATCCTTTCATTTTTGCCAGCATCAAAATTTCGGCATCAAACACAAAGCCGTCAATTTTGCAAAGCGGTAAAATTTGGACAGCCACAGGCGCGGTAATCGTCTTAAACCCGCATTGAGTGTCGCGAATACCCCAAGTGCCGGCCAAAATATCAGCAAGCACGCGATAGCCCCATCCCATAAATTGGCGAAACAATGGTTGCGATAAAGCAATTTTGGCACCGAGCGCGTGGCGCGACCCAATCACAATCCCATAGTTTTCTTTAAAATATGGCAACAATTTTTCAATTTCTTCAATCGGCGCGGAATTATCCGAATCCATAAACAGCCGAACACGACCTTTTGCCGCCATCAATCCTTGGCGAACAACGAAACCTTTGCCCCGATTTTTTTGATTGTCAATTAGTTTCAATCTGGCCACCTTGCCAATCAGCCCCTCCGCGATTTGCGCGGTTTTATCCTTGGAGCCGTCATTAACTACAATAATTTCATAAGAATAGGCCTGATTTTTTAAATAATCGCCAACAGCAGTCAATGTTTGCGCCAAGCGCCATTCTTCGTTATAAGCCGGAATAATCACCGAAAGATAGACCTCTTTGCCGTCCCGCAGGCGATTGCCGTTATTGGCGCGCGCGTTATTTCTGAAACGATGATTGGTTTGGCGGCGCGGGCGATTGCCGATTCTGCCGCCTTCATTGTTTCCGTTATTTCTTATTGCCATTTTTCGTTTTTATGGGTCTGTTGCCAAATCGCTAGCAAACCCATTATTATTTAATTTACCACAAAAACAATCTCCAAACAAAAACCGCGATGGTTCGCAAAAGCAAAACTTTTGCGAACCATCGCCGCAACCGGTTATCCCGTGTTATTCGCCATCAATTTCATTTTCTGCTTCCGGCAATTGGGTTAATGCGCGACAACCGTCGGGAAAAACCGCCAGAGTGTGTTCCCAATGAACGGCAACGCTACCGTCTTTGATTTTGTAGGTTTGTTTGTCGCGCGCCAAAATAATCTCCGGATCGCCGGCGGTGATCATCGGCTCAATACAAAACGTCATTCCGGCTTTTATCACCGGCCCCTTGTGTCGCTTGCCATAATTCAAAATTTGGGGATCTTCGTGCAATTTTTTGCCAATGCCGTGGCCGCACAAATCGCGCACAACATGGAACCCTTGGCTTTCAACATAACGCTCAATAGTATTGCCCACATCGCCGAAAGTATTCCCCTGACGGGCCTTCTTGATGCCGTATTTCAATGATTTTCTAACCGCCTTTATCATCCGGCGCAATTCCGGAGCAACTTCTCCCACCGCGACAGTAGCGGCCATATCAGTATGAAACCCCTTATAAATCATCCCCGCGTCCAAACTCACGACATCGCCGTCTTTGATGATTCTTTTTTTTGAAGGCACCCCGTGAACCACTTCATCGTTAATGGAAACACAGATCACCGCCGGATAACCGCCCTCGCCCAAAAAAGACGGCTTGCCACCGGCTTTGGCGATCATATCCGTGGCCAAATCATCCAGTTCCCAGGTAGATACTCCAGGCTTCGTTTCTTGCTTTAACTTTTCAAGAATCAAAGCTAAATGCTGACCACCCTCGGCCATAATTTCAATTTCTTCAGAGGTTTTAATCGTAATCATTGAATTTGTTAAAACTGCCCCCGCCAAGGCGGGGGCAGTAAAATTTACACTTCATAAACTTTGAAACACGGACCCAGCGCGGCAATAATATCGTCAAAAACACTTTCCACATACTGATTGGCGTTAATCTTTTTTAGATTATATCCTGTTTTGCGATAATAATTTTCCAAGGGCGCGGCAGTTTCTTCATATTCAGCCAAACGCACCTTGATGGTGGAAACATTGTCCAAATCCCGGTGCATCAAGCGCGAGCCGTCAAGCGGACAGCGCTTTAAATCAGCGTTTTCCGGAATATAAAGTATGGAATGACGCATTAATTCGCAAATCCGGCGGTTGCTGTTGCGAAAAATGGTCTGATCTTGCGGTAAATCAAGAAAAAAAATGTGGATATTTTCTTTGCCGTATAATTTTTCCAAAACCGGCATTTCAATTTCGGCCTCAGCCATTGATCTTGGAGAGCCCGATAAAATCAGCGATTTGCCCAGCTCGTAGATTTCGGCAATCCGCTTGTTCATCAAAAAGGCTGTGAATTCCACCGAACATAAAACTCCCTTCTTCCTTTTGGCGTGTTCTTCGTCCACAGAATATTGCTTGCCGTCAATCTGAATATGAGCGCCAGGCTTGGCATTTTTGAATTTTTCTTCCAAGATCCGGCTGGTATCCAGATTATAAAAATAGAATTTGGAAGCCAGCAATTCGGATTGAGTCCCCTTACCTGCTCCCGGAGGGCCAAAAAGTAAAATTGCTTTTTGAACTTGATTGCCGTTGAGATTTTTTAAAATCGCTTTGTTAAAAAGTTTCATATTCGCGCATTTGAAGTTGTGCTTTGATTTGACGCACTGTTTCCAAGATAACGCTTACCGCGATCAAAAGCGATGTGCCGCCGATCAAGAAGGAAAATGCGTTAACGCCGGTGAACGGCCCGATAATTTGCGGCATTATCGCAATGAGCCCCAAAAATACCGCGCCCAATAATAAAACTCTGTTTAGAATATAGCGCAGAAAATTGGCAGTGGGATGTCCCGGGCGAATACCGGGCACAAATCCTCCCATCTTTTGCAAATTATTTGAAATTTGCTTGGGGTCAAAAGTTACCGCGGTGTAAAAATAAGTGAACATCACCACCAAAGCAAAATAAGAAATCATATAGAACGCGCTATCAGTGGCAAAAAGACTGATTGTTGTCTGTGCCACGCTTCCGACCCAGCCGCCAGCCGATTCAAAAAATTGAGCCACCATCGCCGGAAAAATTAGAATTGAAAGCGCGAAAATAATTGGAATCACCCCCGCCGGATTGATATTCAAGGGCAAGTAAGTGGAAACTCCTCCTGCCATTTTCGTTCCCCGCACGCGCTTGGCATAGGATACGGGAATGTTCCGCCGCGCTTCATTAACCAGCACCACCGCGGCCACCATCGCAATCGCCATCGCGAAAAACGCAATATAGCCGGGAGCCATTGAAGAATCATAAACTTCAATCATTTGCCTGATATTGCGAGGAAAATCCGCCATAATACCGGCGAAAATCAACAAAGATACGCCATTGCCAATACCTCTTTCGGTTACCAATTCTCCAACCCACATTAACAACATCGCACCGGCCGCAATCATAAACAGCGCGGCAATCATTTCCAAAACGGAAGAAAAACGCAAAATGTTGGCGCTTGGACCACTCAACAAAGAAATCATCGCCCACCCCTGAAGCATCGCCAGCGGCACAGTGGCAATGCGCGCGTATTGGTTGAATTTCGCCCGTCCGGCCTCGCCTTCTTCTTTATACATTTTTTCCAACGCCGGAAAAATCATCGTCAGCAACTGAAAAATAATAATCGCGGTGATATACGGACCAAGCCCAAGCATCACAATGGAAAAACGATCCAGCGAACCGCCGGTGAACGCGCCCAACAATTGAAATATTTGAAAATCACCGAAAAATCGCGCCAGCTGTTCGGAGTCAATCCCCGTGATCGGGATATTGGCCATCAGGCGAAAAACCGCAAAAGCGCCCAGCACAAATAAAATTTTTTCGCGAAGCTCTTTAATCCTGAAAACTTGAATAACTGTTTGATACCACATTGAATTTAAATTCCAAATTCTAAATCCCAAATCTCAAATAAATTCAAAAATCAAATTTTCAAATCCAAAACGGAAAGATTTTTGTTTTAATTTTTGAATTTTGATTTTTGATTTTGTTTGGGATTTGAGATTTGGTTCTTGGGATTTTTATTTTATGGTTCCGCCGGCTTTCTCAATCTTTTCTTTGGCAGACGCGGAAACTTCACACCCGCAAAGATTTAAATTTTTAGAAATAATGCCTTTGCCCAATATCTTCACTTTTGGATATTTGCCGCCAACACGGCAAACAATATCTTTTTCAACCAAAACCCGAGGGCTGATTGTTTCCCCTTTTCCAAATTTGGCTTCCAATATTCCAACGTTCACAATCTCCGGTGCAAAACCCACGGGGTTGTTTTTATAACCCCTCAATTTGGGATAGCGTTTCAAAACCTCTCGCACGATCGGGCAAAATTTTCTTCCGGCGCGGGCAGTCTGCCCCTTGCCTCCATGGCCGGAATAGGTTCCCCGTTTGCCGCCGCGGCCAATGCGTTTCCTGATTTTGACCGAAGCTGTCTTGGTTAATTGATGTATCTGCATAAAAATAGTTAATTTCAATATCTGGTTTATTGGACGGCCGGGATTTCTTTTTCTTCCGATTTTTCAACCTTCTCCGTTTGCGCGCCATCAACGCTTTTTGCCGATTGCATCTGCAAATATTCAAACGCTTTCATTGTCGCGCGCGCGTTATTCAGCTTGTTTTTTGTGGTTCCCAGCACTTTTGAAGAAATATCCTTAATCCCCGCCAGCTGGCAAAGCAAGCGCACCACGCCACCGGCCATCAACCCCCGCCCTTTGCGCTGAGGTTTGACAATCACTCGCGCCGGACCAACTTTGGCAATTACTTCGTGCGAAATGGTTCCTTTAACCACGGGAACCGTAATCATATTTTTTTTGGATTGCGCGGTAGCTTTTTCAACCGCTTGCGCCACATCCGACCCCGAAGCCACCCCCAATCCAACCTTCCCCGCTTTATCGCCGCTAACTATGATGGCGCGGAAACGCAAACGGCGTCCGCCGGCGCGCGTGTGTGAAACTCGCGACAAATCCAGCAATTTGGAATCAAAATTATCTTTTTTGCGGCCATCATCGCGACGACCAAAACCGCCGCGGCCGCGGCCTCCAAAACGGCTGTCGCCTCTCGGTCTTGAAAATCCGCCCGGTCCTCCAAAACCCGATCTTTTGCGATCAGCGCCCGGAACTGTCGGCGTTGCCGCGCTTCTGTTTTGAGTTGTTTGCGTTGTTTTTGGTGCCTCCATAAAATAATCTTAAAGTGTAAAGCGAAAAGTATAAAGCAAGAATGCGGATTCGTATTTTTGCTTTTAGCTTTGCGCTTTTAGCTTTGCGCTTTTAAAATTCAAGTCCGCCTTGCCGCGCGCCGTCAGCCAAACTTTTCACACGTCCATGATAACGATATCCGCCGCGATCAAAAACCGCGCCAGTGATCTTTAATTGTTGCGCTTTTTTTGCTATTTCCAGCCCAACCGCGAAGGCCAAAGCGCATTTTGACGACAAGCCGTCTTTTGCTTCAGTCGTTCCGGCGGCAATTTTCAAATCATCGCAAGCCGCCAAAGTGGCACCTTTTTTATCATCAATCAATTGAACGGAAATATGCTTGTTGGAACGAAAAACGCACAATCTGGGCCGCAACGCCACTCCCGCCACCTTGGCGCGCACGCGACGGTGCCGGTCATCCCTTCTTTTCAATTTATGTTGTGTTTTGTTACTAGTGCTCATCTTGAAATCTTAAAGTGTGAAGCGGAAAGTGTGAAACAAAAATGCGGATTCGTATTTTTGCTTTTAACTTTGCGCTTTTAACTTTGCGCTTTTTTATTTGGCGGCCCCGGCAGCTTTCTTGCCCACCTTCCGGCGCACTTTTTCACCGACATAGCGAATACCTTTGCCCTTATAGGGTTCCGGCGGACGCACTCGGCGGATCTGCGCGGCAACTTTTCCCACTGATTCCTTATTACACCCGGAAACAGTAATAATATTTTTTTCCACTTTAAAAGAAATATCCTCGGGTTTGGCGATGGCAACCGGATTAGTGAACCCCATATTCAAAACCAAATTATCTCCTTCAAGAACCGCGCGATAACCAATGCCCTCAATCTGCAACTGCTTGGCAAAGCCATTGCTTGTTCCCTCAATCATATTCGCCAGATGCATTCTCACCGTGCCCCACATCGCGCGCGCGAATTTGCTTTCGTTTTTGGGCAAAACTTTCAGCAAGCCATCTTCTTTGATAACCGAAACCTGCGATCCGAAATCGCGAGCCAGCTCGCCTTTCACGCCCTTCACCTTCACCAGCGATTCATCAATTTCCACTTGGATTCCCGCGGGAATTATAATCGGTTTTTTGCCTATTCTGCTCATGTTTCAAATTTAAAATTTAAATATCAAAAATTTTGATTCTTGATTTTTCAATTTTGATTTTTTATATTACCAAATCTCGCAAAGCATTTCACCGCCGATATTCTGTTTCTTCGCGTCGTATTCAGTCATCAGCCCCTTTGAAGTTGAAATAATGCCAATACCGCGCCCTTGCTTAACTCTTTTGATATTGCTTGCCGCCACATAAATCCTTTGTCCGGACTTGGAAACTTTTTTGCACCCGGCCACCGCCGGAATTTTATCGGTGTATTTCAGCGTAATCTCCAAACAAAGCCTGGTTTTAGCGCTTTTCTTTACCTTGCGGCTTCTTTTTTCCGCCCCCGCGACAAAACCCCTTCTTTCAAGAATCTTGGCGATGTCGTAATTCAAACGCGAATAAGGGACGGCCACCATCGGTTTTGCCACCGCTTGGGCGTTGCGAATCACGGTTAACATATTTGCGACTGTATCCATAATTAAATTAATTTCTAAATTCTAATTTTCAAATTCTAAACAAATTAAAAATTCAAATTTCAAAACTTTAACACTGCGTTTTGTTTTTAATTTTTGATTTTGGATTTTGAATTTATTTAGAATTTGATATTTAGTGCTTTGATTTTTAAAACATTACCAGCTGCTCTTTGACACGCCGGGGATCAACCCTTGGTTAGCCGCCTCACGAAAACAAATGCGGCACAAACCAAATTTTCTCATATACCCGTGTTTTCGTCCACAACGAAAGCATCTCCGCACCACCCGGCATTTGAATTTGGGTGTTCTTTTTGATTTTGCAATTTGTGCTTTTGTAGCCATGTTTCAAATTTAAAGTTTAAATATCCGCGCATAAAACGCAGATTTTTCAATTTTGATTTTTTTGGATGGGAAACCCCAGCAACTTAAACATTTCCAATCCTTCTTCCCGGGAACGCGCGGTAGTCGTGATCGTAACTTCAAAGCTGAAAATAAAATTGATTTTTTCGGGCGAAACTTCCGGAAACGCAATATGTTCTTTTATTCCAAAAGTCAAATTTCCATCTTGATCAACTCCTCTGGCCGGAATTCCCTGAAAATCACGGGAACGAGGCAACGCCACAAAAATCGTTCTCTCCAAAAAATCATACATACGGGCGCGGCGCAAGGTGATTTTGGCGCCGATGTTTTGGCCTTCGCGAATCTTGAAACCGGCAATTGATTTGCGCGCCTTGGTTACCACCGCGAGCTGTCCGCAAATTTGAGTTAAATCCCGCGCCACCGCTTCTTGTATTTTTCTTTGCTCATCTTTGGTCTTTCCTGAAATCATTCGTCCAAAACCGCAATTAACCGTCGCCTTTTCAATTCGAGGCGCTTGATTCTGATTGCGATAGCCAAACTGTTTCATCAATTCCGCCACCGTCTCTTTTTTATATTTTTCGTATAAAGAAGCCATATAAAAACTTAAAGTATAAAGTGTAAAGAGTAAAGCAGGAATACGAATTCGTATTTTTGCTTTGCGCTTTGCGCTTTTAGTTTTGCGCTTTTTAGATTTCCGCCGAACATTTCTTGCAAACGCGCACCGATTTCGTTTGGCCGGTTTTTTCACCTTCCATCGCCCTGTAACCCACTCGCGTGGGCTTGCCGCATTTGGAACACAGCAACTTCACGTTTGATACATCAATCGGCTTGGAAAAGGAAACAATCTGCCCTTTTTGCCCTTGCTGGCGGGGCCGCTGGCTTTTTTTGACGATATTAACGCCTTCCACCACAACACGGCCAAACTTGGGTAAAGATTTTAACACTTTTCCCGTTTTCGCGCGGTCTTTTCCGGATATTATTAACACATTGTCGCCTTTAATAATCTTCATAAAAACTTAAAGTGTAAAGTGTAAAGAGTAAAGCAGGAATACGAATTCGTATTTTTGCTTTGCGCTTTGCGCTTTTAGTTTTGCGCTTTTAAACCAGCTCTTTGGCTATCGCCGCAATCTTATCATAACCCTTCACTTTCAATTCTTTTGCCACCGGCCCAAAAATACGGCCGCCTTTGGGCTCTTTGCTTTTGCCTTCCAAAATCACACAGGCATTATCATCAAAACGCACATAAGTGCCGTCGGAACGCTTGTATTCCTTTCTTTGCCGGACAATCACCGCGCGCACTTTATCGTGTTTTTTAACTCCTTTTCGCGGCTCAGCCTCTTTCACCGCGCCCATTATCACATCCCCCACTGCCGCATACCTGCGTCTCGTTCCGCCGGCAACATGAAAACACTGAACGATCTTGCCGCCACTGTTATCCGCCACCTTTAACATTGTCCTCAATTGAATCATATTTTGAGTTTGAATCTAAAATTTCAAAAATCGCCGCAACTTTTTTTATATACTATAAATCGCAAAAAAATGCAATGCCGCCGCCTTATTCTTCCTTATCTTGGTCTTGATCTCCCTCTTTTTTCCCTTTCTTGTTTTTGCTTTCTTTGTCTTTGACCTCCGCGGCAACAACCTCTTTAACCACCTTCCAGCGTTTATCCGCCGAGATCGGACGGCACTCCTCAATCACCACCACATCGCCAATCTTGTACTCGCCTTTTTCGTCATGAGCTTTGTATTTTTTGCTCACTTTATAACGCCGGCGGTATTTGGGATGCTCTTTAAGCCGCTCCACCAAAACCACAACGGTTTTATCCATTTTGTCAGAAACTATTTTTCCTGTTAATTGATGCTTCATAATAAACTTAAAGCGTAAAGCAGGAATACGGATTCGTATTTTTGCTTTGCGCTTTGCGCTTTTAGTTTTTCGCTTTTTAACTTTCTCTTTGCAAAGTTTTAATACGTGCGATATCAAGCTTGGTTTGGCGGATTTCTTTCAAATTTTTCACTTTTCCGCCCGCCAAATCAAATTTCAAACCGGCCAGCTTGGTCAGCCGCTCTTCCAATAATTGATTTAACTCCTGATTATTTTTTTGGCGTAATTCCGATGTTTTCATCAATGTTGCGTTATTTTATTCAAAACTCTTTCTTCACAAATTTAACCCTGATTGGCAATTTATCACCGGCTTTTTCAAGCGCTTGGCGTGCCAAATCTTCTTTGATGCCATCCAATTCATACATTATCCGGCCGGGCTTCACCACAAACGCGTAGTGATCAACTCCACCCTTGCCACCGCCCAGAGGCACTTCTTCCCCCTTGCTGGTCACCGGTTTGTCCGGAAAAATCCGAATCCACATCTTTCCTCCTTTTTTCAAGTACCTCAGAATCGCACGACGCGCCGCTTCAATTTGGCGAGAAGTTATCCATTTTTCCTCCATCGCTTTCAGTCCAAAACTGCCATAATTCAATTCCGCGCCACGATAAGAAAGACCGACGCCTCTTCGGCGGCCTTTCTGCCATTTGCGATGTTTTATTTTTTTCGGCATCAATAAAGACATATTCCAAATTTAAAGTTAAAAAATCAAAGTTTAAAGTTTTGGTATTGAAATTTTTTCAAAAATTTCAACGATATATATATAATAATTCCTTAATTTTAATTTTTGATTTTTCAATTTTGATTTTTTATACCTTGTCCCCTTTATAAACCCAAACTTTGATTCCAATTACGCCATAAGTGCAATGAGCTTCGGTGATCGCGTAATCAATGTCGGCCCTGATGGTTTGCCTCGGTAAACGCCCCTTGGCCAACCATGCCGTCCGCGCAATTTCCACGCCGTTCAGCCTTCCGGAAACCTGCACCCGCACGCCCTGAACCTCTCGCGATGCCATCGCCTTTTCCATCACTTGCTTTATAACTTTTAAGTATGGCATTCTTCTTTCTATCTGCGACGCGACAGATTGCCCGATATAGGACGAAGACGCCCAAGGATTGGCAATTTCCCTTACCTCAACCCGCAAATCGGCATTATCTTTTTTTTGTGTGCTTTTCCCAATAATTATTTTCTGCAATTTCTTGCGCAACTCTTCAATCCCCTGTCCCTGCCGACCGATAATCAGCCCCGGCCGAACGCAAGAAATCGCCACGCTGATTTTGCCGGGAAACCGCTCAATCTCCACCTCGGAAATACCGATACTCGCCAAACGGCGGTGAAGAAACTCCCTTATCATAAAATCTTCTTCCAACAGCTTGGAAAAATTCTTTTCATAGTATCCGCGGGAATACCATCCGGAAACGTCTTTTATTCTAAATGCTTTTGGGTGAACCTTGTGTGCCATGTTTCAATTTAAAAATTATTCACTTTCAAAAATTTACTTTTTTCCTAATTATCCTCTTTGTCTTCTTTTTTGTCTTCTTTTGCGGCTTTCAGCTTATCGCTCCGTTTCTTTGTTTCTTTTTGTTCCAATGTAAGAGTAATGTGGGAAGTCCGTTTTTGAATCTTATCAGCCCTTCCACGCGAACGAGGGAAAACTCTTTCTTGCATCGGCCCGTCATCAACCGTCAATTTGGCAATATAGAAATCTCCGGGATCAAGTTTGTAAGTATTTTTGGCGGCCGCCATCGCCGACCGCAATAATTTCAACAACGGCAAGCTGGCTTTTTTGGGAGTAAATCTCAAAAGCGCCTCAGCCTCGCCTGTTGTTTTATACCTCACCAAATCCGCCACCAAACGCGTTTTCCGAGCGGTGATTTTCAATTGTCTCAATTTAACCGTGATTGACATAATAAAAACTTAAAGTGTAAAGCGAAGAGTGTAAAGCGAAAATACGAAATCCGCATTTTGGCTTTGCGCTTTGCGCTTTTGGCTTTGCGCTATTTTTTTGCCCCTGCTTGCTTGGCTTCCAATTCTTTCTGCATTTTGCCTCCGTGGCGATGGAACTTGGTCGTCGGCGAAAACTCTCCCAGCTTGTGCCCCACCATATCTTCATTGGGCTTGACCGTGATAAATTCCTTGCCGTTATGCACCGCGAAAACCATTCCGATCATCTCGGGAACAATCGTGCTTCGGCGCGACCAAGTCTTAATGACGACACTACCGCCTTTTTTGACTTTTTCCATTAACTTTTCGTCCACGAAAGGACCTTTTTTTAAACTCCGAGCCATATTTCAAATAAATTCTAATTTCTAATTTCCAAATCCCAAACAAATTCAAAACTCAAATTTCCAAATTCAAAACAGAGAATATGAACTACTTTGAATTTTTGATTTTGGATTTTGGATTTGTTTAGGATTTAGGATTTAGTGTTTTGGATTTTATTTATGATTTTTACTTCTTTCTCCTTTTGATTATCATTTTGCTTGTCCACTTGTTGCGATTGCGGGTTTTCACCCCCAAAGCCGGTTTGCCCCACGGTGTTTTTGGGCCCTTCAAACCAATACCGGTTCTGCCTTCGCCGCCGCCGTGCGGATGATCACAGGGATTCATCGCCGAACCGCGCACGGTGGGCCGCCATCCTTTGCGGCGCTTAGCCCCCGCATTGCCATAATCTTCAAAGCGATGCTCCGGATGCGAAATCTTGCCGATCGTGGCAAAACATTCAGCAACAACCCGGCGGATCTCCTTGGAAGGCATCTGCAATTGCACAAACTTGCCTTCGCTTGCCATCACTTTCGCCGCCGTACCCGCTGAGCGAACCATCTGGCCTCCCTTGCCTGGCTGCAATTCAATGTTGCAAACTTCAGTACCCACGGGAATATTTTTCAACATCGCGCGATTACCGATTTTCACCGGCGCGCCATCCTCGCAAACCACCTCGCTCCCCACCGTCATTTCATCAATTGCCAAAATATATCGCCGGCTTCCGTCTTGATATTGGACCAACGCCAAATAAGCAGTGCGATTGGGGTCGTATTCCAGCGCGGAAACTTTGCCGGCAATTCCCAATTTCTCCTGTCCGAAATCAACCACGCGATACATCTTTTTCACGCCCTTGCCACGATGGCGCACGGTGATTCTCCCGGTAAAATTCCGGCCCGCTTTGTTTTTCAACGGCCTTAACAAGTGTTTTTCCGGCTTTTTTTTGGTTAAAATGGATTTCACGTTAATTTAAAGTTTAAAATTTAAAAATCAAAATGGCAGTTCAAAATTCAAAATTAAAAAATTTTAAAATTGTCCAATTCTTAACTTACATTGTCATTTTTAATTTTGATTTTTGAGCTTTTATTTTTTTATTTGGGCATAATTTCAATCGTTTGCCCTTTTTCGATCTTCACAATTGCTTTGCGATATCCCGGTTCAAGAAATATACCGTGGCGATTTCGCCGGCGCTTGCCGCAAACATTGATCACATTCACACCGATTGCCTTTACCTGATAATATTCTTCCACCGCGCGCGCAATCTCTTTTTTGTTGGCTGATTTGGCAACCTTAAAAACGTATTGATTGACATCCGATAAAGTTGAAGCTTTTTCAGTAATGTGGGCATGAATCAAAACCCGCACCGCCCGCCCGCTGTTTTTGGAGGCAGGTTTCGTAGCGGCCTTCTTCTTGACCGCAACCGGTTTTTCCTCAACCTTAACCGCGGATTTTTTTTCGGATTCTTTTTTAAAAATGTCAGTAATCGCCATAGCTATTTTTTAGTTCTCTTCTGCGGACTTTTGCTTTTTTGCCACCGTCTTGGTTTGTTTTTCTTTAACCTCCCCGCCCTTTCCAAAAATTCCGGCAATCGCCTCTATTGATTCGGCGGGCATCAAAAGACATTTAAAGTTAAGTAAATCAAGCACATTCAATTTAACCGCTTCAACCGTTTCCACTCCGGGAATATTTCTTCCGGCCAATACCATGTTTTTTTCAATTCCGGACAAAGCAATCAGGATTTTCCCCTTTTGGAAATTGGCATTGTTCTTTTTCACCGCTTCCAAAATTTGAACCGCTTGCTTGGTCTTGGGCTGATCGGTCTCAAGAGAGTCAAGCAACATCATCGTTCCGGCTGAAGCTTTTGCCGATAAAATCATCGCCAAGGCCTTGCGGCGCATTTTTTTGTTGATTTTACCGCCGTAAACTTTATCGTTTCTGGGACCAAACGCAACGCCGCCATGACGCCAAATCGGCGATCGAGTGGACCCGTGGCGCGATCGGCCGGTGCCCTTCTGTCGCCAAGGTTTTTTGCCGCCGCCCGACACTTCGCTCCGATCTTTGGTGTGCGCCGTCACTTGGCGTCGATTAGCCGCTTGGGTCGTTGCCACCTGATAAACCAAATCCGCATTGGTCTTAACCTCAAAAATATTTTTGGGTAATTCCATCGTTTTGGTTTTTTCCCCTTTTTGATTATAGATTACAGCTTCCATAAAAATATCTCAAAAATCAAAATTTAAAATCCAATTATAAACAAAATCAAAATTTAAAATCAAAATTTAAAACGGAATACATGTTATTTTTTTAGATTTATAATTTAAGATTTTGATTTTGTTTATAATTTATTATTTATAATTTGATTTTCTAATTTCCTCTGATTTCAAGCAACGTTCCTTTGTGTCCGGGAACCGCTCCTCTGATCGCCATTAAATTTTTCTCTAAATCAACTTTAAAAACTTTCAAATTTTTAACAGTTATTCTTTCGGCGCCCATTCTCCCCGGCATTTTTCTTCCTTTGCGGATTGAAGCTTCACCCATTCCCACCGAACCAACGTTGCGCAATTCATGTTTGGTGCCGTGAGTACAAGTTTGCCTTCCTTTGAAGCCGTGCTTTTTCACCGCGCCCTGAAATCCCTTTCCCTTGGAAATACCGGCGACTTTCACCGTATCCCCTTCCTTGAAATCAGCAACCCGCACAAGATCTCCCGCCTTTAATTCGGACGCGCCATCTTGTTGGCGGTATTCTTTCAAAAAACGGAAAGGTTTTCGGGCCCGGCTTTTTTTGATTCTTTTTTCAGCGATTTCTTCAAAACCGATTTGCACCGAAAAATAGCCGTCCTTTTCAATGGTTTTCAACTGCGTAACCGCGCAAGGCCCGGCTTGGATTATCGTTACCGGAATCTTCTTACCGTCATCGGCAAAAATTTCCGTCATTCCGATTTTTTTCCCCAAAATAAATTTCATATATTCAACACTCTAAATTTTCTGGTTTAATTCTTTAAAAGCAATAGAAAACCGGGCATAGACCGGCTTTCTTAACGGCTATATCTCTGATTTTTTTCTTGTTCAAAATTCCAAAAACAGATCACATCTTAATCTCAATATCCACTCCGGCGGGCAAAGTCAAATTGCGCAAAGAATCAATAATCTTTGGCGTCGGATTCATAATGTCCAACAATCGCTTATGCACCCGAATTTCAAACTGCTCGCGCGCGTCTTTATGCACGAACGTTGACCGATTAACCGTATATTTGTGAATTTCAATCGGCAAAGGAATCGGCCCCAAGATTTCGGCGCCATACCGGCTGATTGTTTCAATAATCTGCTTGGTACAGCTATCAATCACCTTGTGGTCGTATGCCCGCAGTTTAATTCTCAATTTGGGACGAGCGGCCTCTTTTATATCTTTATTTTTCTTTGTAGTCGCGATTGCCATCTTTCTGCTTTGAATTTCCCGCCTCCATTTTTGAAATGGCGCTTTTGGAATTTCTCTTAAAATTATTTATTTAACGATTTTAGTCACCACTCCCGCGCCCACGGTCTTGCCGCCTTCGCGAATGGCAAATTTCGATTTTTCTTCCAGCGCGATCGGATTGATTAATTTGACATTGAATGTCACCGTATCGCCGGGCATCACCATCTCCACTCCGGGATTCAAAGTCACTTCGCCGGTAACATCGCAGGTGCGAACATAAAACTGCGGTTTGTAGCCGGAGAAAAACGGAGTGTGGCGGCCACCTTCTTCCTTGGTCAAAATATAAACTTCGGACTGAAATTCAGTGTGCGGAGTGATTGAACCGGTCTTAGCCAACACCTGGCCGCGTTCCACTTCTTCTTTTTTTAATCCGCGCAACAAAATACCCACATTGTCGCCCGCGCGGCCCTCATCCAAAATTTTCTGGAACATCTCAATTGAAACCGCGGTGGTTTTCGTGGTGGGCTTGATGCCGACCAATTCAACTTCTTCATTAGCCTTTACAATACCCCTCTCAATCCTGCCGGTGGCCACAGTGCCGCGGCCCGCGATTGAAAACACATCTTCCACCGCCATCAAAAACGGCTTTTCGGTGTCGCGCACCGGTTCGGGGATGTATTCATCAACTTTGTCCATTAATTCAAGAATCGGTTTAACCGCTTCATCATCGGCGGATTTACCTTCCAAAGCTTTCAACGCCGATCCGCGCACAAAAGGAATTTCGTCTCCCGGAAAGTGATATTTTTTCAACAACTCGCGCACTTCGGATTCCACTAAATCAATCATTTCCGGATCATCCACCATGTCGCACTTGTTCAGAAAAACAACCATCGCCGGCAAACCGACCTGGTGCGCCAGCAAAATGTGTTCTCGGGTTTGCGGCATCGCGCCGTCCGCGGCCGAAACCACCAAAATACCTCCGTCCATTTGCGCCGCGCCGGTAATCATGTTCTTAATGTAGTCGGCATGGCCCGGACAATCAATGTGAGCATAGTGCCTTTTTTCGGTTTCATATTCCAAATGCGCGATATTGATGGTTACTCCCCGCTGTTTTTCTTCAGGAGCCGAATCAATTTGATCAATTGACTTCATCATCACCTTGTTGCCCTTCAAACCCAACGAATGCAAAATCGCCGCACTCAAAGTGGTTTTGCCGTGATCAACATGGCCGATAGTGCCAATATTCAAATGGGCCTTGCCTCTGACGAATTTTTCTTTTTCTGCCATAGGTTTTTATTTATTTTTTTATATTTATTTAGAATCAATGAAAATAACAACAATTATATACTACTCGTTTTTCAGAAAAAGTCAAATG
>Ga0265594_1000353_pt1 | contig 38001 bp, 39 predicted proteins | sample saktaG_11_FD_190147 | JGI IMG/M metagenome (GOLD analysis project Ga0265594, IMG submission 190147) | Saline water microbial communities from Sakinaw Lake, British Columbia, Canada - sak_2011_5_24_80m | ecosystem: Environmental > Aquatic > Non-marine Saline and Alkaline > Saline ... | reverse complement strand
TTTATTAAACCCCGAAATTTTAAATTACTTGCCTCACGGCAAAGTAGGTCATCCTGGTCCCAAATTCTTGATGACAGAAACTGACCTTTTTCCAAAATTAGCTAAAAAAAATAAATTAGCAGGTTTTAAATTCCAAGGAAAATGGACAGATTGCGGAAATTGGGAGAGGTATGAAAAAGCTCTTTTAGACTGGGAATAATTTGACCCTTTTTGAACCCTCTTGACACCAGTTCCAGAGGGTTTATTATTAATATATGGATAAAGAAATAAAGCCAAATCAAGTTTATACCACTGAAGAAGCTCAAGAATATTTAAAGATAAGCAATAGTACTATTAAACGTTTGCTTAAAAAAGGAATAATTAACGCAAATAAAGTTGGAGGAAGGTATAAAATTTTAGGTAATGAGCTTTTAAGATTAGTTTCTCCGCAGAGAGAAACAAAGTTCGAAAAATTATATTATCGCATTAAGGATAAAACTAAAAGAACTATCGAAAAATGGTAGTTTTTTATTTGTGTATTTATGACAAAAGAAAAATATAAAATTGGTATAATTGGCGTAGGAATGGTTGGAGGAGCCACGAAACGTTATTTTGAGAAAAAGGGAATAAAAACATTCCTATATGATAAGGGCAAAAACCTTGGTTCCGTTGAAGAAATAAATCAAGGTGAGATTATTTTCATCTGTGTTCCAACTCCTTTTGATAAAGAAAAAGGTTTTGATTTGTCTTTTGTTGAAGATGCTTGTAGAAATATTTCTGGAGAGAAAATTGTAATAATTAAATCAACTGTTTTGCCTGGTACTACAGAAAAATTTCAGAAAAAATATCCTCAGCATAAATTTTTATTTAACCCCGAGTTTTTAACTGAACTTACTGCTGATCAGGATATGCAATATCCAGATCGCCAGATTATTGGCTATACCAAGGAAAGCCATAATGTAGCAGGAGATGTTATACAGATTCTCCCCTTAGCGCCTTTTGAAAGAATAATGCCGGCTACTGAGGCTGAAACAGTTAAATATTTTGGCAATACTTGGTTTTCAACTAAAGTAATTTTTGCTAATCAGATGAATGATTTGTGTCAGAAATTAGGGATTGATTATAACAAAGTAATGGAAGCAGCTGCTGCTGACAAAAGGATTGGAAGAACACATCTTGAGGTTTTTCATAAAGGTTATCGCGGATATGGTGGGAAGTGCTTGGTAAAGGACATTAGAGCCTTAATTCAATTCGCTAATGAGAGTAATATTGATTTAAAACTCCACAAAACTGTTGAAGAGATTAACAACGAGTTAATGGAACAGCAGAGCATTGAAGACCCGGAGAAATTTTCTAAGAGAAATTAAACATAATACTAAATTAGTAACCCGAAAACAAAAATTATGAATAAAAACAAAAAAATATTTTTAATTACTGGTGGAGCGGGATTTATTGGCTCTCATTTATGCGAAAAATTGATAAAAATAGGGCAGAGAGTTGTTTGTTTTGATAATCTGAGCAGTGGAAAACTTAAAAACCTTTCTGTAATTAAAAAAAATCCAAACTTCGCCTTTATTAAAGGAGATGTAAATAAAATTAAAGATATTGCTCCAGTTTTTAGGAAATATAAATTCAACGGTATTTTTCATTACGCGGCAACAGTAGGGGTAAAAAGAACCATAGAAAACCCTTTAGCAGTGCTTAATGATATAGAGGGAATTAAAAACATTCTTGAGTTGACACTTAAACATAATAAGCCAAAGATTATTTTTTCTTCCAGCTCCGAAGTTTATGGAGAACCTAAAGAACTACCAGAAAAAGAAGATGGAGCGATAAATCCTCAATTACCTTATGCGGCAGTAAAATTAATAGGGGAGAAACTTTTAGAGGCCTATTACAAAAAACACAAATTAAAAAGTTGTTCTTTAAGGTTTTTTAATGTTTATGGGCCAAAACAGGAAAGTAGTGATTATGGTTTTGTGATCGGTATGTTTATCAGGCGGGTCTTATCGGGTTTACCCCCTATGGTATTCGGTGATGGAAGCCAAACCAGGAATTTCACTTTTATAGACGATAACGTAGAGGCCTCTTGGCGGGCGATGAAATTAGAGAAAACCAATGGCCAAGTTATAAATATAGGCAGTGGCAGGCCCTTAGCAATTTTTGATTTAGCTAATAATATAATTCAATTAGCTGGTTTTCAAGGCAAACTAAGGCCTAAATTAGTAAAAAGCGAAAGAATAGATGTTAAACACCGTTTTCCCGAGGTTGGAAAAATGATCAAACTTCTTAGTTTTTATCCTAAAGTATCTTTGGAAGAAGGATTAAAGAAAACCATTGAGTGGTTCAAAAGTTCATGACAAAAGAGAACATAAATTATCCGCGTAATCCGCAAGAATCTGCTGAATCCGTTAATACAGCTTTAATAGGTTGTGGTTATTGGGGCAAAAATTTAATTCGGGTTTTTAATCAACTCGGAGTTTTAAAAATAATTTGTGATTTAGATAAAAAGGTTCTAAACGAAAGAAAAAGAGAATATTCAAATCTTCAGATTACCACTGATTTTTCGGAAATTTTAAATGATAAAAGCATAAAAGCGGTTATAATATCTACACCAGTTACGACCCATTATAGATTAGCCAGGAAAGTGCTTTTATCAGGAAAAGATGTTTTTGTAGAAAAACCCTTGGCATTAAAAGTTAAAGAGGGGGAAGAGTTGGTAAAATTGGCTAAAAAGAAAAAATTGATTTTAATGGTAGGACATTTACTTTTATATCATCCAGCAATAGTTAAACTTAAGGAATTAATAAAAAAAGGAGAGCTTGGTAAAATCTATTATATTTCTTCAAATCGATTAAGTTTTGGCAGATTAAGAAAAGAAGAAAATGTCCTTTGGTCATTTGCTCCTCACGATATTTCAATAATAATTAATATTTTAGGAATGCCCCAAAAAGTATTAGCAAAGGGAAAATCATATTTACAAAGAAATATTTTTGATGTAACGCTTAGTGTTTTAGAATTCAAGAAAGACCAAACAGCTCATATTTATGTTTCCTGGTTAAATCCTTTTAAAGAACAAAAACTATCAATAACTGGCTCAAAAAAAATGGTAGTTTTTGATGGAGTCAGCAATGAATTAATGGCTTATTCGTATCAGATTGATTGGACAAACGATAAAAGTCCCAAAGCAGTAAAAGCTGAAGCAGAGCTGATTGAAATTCCGAACAGAGAGCCTTTAATACAAGAAGCAAAGCATTTTTTAGAGTGTATAAAAAAAAGAAAAAAACCAAAAACAGATGGCAGGGAAGCTTTAAATGTTTTAAAAATTCTTGATGCTTGTCAAAGGTCATTAGAGGAAGGTAATAAGATATTAAGAATATGAAGAAAAAATTTTGGGCGCATAAAATAACTGAAGTTCAAAGAGGTACCAAAATTGGCAAAGGAACAAAAATCTGGCAAAACTGCCAAATTTTAAAAGGGGCTCAAATTGGTAAGGATTGTGTTATAGGACATAATTGTTTTGTTGGAGCTAAGGCAAAATTAGGAAACGGAGTAAAGCTTGAGTCTAATATTGATGTTTGGGATTTAGTAACTTTAGGGAATTATGTTTTTGTTGGTCCTTCAGCTGTTTTTACCAATGACTTAAATCCTAGGGCAAAATATCCAAAATTAAAATACCCTCAATATGGGCAATGGTTCCCAATCTTAGTGAAAGAAGGAGCTTCAATTGGTGCCAATGCAACAGTTATTTGTGGAAATGCTATTGGCAAATGGGCAATGATAGGAGCTGGAGCAGTAGTTACCAGAGATGTGCCCGATTATGCCATAGTCCTTGGTATCCCTGCTAGAATTGTTGGTTGGATATGTGAATGCGGCAATAAAATTAAATTTAATAAAGGAAAAAGTGTTTGTAAAATTTGTAAAAGAAAATATAAAAAAAAGGAAAATAAAATTAGCAAAATAAAATGAATTTTTTAGATTTAATCTTCTACTTTATTATCAGCAAATATGATGGATAGTAAAATAATCACTCATTCAAAACCAACGCTTGGAAAGGAAGAAGAAGTAGCAATAGCAAAAGTTGTCAGGAGCAAACAAATAGTTCAAGGCAAAAAAGTGGCTCAATTTGAGAAAGGGATGGCTAATTATATTGGCAGAAAACATGCTATTGCTGTCAGCTCTGGGCTTGCTGCTCTCCACTTATCTTTAACTGCTTTGGATATAAAAAGGGGAGATGAAGTAATTTTACCAAGCTACACTTGCGATGCCTTATTAAATGCTGTTTTGTATCTTGGGGCTAAGCCTAAAATTGTTGACGTAGAATATGATGATGGAAATATATCGCTGAACGAAATTAAAAAAAATGTTACCAATAAGACGAAAGCTATAATAGTGCCACATAGTTTAGGATTTCCAGCCAAAATAGATTCAATAATTGAATTAGGAATACCAGTGATTGAAGATTGCGCTACTTCAATTGGAGCAAAATATAAAAATAAAAAAGTGGGTTCTTTTGGTAAAATTTCCGCCTTTTCTTTTTATGCTTCAAAAATGCTGACTACGGGTGAAGGAGGAATGATTCTTACAGATGATAAAAAAGTAGCGGATATTACAAGAGAATTAAGAAATTATACAAAGCATCCAAAATTTAGAGTTAGATATAATTATAAAATGACAGATATTGAAGCAGCGATAGGAATTGTTCAGCTAAAGAAATTAAATAATTTCATAAAAAAGCGCATTTTTTTAGCAAGAAAATATACCGATTTATTAAAAGAATGTCCTGATATAATTTTACCTATTTACAAAGATAAAGAAATGAAGCCAGTTTTTTATAGATACATTGTAAAACTATTAACTCACAACCCAGATAAAATCAGGAATAGCATGAGTATAGTTTGTGGGCGTGGTGTTTTAAAACCTCTACATCAATTATTAGGATTATCATCTAAGCTGTATCCAAATAGTGAAAAATTAGCAAAAGAAGTCATTTCTTTACCGATTTATCCATCACTTAGTGAAAAAAATGTTGAATCTATCTGCGCTGAATTTATTAAATTATTAAAAAACCAAAAATGAAAAAAGAAAATAAGCAAGTAGCAAAACTTTTTGACACTCTTACAGAAAAATATGGTTTCAATATTAAATCTTTAGCTTATGGTTTGAAAAAAAGTCAATTAAAAAAGTTCCAAGCATTGATTGATATTGGGCTAGAGAGGGAAAGAAAAAGGATAACGATTCTTGATGTCGGTTGCGGGTTTGGCGATTTGGCTGAGTTTATGAAGAAGAAAAATATAGATTTTAAATATAAAGGAATTGATATTTCTTCTAAAATAGTAGCAATTGCAAATAAAGAAAAACCTCACTTGGATATTAGTGAACTTGATATATTAGAAATGAAGGGAAACAACCTTTTTGATTATGTATTAACCACGGGTTTTAATTGTGTAAAAACAGGACACAATCAGAAGATGTTGGTTCAGGTGGCAACAAAAATGTTTGAGTTGGCAAAAAAGGGTGTCGCCATCAGCTCTGTATCTACTTATCGAACAGATAAAAATAAAGATACCTATTATGCTTCGCCTGAAAATTTTTTTAGGTATTGTATGAAGAACTTGACGAAACATGTAGTCTTAAAACACGATTACTTACCCCACGATTTTACTATTTATCTTTATAAATGAAAATCGCTATTCATCAACCGAATTATTTACCTTGGCTGGGCTATTTTTATAAAATGGCAGAATCAAACGTTTTTGTTTTATTAGATAGTGTTCAATATGAGAAGAACGGACTGACGAACAGAGTTAAGATTAAAACTTCCCAAGGGAGCTCTTGGTTAACCCTATCAGCAAAAAGGAGGCTGCCTCAACTGATTAAAGAAGTTAAATTAGCGAACTTTCAAAGAGACAAAGAAAAACATATCAGGACTATAGAATTGAATTACCGAAAGGCAAAATATTTTAATTATTTATTTCCAGAAATTAAAGAAATTTTAGAGAAGGACTGGCAATATCTATCCAAATTAAATATTGAGTTAATAAAATTATTAAGAGAAAAATTAGGAATAAAAACTAAATTAGAGTTTGCCTCTAATTATAATATTTCGGGGAAAAGTACGGATTTGTTAGTGAATTTGTCTAAGAAATTTAATGCTGACATTTACTTATCGGGCAGAGGAGGACGAAAATATCAGAATGAAAAAAAATTTAAAATGGCTAAAATTGAGTTAAAATACTTAGATTTTATTTATCCTACTTATCATCAATTATGGGGGAAATTTATTCCCAATCTTTCAATCATTGACTTATTATTTAATTGCGGGCCAGATAGTTTAAAAATTCTTTTAAGAAAAAAAATATGAGCATAAACAAAAAATGTAATTTTAGCTTTCAACACTATGGTAAGATTCTGAGATTAGCAAAAAAACAGGGATATAGGTTTTGTTTTTTTTCAGAGCTGCCAGACAAGAGAATCAAGAGATTTTATATGCGTCACGATGTTGACCTTTCTTTAGAGAAAGCGCTTCGCTTGGCCCAAATTGAACGTCAAAATAAAGTAGTTTCTACTTTTTTCGTACGGCTTAACGCTCCTTTCTTTAATATTTTTGATTCTACCCATTATAAACTGATAAAAGAAATACTTAAATTAGGACACCAAATAGGGATTCATTTAGATGTCAATTCCCAGAAACTAACCAAAAAAAGCATTGAAGAAGAAATTACTCGTCAGTTTCGGGTCTTTGAAGATTATTTCAATTTTAGTGTAGAAAAAATTGTGTCTTTTCATCGCCCCACTCGTTTTGTTCTTAATAAAAATTTTAAATCCGATATTTTTATAAATGTTTACAATTCTCAATTTTTTTCTAAAATAAAATATCTATCTGACTCAAGAGGAAAATGGAAAGAAGGATGTGTTTGTAAGCTCTTAGAATCTTCTCATTCTCCTTTAAATTTACAGGTTCTTACTCATCCAATCTGGTGGGGAAGAAAACATAGAGATTCAAATAAAAGTTTAGCAGGATATTTAAAAGAAAAAGTCGAATATTTAGACGAATCTTTAACTCAAGATTCTTTGGTTTATCAAAAAGGTTCTTTGTATAAAGTTATAAAGAAAAATAGATAATGAAATTTTTTGATCTTCAAAGACAGGATAAGCTAATAAAAAAAGAAATTGACGAAGCTATTAGAAGAGTTTTAAATAGCAGTGTATTTATTGGCGGTCAGGAAGTAGAGAAATTTGAAAAAGAGATAGCAAAATTTTGCAGAGTAAAATATGCTGTTAGCGTAAATTCCGGGACTGATGCTCTCTTTTTATCTTTAAAAGCTTTGGGGGTTGAACCGGGAGATGAGATAGTAACAACTCCTTTTACTTTTATTGCCACTGCTGAAGTCATTACTAATTTAGGCGCTAAACCAGTTTTTGTTGATATTAATCCTAACACTTTCAATATAAATTCTTCAAAAATTAGAGAAGTAATTACTGAAAAGACAAAAGGAGTAATGCCTGTTCATCTTTTTGGCCAGATGGTTGATATGGATGAGATTATGAAAATTGCTAAAAAATATAAACTGTTTGTAATTGAGGATGCTGCTCAAGTAATCGGGGCGAAAATAAAGTCAAAAGTCAAAAGTCAAAAGTCAAAAGCTGCGATGGCGGGTTCAGTTGGGGATTTAGGCTGTTTTAGTTTTTTTCCAACAAAGAACTTAGGAGCTTATGGTGATGGGGGAATGATAGTGACCAATAATAAAAAATTAGCAGATAAAATTAGATTATTAAAAAATCATGGGTCTTCACCAAAAGAGAAATATTTAAACTTAATTTTGGGAATGAATTCAAGATTAGATGCCCTTCAAGCCGCAGTTTTAAGAAAGAAATTAAAATATCTTGAAGAGTGGAATAAAAAAAGAGCAAAAAACGCTCTTTATTACAATAAATTTCTTAAAGGAGTAGGGGATATAATAGTTCCTGAAACTGGTTTGGGATTAACGCATATCTTTCATCAATACACAATTCGTACCAAATACCGAGATCAACTTAAAAAATACCTGGAAAAAGAAGGTATTCCAGCGATGATTTATTATCTTATTCCTTTACATTTGCAGCCCTGTTTTAAATATTTAAATTTTAAAAAAGGTAATTTTCCGGAAGCTGAAAAAGCTGCTAAAGAAGTTTTATCTCTTCCTATATATCCTGAACTGCCCAGAAAAGACCAAAATCATATTGTCCAGAAAATAAGAAATTTTTATGCATAAAATTTTGTTTTTGCCATCATGGTATCCATCAAAAGAGGATCCGACAAACGGGATTTTTATTAAAGAACATGCTAAAGCAGTTTCTTCGCATAACGAAGTAGTAGTTCTTTATAATGAAGGCCATGATAAGAATTTAAAAAAGATTTGGCATATCATTTCAGATAAAAAAGAAAATGGAATTCGAACGATTAGAATAAAAGACAAAAAATCATTGATTCCGAAAATTTCTTATTTTTTCTATCTTTGGAGCATAAAACAGGCATTTAAAAAATTATTGGAACAAGGATGGAAGCCAGACATAATCCATGCCCATGTTTATATAGCAGGCGTGCCAGCAGTTCTTTTAGGAAAAAAGTATAAAATTCCAGTAATTATTTCAGAACATTTCAGTTGGTTTCCCCGTCATAAGTTAAGTTTATTTGACCGTATTAGGGCCGGTTTTGCAATGAAAAGAGCAAAAATCATTCTTCCAGTGAGTAAAAATTTGAAAGAATCTGTTGAATCTTATGGAATTAAGAATAAGTTCAAAATTGTTCCCAATGTAGTTGATTTTCAAACATTCTATCCTTGCCTTTATCATTCTAGAGAGAATAAAAAGAAGATATTGTTCGTAGGGGTACTTAGGCCTGTAAAAGGTGTTCCATATCTGCTCCAAAGTTTATCTCAGCTTAAACAGAAAAGGCAGGATTTTGTTTTAGATATAATAGGCGATGGGCCGAATGAGAACGAATATAAAGAGTTAGTACAAAAATTAGCTATTAGTAATTTCGTTAGATTCCACGGCTTAAAACCAAAAAAAGAAATTGCCAAGTTTATGAGAAATTGTGATTTCTTTGTTTCATCAAGTTTATGGGAAAACCTGCCCTGTGTTTTGATTGAGGCAATGGCATCCGGCCTGCCCATTGTTGCCAGCAAAGTAGGGGGAGTGCCTGAGATTATTAATAAAAAGGTTGGTGTTCTAACTCCTCCAAAAGATATTGATAAATTAGCAAAAGCGATAGATTATATGTTGGATCATTATAAAGATTATTCTCCCCAAAGAATTTCAGAGTATGCCAAAAGCAAATTTAGTTATGAAGCAGTAGGAAAGACGTTAGACCGAATTTATAGAGAAATTGCTCACAAAAAGAGAAATATTTATGGCACTTACAACAACCAAAAGTAAATTTGATTTCTTGGTGAAACTGAACGGTCTTTTCGACCGAAAGGAGAAGATGCAGTTTTTCGGTGTGATGATAGCAGCGCTTGTCGCAGCACTGTTCCAGACGCTCAGCGTTGTTTCTGTACTTCCGTTCGTCAATCTGGTGATGGATCCAGGGAAGCTTGATCAAAATAAATGGCTAAAGGTCTTATTTACTTCTTTTGAGTTCTCGAGCGTGTATTCATTTACAGTATTTCTGGGATTTATGATGCTTGGGATTATTGTTGTCAGCAATTTCGTCTCTCTTTTTGCCACCTGGTTGAAGACTCGCTTCATTTGGCAGAAGAATCATAATCTTTCCGTGACCTTGCTGCGAAAATACCTTTCTTTGCCATACGTCTACTTTCTCGACAAACATAGCGCGGATCTAGGCAAAAACATTCTTTCTGAGATAGAACAGCTCACCGGGAAGTTGTTTATGCCATTATTGGAACTTATAACAAGCGGTATCGTGGCACTGATTATCTTTGCTCTGCTACTCTTTGTTAATCCATTGGTGGCGTCTGTCGCCGTCATTCTGTTCGCCTTTTCTTATGGAGTGATTTTCTTTTATCTGCGAGGCAGTCTGAGGGAGAGAGGTAAAAGGCGCCTGAAAGAGAATACTGGACGTTTTATCTCGGTTGGAGAAGCGCTTCAAGGAATTAAAGATATTAAAGTGCTGGGAAGGGAAAGATATTTTTTTAAACGGTTTTCTCGATATTCCATGAAGTTCTCTAGACTCCAGATTTGGGCATGCATGGTAATTCAGATTCCTCGATACCTTATGGAGATAGTGGCGTTCGGGGGAGTTATTGCGCTCGTCCTGGCACTTCTTGCGTCTGGAGAACGTGGAGGGCAGATTATTCCTCTGGTTAGCTTTTTCGCGTTTGCTGGGTATCGCTTAATGCCCGCCCTCCAGAACATATTCCATTCGTTTACGAGTTTCCAGTTCAATAAAGCCGTTCTGGATAAGGTGTATGGAGATATCCACGAAGGAGGCATTCGCTTTGATGAAGCTCTGGATACGGAGTTGCCAGAACCTCTTGCGTTTCAAGAACGCGTTTCGTTCACCAATGTATCTTTTTCCTATCCCAATAGAAAAGATTTTGTTCTCAAAGATATAAACTTCCAGATAGGGAAAGGCACTTCTATTGGTATTGTGGGGCCAACTGGGGGGGGAAAGACGACCTTAGTAGATCTTATCCTGGGCCTTTTGATTCCAAATAAAGGAACGATAGAAGTAGATGGGGTCAATGTGAAAGAGGGAAACGTGCGAAACTGGCAGAGAAATTTAGGATATGTGCCTCAACAGATATATTTGTCCGACGACACGATTGCCCGGAATATTGCTTTTGGAATCGCAGACGAGCATATCGATATGACCCAAGTGGAGCGGGTCTCCAGGATCGCGAACATCCATATATTTATTGAAAACGAGTTGCCCTTTGGCTATAATACTTTGGTTGGAGAACGGGGAGTCCGGTTGAGTGGAGGCCAGAAGCAACGTGTTAGCATTGCTCGGGCGCTTTATCATAATCCAGAAGTGTTGGTTTTGGACGAAGCTACCAGTTCTTTGGATGTGACAACCGAAAAAGCAGTTCTTAAAGCTGTAAAAAATATCGCAAAACTAAAAACCCTCATTATCGTGGCCCATCGGTTTAAGACTGTGGAACACTGCGACAAATTGTATCTCGTAGATAAAGGGGAGATCAAGACCCATGGAACCTATAAAGATTTACTAAAAGATAACTCTCTGTTTCAAGGGATGGCAAAAGGGGGTTATATAAAAAGAAAAATATGAAATTTAGCAAAGAAGATATTGAATATTTACAAGGAAATAAGTTCTCAAACGGTTTTAAACTCCTAATTTCACATAAAGAATGTTCTGTTCCAACAAGGATGGAATATGTTGAGGATATCGTGAAGAACAAAAATATTATCCACGTGGGTTTTGCAGATCATATACCATTAGTTGTTAAGAAAATAAAAGAAGATAAATGGTTCCACAAAAGATTAGTTGAATGTACTAAGAGATGTTTGGGAGTTGATACAAATAAAGAAGCTGTAGATTACTGTAAAAGATTGGGTTATGTGGATATAATAAATTTCGACATAGAAAATGATGAGGTTCCACCTCAAATATCTCAAACAAAATGGGATTATATCTTAGTAGCTGAAATACTTGAACATGTTAATAATCCTGCAGCTTTTTTAGAAGTGATAAATAAGAAATATTGGAACATAATTGATAAAATTATTGTTACAGTTCCCAATGCATTTAGATTCGAAAATTTCCAAAATTCAAGAAAACACATGGAACACATTAATACAGATCATCGCTATTGGTTCACCCCATATACATTAGGAAAGATTATTACTAAAGCTGGCATGAAAATAGAACATTTCCAGTTTTGTCAGAGGAGTTCTCCATCTAAAAGAGGGTTATCGAATTATTTAAAATATGTGAAGTTAAAGAGATATCCTTCTTTTAGGGATACATTAATAATGACTGCCAAGTTAGGATAAGTAACAAACAAATATGTCCAAAAAACAAAGTAAATTTAAAAAATTTTATCTCTCTGTTATTAATCCTTATTTAAGCAAGAGACCTTTTTTAAAAAGGGTTATAAGCGTTTTTTGGGTTATCTATTATCGTAAGTTGAGGGTAAAATTTCAAAGAATTAACAGATATCTGGATTCAGATAGGATTTATTGGATAAATCCAGACAAGATAGTTTTCGCTCTAAAAAAGGATTTTGATATTTATAAGTATAAAGGGAAAGTTTTAAGCGGGGATTGGGACTTGCAAAAAAATCTTGTCAGATTTGAGGAAACAGACGTTTATCGCGCGTTTTATCAACATTTTGTTAAAAGCAAGAATTGGAAAGATACAGATTTTTATCAACGGGTACTGGATAATATAAGTAATGGATTTATAAAATGGGAATGTAAAAATAAGGATGATTTTGAAAAAAGATTAGTAAAAATTGATAAACTATACCAAAATATTAAGACCACCGGCTTTAAGATCCAAAAAGAAATAGAAGTGGAGAGAATAAGGAAAGGAGTTGATGAGATTTCAGTGGTAATTAGCAGGCATGGAGATTTGATATTTAATAATGGTAGGCATAGGTTATCTATTGCTAAAATACTTAAATTAGATAAAATTCCTATTAAGGTTACTCTTAGACATAAAAAATGGATAGAATCTATGGATTCTTCAAAATAATTTATGAAAAAAATTTTAATGATTGAAGATGTATATTTAGACGCTAATAATGCACCAAAGATTCACTTTCTTAATTTAGCCAGAGAGTTTTCTAAATTGGGTTTTGCAATACACGCACTTTTGCCTTGTCCTGAAAAAAAATTAAATTTTCGAATAGAACAACTGCCATTTAAAGTTACATTTACCCCCAGGCCCCTTAAAAATGTGCCTATTTTAAGAGTTTTTTTAAGATATTTTTTTCAGTTACCCCAAATCACAAAAGAAGTACTTAAAAAACCAAATTTTATTTATATTAGATTTTCTCATTGCACCATTATTCCTTGTTTGTGGATTAAATTAATCAAAATTTTTATAAAGGCAAAAGATATAAAGATCGTAGGAGAATTAAACGGATGGATTCCCGATGATTGGAAAGCCAGGGATCTCTCTGTCTGGAGGATTATTATAGTCAAAAAACTTCTTAAATGGAATCTCCAATTGGTAGATAGTTTAAGAGTTGTAGCAACGGGCTTAAAGGATATTATTTTGTCTCAAATTGAAATAAATCCTAAGAAGATATTCGTAGTTAGTAATGGGACTGATATAAAATTATTTAGACCAATGAATAAAACTGAGGCACGAAGGAAAATTGGGATAGATCCCAATTTACCTGTGATTGGTTTTGCTGGTCATTTATGGAAATTGCAAGGGGTTGAATATTTAATAAAAGCAGTGCCTATTATTTTGAACACTATGCCCAATATTCAGTTTCTTATTGTGGGAGATGGCTTTGAATTAAAAAATCTTAAACAGCAAGTCGAACGATTAGGAATTAGTAAAAAAGTAATTTTTACCGGACAGATTTTATATGAAAAGGTTCCTTATTATATAAATAGTTTTGATATAGCTACAGCCCCGCTTATAATCGAGGGAAATAGAAGATCTGGAGCATCTTCACTTAAAATTTACGATTATGCGGCTTGTGGTATTCCCGTTATTGCTTCTCAGACACCCGGACTAGAAATTATTGAAAAATATAACATTGGTATTTTAGTAGAACCAGAGAAGCCCCAAGAAATAGCAAACGTAGTTGTTGAATTATTAAGAGATGCTCAAAGACGAAAAATAATGGGAGAAAAAGCTAGGAGGATAGCTGAGAAAAATTTCTCTTGGAAAAAAACCGCTCAAGGGATTGTTAAATACATACAAATATGAATTCTCACATTAAAAAAAGACAGAACTTGGATTTTAACGTCAAAGATATTAATTCTCCTCATAATACAAGGACAAAATTTTTAGTTACTGGTGGTGCTGGTTTTATAGGAGGCCATTTAGTAGATAGGTTGATAAGAGAGGGCTATCAAGTAACAATAATTGACAACTTATCTACCGGTAAAAAGGAGAATCTTAATCCTAGGGCAGATTTTCATAACTTAGATATCTGCGATTTTGATAGAATTAAACCCTTATTTAAAGACATTGACTATGTTTTCCATTTAGCCGCTATCCCAAGGGTCCCAATTTCGGTCAAAGATCCCCTCGGAACCTCAAAAGTTAATATTTTAGGAACTTTAAATGTTTTTAAAGCAGCTGCCGACGAAGGAATAAAAAGGATTATTTTCGCTTCTTCCTCTTCTGTTTATGGAGAGCAAAAAGAGTTTCCCTTAAGAGAAGATATGATACCAAATCCGATTAGTCCGTATGCTTTACAAAAATTAGTTGGTGAGCAGTTTGCTAAATTATTTACTAAACTCTATAAAACGCCAATTATCTGTTTAAGATATTTTAATGTTTATGGGCCGAGAGTTGATTTTGGTTCTGACTACAGTCTGGTTATTGGTAAATTTTTAAGACAGAAAACTGAGGGTAAATCCTTGACAATTTTTGGAGACGGAAAACAGACCAGAGGGTTTTGCTATGTTGAAGATGTAATAGAGGCCGATATTAAGGCGATGAAAAACCGGGAATTAAAAGGGGGTGAGGTAATTAATATCAGCAGCGGGAAATCTTATTCCATAAATTATTTAGCAGATTTAATTGGTGGGAAAATTCAATATTTGCCTCCAAGACTGGGCGATGTTTTACACACCAAAGCCGATATTGCTTTAGCCAAAAATTTTCTTGATTGGCAACCAAAAATTGATTTTGAAGAAGGAATAAAAAGAACTATTAAATGGTTTACTAAATATAATGAATCCTAAAGTTTCTATTATAATGAGCATATATAATGGAGTTGGGCTGATGAATAAGACCGTAGAGAGCGTTTTAAATCAAACCTTTACAAGTTTTGAGTTTATTATTATAAACGATGGCTCAACGGATTCTACTCAAGATTTAATAAAAGAATATACTCTAAGAGATAATAGGATAATATTGTTAGAGAATGAAGAGAACATTGGATTGACCAAAAGTCTTAATCAAGGCATTAAATTAGCAAGAGGAGATTATATAGCGAGAATAGATGCAGGGGATTTATGGGATAAGATAAAATTAGAAAAACAGATTAAATTTTTGGAAGAAAATAAAGAATATATTATGTGCGGCACTCGGGCTTTCTGCATAGACCAAAAAGGGAAAATTTTAGGTAGATCTTTGCACAAGAGTATTGATAAAGATATTAGAAAAAACTTTTTTACCAGAGAAGCAACTTTTCTTCACCCAAGTATAGTTTTTAGAAATATGAATATTTATTACAGAGGATTTTTTAAATACTCTCAAGACTTGGATTTATATATGCGGCTTTTTTTCAAAGGTAAACTATATTGTCTACCGGAATTTCTGACATTTTCTAAACTTAGTTTTTTAGATTTAACCATTAAAAAGAGATACTATCAAAGACAGTATCAAAATATAGCTTATAAGCTGTTTAGGGAAAGGATTAAATACGGGAAAGATAAACTTGATATGGGAAAGGTTCCAGTGATAAAAGAAAATAAAATAGGATTAAAATTTTGTAACTGGTCGATGTTTTTCTTGTTGCGTTATCAAAAGGCAAAACTTTCAAAAAAATCTTTTATATCATGGGTTTTTTATTTAGTTTTGGCTTGTTTAATATATCCTCCATTTATGCTGGATTATTTGAAAAGAGTTGGGAGTATAATACTTTACAAAAAACTAAAATTAGAAAGAATAAAAATATGAAAATACTTATTACTGGTCTAACCGGCTTTGTGGGTTCTCACTTAGCTGAATATTGTTTAACTCAACCCGATACAAAGATTTATGGGACAGTGTTTTCTCATCATCTTGGAGATGAGTTAAAAAGAGTTGAACATATTAAAGATAAAATTGAGCTTTTAGAATGTGATCTTACTAATAGAATCGCTGTGGCTCGAGTTCTTGAAAAAACAAAACCAGATAAGATTTTTCATTTAGCTGCGCAGAGTTTTGTTCCTACCTCTTGGAAATCACCAGAAGATACTTTATTTAATAACATTATTTCTGAATTGAATATTTTTGAAGTAGTCAGAGAAATGAAAATTGATCCAATTATTGTTATAGCCGGCAGTTCTGAAGAATATGGCTTGGTTTATGAAAATGAATTGCCAATAAAAGAGACAAATCCTTTAAGGCCATTGTCGCCTTACGCTGTTTCCAAAATTGCCCAGGAAAAGTTAGCTTTTCAATATCACCAAAGTTACGGTTTAAAAGCTGTCCTTACTCGGTTTTTCAATATCGAAGGTCCTAGAAGGGGTCAGGATTTTGTTATTTCTAATTTTGCCAAACAGATTGCTGAAATAGAAAAAGGCAAACGAGAGCCCATAATCTATGTTGGCAACTTAGAATCTAAACGAGATTTTTCAGATGTTAGAGACATAATTAGGGCTTATTGGTTAGCTTCAGAAAAATGTAAATTTGGACAGCCCTATAATGTTTGTTCAGAAAAAACAAGAACGATAAAATCTGTTTTAGATCTACTCCTGAGTTTTAGTAGAACAAAAGACATTAAAGTAAGGCAAGATCCTAATCGGGCTCGGCCTTCGGATGTCCCCATTCTTTTAGGTGATTGCTCAAAGTTTAAAAAAGAAACTGGCTGGATGCTTGAAATTCCTTTTGAAAAAACAATACTTGATACATTAAATTATTGGAGAGAGATAATATGAAGAAAATCAAGTGGATAGAAATTTCTTCAAAGCGATATGGCGGCGTGTTGTATAATCAACAAGTCAAGAAAGTTTTATCAAAATATTTTGATTTAGAGCCTGTGAATTTAGAAGCAAGGTATTTTAAAAAGTTTAGATATTTAAAACTTCCGGAATCCTTTTATTATCTTTTAAAACTAAAAGGTAAGAGGGATTTATGGATAAGAGATTTTTATTCAACTATTACATTGCCTTTTGATAAAACAAAGGGTAAAAATTTAGCAGTAATTTTTCATATTGATTTTTCGGGGTTTCCTTTATTATCCAGACCCTTTTTAGTTATGTTGGAAAAATTATTTCTTTATCGTAACCTAAAAAAAGTAGATACAATTGTTGTTATTTCAGAGTATTGGAGAAATTATTTTCTAAAAAGAGGATATAAAAATATTTATAAAATATATAATGGATTTAATTTGGTTAATTTTGATATTTCAGAACAAGAAGTTTTAGAATTTAGGGAAAGGTATAATCTTTTGGGAAAACCAATTATTTATTTAGGAAACTGCCAAAAAGCGAAAGGGGTGGTGGAAAGCTTTAGAGCCCTAAAAGATTTAGATGTTTATTTGGTTACTTCTAGCAGACGGCAGGTTAGAATTCCAACTTTAAATTTAAATTTGGAATATAAAGATTATTTAAAGTTGTTAAAAGCATCTTCGGTGGTAATAACTATGTCTAGATTTAAAGAGGGCTGGTGTAGAACCGCTCACGAGGCAATGTTGTTGAAAACGCCGGTAATCGGTTCTGGGTTTGGAGGAATGAAAGAATTATTGGAAGGAGGAAAACAGATGATTTGTAAAGACTTTAGAAAGCTGAGAGAAAAAGTAGAATATTTATTAAATCATTCCGAAGTAAGAGGAAAAACAGGAAAAGATGGTTATAACTTTGCTAAGAAATTTACCTTGGAAAGATTTGAAAAAGAATGGCTAAATTTAATAAAAAAAATTTAATTGGAATAATTTTATTTATAATTACCATTATTGCTATTGCTTTTTTTAATGAGGCCTTAGCAGTTGGGATTATTTTTATTGGTCTCTTAACCGTAATTACTTTTTTGATTCTTTCTAAGACCAAAATAAAAAGTAAAACTATATATTTGCTTTTTTTAATTATTCTTTTGATTTATCTTGGAGTAGTGTTGTTTGTTTACTATGCTAATTTTCAACCTTTCAGTGGCGGCGAGGGAGATTATATAAAATATAATTATCAAGCCCAAGAAATAGCCCAAAGAATTCATCAAGGAAATTTTTCTTTAGAGGGATTAAAGATAGGACATTATTACCCGGTAATCATAGGATATATTTATGCTTTTACTCTACCAGAGATGCTTGTTGGTCGGTTATTTACTGTTTGGTTAGCAGCTATTTCTGTGCTTTTTGTTTATTTAATAGTGCTTGAAATCGGTGGTTCAAAAGAATGGGCCTTTTTAATAGGATTGATTACTGCCATTTATCCAAGTTATCTTTTTTGGGGAAGTTTACTGCTTAAAGATACTTTGGTTATTCCTTTAGTTTTAGCTGGACTATTATTGACCTTAAAATTAATTAAGAATTTTTCCTGGAGAAATTTTGTAATTTTTTATATTATCTTAGGAGCTGTAATTCATTTCCGTTTTTATATCGGTTATTCACTTTTATTCACTTTTATTTTTTGTTGGTTACTGCTTTGTAAACTGCAGTTAAAGAAAAAACTTATTTATGGAATGATTATTATTATTCTTTTAGGATTTTTACCACAATTTTCAGATTATGGTTATTATGGATTCAAGACCATCAAAGGGTACCTAAACCCAAAGGCCATTACTTTTTATAGAGAAGCAGCTTATACCTCTTTGTCTTCTCCGGTTGCTGAAGCTCCAGAAGCCCAGGTTCCAAAAGCCCAAATTTCAAAAAAAATGGCTATAAAAACTTACGTAAAAGAAATAGTTTTAAAGCTGTTTCCTAATATTAAAACAGAATCAGATGGACCAATAGTGCATAGCTCAACAATAGAGCTAAAAACAGAAATTGATAATCCTTCTAGTTTTTTAATAAATTGCTTAAAATCTTTTATTTATGTATCATTGGGCCCCTTGCCTTGGCAAATACAACGGTATCGGCAACTATTTGTTTTGTTAGAGACCATTCCCTGGTATTTTTTGCTGTTTTTTATAATAAAAGGGGCTTTTATAACCTTAAAGCGTAAACGAATTGCCTTACCTTTGTTAGTTTTCAGCATAATGTCATTGGGAATTTTGGCTTTATATGTGTCTAATTTTGGAATTATTACCAGAATTCGGATACCAAGCTTTATTGCTCTTTTGTGTTTAATCCCATTAGGTTTTGAAAAATTAAAATACATTAAAATTCCCTTTTTAAACCTGAGAAAAGATTGATTATGAAATTAGCTTTATTTTTTACTAAAGGAGTTTCTTTGAAAACTTGGGAAGAAGTGGGAAATTTGGATAGAGAAATTAAGCCCTATCAAGAGTTGGCAAAATATTTTGATGAAATATTTTTTTTAACCTATGGCGGGAAAGATGATTTAAGATATCAGGATTTTCTTCCAGAAAATATAAAAATTTTACCAAATAAACAAAAGATTCCATCATTAATATATAGTTTTTTACTCCCGTTTTTATATCAAAAAGAACTAAGGGAGGTAGATATTTTCAAAACTAACCAGATGTTTGGCTCTTGGACGGCAATAATAGCAAAATTTCTTTTCCGGAAAAAATTAATTGTTCGCCAGGGCTATCAATTATCAGTTTTTGCCCCAAAAAAAAGCATTAAACGATGGAAACTGTTAATAATTCGATTTTTGGAAAAATTGGCTTATAGAAAGGCCGATGCGATTATTGTTACTTCAAAGGGAGATAAGAAATATATAGAAGAAAAATATAATATTTTATCAGAGAAAATAAAACATATCCCAAATTATATAGATACAGAGTTGTTTAAACCCTTAGATATTCCAAAAGAAAATAGAATTTGTTTTGTTGGGAGATTAGAAGAACAAAAAAATCTATTTAATTTGATTAAAGCAATTTCAGGTCTTGATATAAAATTAGTAATTTTTGGCGCAGGTTCTTTAAAGAAAGATTTACAAGATTTTAGCAAGCAATTAAAAACGGATGTTGAATTTAAAGGAAACGTTTCTAATAGAGATTTGCCTAAAGAGCTTAATAAAAGTAAATTATTTATTTTATCCTCATTATATGAGGGCTGCCCAAAAGTTTTACTGGAGACAATGGCTTGCAGATTACCAGTAATTGGAGCAGATGTTTATGGTATAAACGAGATAATAAAAGATAAAGAAAATGGCTGTCTATGCGGAACAGATAGTGCTTCAATAAGAAAGGCAATAATTGAAGTTTTAAATGATAAAAAATTACAAGAAAAAATAAAACTTAATGCCAGAAAAACAATTTTACAAGATTTTAGTTTAGAGAGATTATTAGAAAAAGAAAAGAATATTTATGATAATTTACAAAATTATAGTTAAAATAATATTAAAATTGCATAATTTTTCTTATAGATTAGCCACCAAATTAGCAATTAAAACAGAAGGAGGACTGCATCCCAAGCATCGTTTAATGAATTACCATAAATTTTTTGTTGAGAATGTGGATTCGGGTAATTTGGTATTAGATATAGGTTGCGGTAATGGCGCTTTAACTTACGATTTAGCTAAAAAAGCAAGAAAAGTGATAGGAATAGATTTGAGTCCGGAAAATATTAGATTTGCTAAAAGGAGATATTCAGCCCCAAATATAGATTATTTGGTCGGCGATGCTATTGGTTATAAATTTGAACAAAAATTTAATGTGATAATTTTGTCTAATGTGCTGGAACATATCAAAAACAGAATTGAATTTTTAAAAAGCATCAGAAATATGGCGCCAAAAGTTTTAATCAGAGTACCCGCAATAAATAGAGATTGGATAACTCTTTATAAAAAAGAATTAGGAGTTGAGTGGCGGTTAGATAAAACCCATTATGTTGAGTATACTTTAGAAAATTTAAGAGACGAATTAGAAAAGGTTGGTTTAAATTTAGAAAAATATTCAATTCAATTTGGAGAGATTTGGGGAGTTGTTTTTGCAAAATTATGAGTATTTATATTTTAGGTATAAGTTGTTTTTATCATGATTCAGCTGCTGCCCTATTGAAAGATGGGGAAATTATAGCAGCTGCCCAGGAGGAACGATTTACAAGAAAAAAGCATGACCCTTCTTTTCCTAAATATGCTATAAAATACTGCTTAGAGAGTAGCGGTCTTGATGTTAAAGATATTGATTATGTTGCATTTTATGATAAGCCCTTTTTAAAATTTGAGAGATTATTGGAAACCTATCTTGCTTTTGCTCCCAGGGGTATAAATTCATTTATAAAAGCAATGTCAATCTGGATAAAACGAAAGATATGGATTAAGGAAATTATCCAAAAGGAATCAGGATTTAAAGGGAAGATACTTTTTCCAGAACATCATGAATCTCATGCTGCCTCAGCTTTTTATGCTTCACCGTTTCAAGAGGCGGCCTTTCTTACTATAGATGGGGTTGGAGAATGGACTACTGTTAGTTTCGGGGTTGGGAAAGCAAATAAGCTTTCTATTATAGCGGATATGAAATTTCCTCATTCTTTGGGACTGCTTTATTCTGCATTTACTTATTATTTAGGTTTTAAAGTTAATTCGGGCGAATATAAAATGATGGGGTTAGCTCCGTATGGCGAACCTAAGTATAAAAGTTTGATTTTAGCTAAGCTTATAGATTTAAAAGAAGACGGTTCTTTTAAAATGAATATGGATTATTTTGATTATTGCGCTGGTTTAAGAATGACAAATAAAAAATTTGAAAAGTTATTTGATAACCCACCCAGAAAATCAGGGTCTGGAATTACTCAGAAACAAATGGATATTGCGCGCTCTATCCAAGAGGTGACTGAAGAGATTATTATGCGAATGGCTGCCCATGTTTATAAGGAAACTAAACAAAAATATTTATGTTTAGCCGGCGGCGTTGCTCTGAATTGTGTGGCTAATGGCAGACTGTTGCGCGAGAGTTTTTTTGAAGATATCTGGATTCAGCCAGCGGCTGGTGATGCAGGCGGCGCGCTAGGTGCTGCTTTGCTTATCTGGCATCAATATTTAGACAATCCAAGAGGTGTGGATAATGTCAATGATTCTCAGCAGGGCTCTTTTTTGGGTCCTGAATTTTCTAATGAACGAATCCTTAAATATTTACAAGAAAATAATATTCCTTATAAAGAATTAACACAGGAAGAAATTCTTCAGCAGACTGCTGATTTGATTGCCCAAGAGAAAGTTATTGGTTGGTTTCAAGGACGGATGGAATTTGGTCCTCGGGCTTTGGGAGCTCGGTCAGTTCTTGGAGATGCCCGTTCGCCAAAAATGCAGAGGATAATTAATTTAAAAATAAAATTCCGAGAAAGTTTTCGACCTTTTGCTCCTTCGGTAATAGCCGAAAAAGCAGGAGATTATTTTGAAATAGATCGAGAGAGTCCCTATATGTTATTAGTAGCTCGGGTTAGAAAAGAGCGTCGAAAGGAAATAACCCTTGAGGAAGAAAGAATTTCTGGAGTTGAAAGAGTAAATATTACCCGCTCTGATATTCCGGCAGTTACCCACGTTGATTATTCAGCCCGACTGCAAACAGTGCATTGCCAAACTAATCCACTTTATTATAAAATGATTAAAGCTTTTGATGAAAAATACAACTGTCCGGTAATCATTAATACTTCCTTTAATGTTCGGGGGGAGCCCATTGTCTGCACGCCAAAAGATGCTTATCTCTATTTTATGCGGACGAATATGGATTATTTAATTATGGGTAATTTTTTATTAGCAAAACAAGAACAGAGGTCATTAGAAGATAACCTCAATTGGCAAAAAGAATTTGAATTAGATTAAATAATTTTTAGGAAAAATTATGTTAATTGCGGAAATAAAAAACATTAAAAGTTCCAGAAGCGATTTAAAGAAATTTGGCTTAATCCTTGGTATTGGTTTTCTGGTTTTGGGTGGTGTTTTTCTTTTATTTAATAAAGGAGTTTTTCTATATTTTATTGTCCTAGGAGCTGTATTTATTCTTACCGGTTTAATAGCGCCTATAGTTTTAAAACCAATCCAAAAAATATTGATGACCTTTTCCTTAATTTTTGGTTGGTTAATAACTAAAGTGATTTTGAGTATTATTTTCTATGGGGTAGTAACCCCGATAAGTTTGATTACCAGGACGTCAGGTAAAAAGTTTCTCGATTTAAAAATAGACAAAAACGCCAGAAGTTATTGGGATTATAAGAAATGGGCTGATAAGCCCTTCAATAAAAATCATTATGAAAAACAATTTTAAGAATCTTTCTTTAACAAAAAATGGTGGTTAATTCCTATAGTTTTGTTTTTGCTATTAGTCGGAGCATTACTTATTGTAACCGAGGGATCAGTATTAGCTCCATTTATATATGTGCTGTTTTAATGAGAGAGCAAGATTTAGGCATTTGTTGGTCAAAATGCTCTTATGATAAACCAAGCCGGTTTAAATTTAGAAAAATATTCAATTCAATTTGGGCAATATGGTCCGTAGTAGAATAAAAATTGTAAAAGATGTTCTGTTGAATTTTACCCGGTCTCGATGGACTTCGTCTATTTATAACGTAGACGAAAAATTTGCCAAAAGAAAAACTATTATAAGTAGTCAAACTATATCAGACACCGAACATCAACGAAGGTATGCAGAAGCAATCAGAAAGATGAAGCGTATGGGCATGGATTCATTTCAGAATTGGTTTAATAAGTCAAAAGATACCAATCAATCCATTGTAAGGGGTTATTGGGATTTCACCTTTCACATTCTTACCTCAAAAGTGTGTGAGTATATCAAGAACCCCGAAGAGAAAACTGCCCTTGAGATTGGGTATGGCGGAGGAAGAATTCTTAATGCAGCTTGCAGTTATTTTAAAGAGGTTATTGGTATTGATATTCATGAGGAGCAAGAAACGGTTGAGGCGTTTCTGAGGTCTCAAGGCAAAACCAATTTTAGGTTGATCAAAATCTCAGGGAGAACCATGGGTGTTGATTCGAGGAGCATAGATTTTATTTACTCGTTCATTGTCCTTCAACACCTTTCTTTATTTGATATACTTGTAAGCTACATAAAAGAAACTTATCGGTGTCTCAAGCCGGGTGGAATTGCCAAGCTGTACTTTGCCAGGTATTCTAACCTGAACCTATTAGACCAATTTCGTTACTTTATTCAAGGTTACAAGGAAATCCCTGAAGCGTCTATAAACTACAAAAGTTTGGTAGTTCGTGCTTCCAAGTTGAAGAAATTGTGTAAAAAAGTTGGTTTTAGAGTGATTGAGGTCGTTGGTTCATATAAGAGGGTTCCCGATGGATACCCGAGAATTAAGGGAGGGGCAGGATGGTATAACTTTATTAAAAGAACGTTAGAAAAGATATTGGATGAATTTCCTTATCTAACAGTTGATAAATATGAGCAGTGGTAAGATAAAAATTTTAAGAGATTTCTTTTTTAATTTTTTGCTAAACAGAAAATATAAATTATCTTATATTACAGAAGGAAGAGTTTGGGTTATAAACCAGGTTGGAAAAGAGATAATAAGCCATTTAAATGAGTTAGGTTTAGCTAAAGCAAGAATCACTACAAGCTGTCTTGGACTCAGAAATCAGATTATTCATTTTGGTTCGGTGCACACTTTTTTAAGAGAAAATGGTTTCAGAAAGCCGCATAGCTCTAATAAATTAGTTTTAACCTGGTTTCATTTCGTTCCAGAAGACAAAAAAAATAAGAATATTATAGAGACCCAAAAATGTTTAAATTTTATACACACTTCTTCCAGCATTACTAAAAACAATTTAATTAATCTTGGAGTTAATCCAGAGAAGATAGTAGTTATTCCTTTAGGGGTTGATTTATCTTTATTTAAGCCGGTTTTGACAAGTGAAAAACAAAAGTTAAAAGAAAAATTTAACATTCCAGAAAACAAAATAGTAATTGGCTCTTTTCAAAAAGATGGCGTTGGTTGGGAGGAAGGGTTAGAACCAAAACTGGTAAAAGGCCCTGATATTTTTGTGGAAACAGTAGAAAAATTAGCAAAAAATTACCCTGTTTTTGTTCTACTGGTAGGTCCGGCCAGGGGCTATGTGGAATTAAATCTAAAAAAGAGAAATGTTCCTTACAAAAATATTGGGTATATTGAAAATTTTGATGAGGTAGCAAAATACTATAATGTTTTAGATTTATATTCAATTACCTCAAGGATAGAAGGGGGACCCAAAGCAATTTTGGAATCATGGGCAAGTGGAGTTCCAGTTGTGAGCACGAAGGTGGGGATAGTTCCGGATATAACAAAAGACAAAGAAGATGTTTTATTAGCAGACATTGAGAATGTTAGTCAAATTGTAGAAAAAGCAGAGCAGATTATTAAAGATAAGAATTTGAGAGAAAAACTAATAAAGAATGGGTTAAAAACGGTCCAGAATTATTCTTGGAAAAAAATTGTACAAAGATATCACAAAGAAATTTATTCAAAATTATTATGAAAATCCATATTTTATATAATTTTCAGCCAGGTTCTTGGGGTGGTGGAAACCAGTTTCTAAAAGTATTAAAGAAAGAATTTATGAAAAAAGGAATTTATGAAAAAAGTCCAGAAAAAGCAGAAGTAATTTTATTCAACAGTTATCCTTTTGGAGCCGAATATTTCTTTAACCAAATCTTAAACTTGAAACAAAAATATCCTAACAAAATCGTGATTTATCGGCTTGACGGACCTGTATCTCTTGTAAGGGGGAAGGATGGAGAAATAGATAAGATGATAGCGCTATTTAATAAGATTTTTGCCGATGGAATTATTTTTCAATCTAATTGGTGTAGAGAAAAAAATAAAAATCTTTTTAAGATTTTGTCAGAATATAAAACAGTAATCCATAATGCTACGGATAAAGAGATTTTTAATAGATATAATAAAGAAGAATTTAGTCCAGACAGGAAAATTAAACTCATTGCAACAAGTTGGTCCTCTAATTGGCAAAAGGGATTTGATGTTTATAAATATTTAGACGAAAATCTAGATTTTTCAAAATATGAAATGACTTTTGTTGGTAATTCTCCAATAGAGTTTAAAAATATAAATTGGGTAAAACCAGTTAGCTCAGAGAAATTAGCCCAAATTTTAAAAGCGCATGATATTTATATTACCGCTTCCCAAAATGATCCTTGCTCGAATTCTTTAATTGAAGCATCGTCTTGCGGATTGCCAACGGTTGCTCTGAATAATGGAGGGCACCCAGAGTTAGCCCAAAATTGGGGAGAGCTGTTTGAAGAAAAAGAAGATATAGTTGAGGAGATAGAAAAAATCGTCAAAAATTACCACTATTATCAGTCCCGGATTCCGGAATTTTCAATTGTAAAAGTCGCTGAAAAATATTATGAATTTGCAGAAAAGATATATCGAGATGTGCAACAAGCCAGACATAGACCAAAAAGAGTCAGTTTTTTAACAAAAATAAACTTTTTAAAAATAAAATTTATGATTTTAAAATGGAAAATCATCAACAAAATCGAAACAATACGGAAGACATAGATTGGATTTTTGGATTAAAAGAAGAGGTTCCTCAATTCTTAGAAAAATTAAAAGGTAGAAAGATTTCGGGATTTTTTCGATATTCATTATCTGGGGATTTATGTGGCGAAAACATAAAATGGGGTTTAGGCAACACCGTTTTTGCTGTAAAGATTTATTATACATTAGATTTATTGGATAAGTTGTCCCAAGTTGAGAGAAAAGCAATGGCAAATTTTATAAAAAGCTTTCAAAAAGAAGATGGAACAATTTACGATCCTTTAGTTAAAAGAAAGGCATTTCTATCCCTATCGAATTTTCTATCGGCAATTAAAAATTTTAATTTTAATAAGCTCTTTGGTAAAGAAACAATCAGAGCAGAAACCAGACAATCAGTTTCTGCTTTAAACCTTTTAGGAAAAAAACCAGATGTTTATTATCAAAAATTTCCAAAAACAGAAAAAGAGATAAAAAAATATCTTTCAAAATTAAACTGGCAAAAACCCTGGGGAGCTGGGAGTCATTTTTCCCATTTAATATTTTTCCTAAAAAACAGCGATTTAAAAGATAAAGAGAAATTAATTGACTTTGCTATAAGTTGGGTAAATAAGCTGCAAAGTCCAGAAGATGGTAGTTGGTATAAGAGGAATCCAAGTTTACAGCAAAAAATAAACGGAGCAATGAAAATAATTACCGGATTGAAAGTTGCCGAGAAAATGAATTTTCAACATCCGGAAAAATTAATTGATTTGTGCGTCTCGGCAAAAAGCGATAAGGATGCTTGTAATAATTTCAATATTATCTATGTTCTGCATTATGCTAGTAGAGTAACCGAGAATAGCTATTCATTTGATGAAATAAAAAGTTTTGTTACGGAAAGATTAAGAATCTACAGAAATTATTACTTTTCGGACATTGGCGGATTTTCTTTTCTGCCCGAAGGCGCAAATGAAGTATACTACGGAGCAAAAATAACTAAAGGTTTAAAGGAACCAGATATCCACGGTACCTGTATGTTTTTGTGGGGAATCTCAATAATTAGTCAAATCTTAGGAATTGATAAAAAATTGGGTTTTGAAGAATTTATTCCATAAACATAAGAATGAATACACAAATTTTTAACAATGTCAGTAAGATTTAAAACTTATGAAAGAAACTGTGCCAAAGATCAATAAGGAAGAATTACTGGATTATTCTAATAATGCATTTTGGTATCATACAATAAAAATTTCAGACGAGGTAAAAACCTTGGGGGTCTTTGACCATGAGGAATATTTGTTACGATATGGATTTCCTGAATCATTAGAGGGCAAGACAGTTTTGGATGTTGGGTGTGCAGATGGTTTCTTCGCGTTTGAGTTTGAGAAAAGGGGTGCTCAGAGCGTGTTAGCAGTCGATACGAATAAATTCGATGGTCAAGTGGCGATATCTCCCTCGTCCTCTAAAGAGGAGTTATACAAAGAAAAATATAAAAAAGTTTATTTACAAAACAGCAAATTTATTGAGTTGGCTCAAAAACTAGGCTTAAATAAAGTTCATCATATTTTAATTTTAAAGAAGTTACTTAATTCAAATATTGAATATAAAAATTTGTCTATTTATGACTTAAAGAAACTAAACAAAAAATTTGATTTGGTATTTTGTGGAAGTTTAATTCAACATTTAAAAAATCCTATAGAAGCTGTAGAGCAGTTGAGAAATGTTTGTAGAGATGCCTGTATCATTGAAAACAATGTCTTTGAACTACCCAAACTATTCTATTGGATTAATATTATACCAAATCTAAAAAACAGATTACTAACATATTATGGTGATAGTGGCGGAACGTTCTTTCATTTTCATCCAGAGACTTTCAGAAAGCTACTTTTAGCATGTGGTTTTAAGAAGGTAAATATATATTCAAGATTTAAAATGATGAATAAAAAATATAAATATAAAACTTCTCATGTTATTTACCATTGCAAAGTATAATTGTAAAAAATTAATATTAGTTGTGTACAAATGTTCAAAAAATTAAATTATTATTTCTGGGCTACTTATAGAAGGAAAATTCTAGATAGATTATTGGAAGAGAATAAGCATTATTATAAAGGAGTGGTTTTAGATATTGGAGGAAGGGATAGAGGAAGATTTAAGAAACCGAAAGATAAAGTTAACAAATGGATTTTTGCTGACATCGAAAAAAAACATAATCCAGACATTGTTTTGGACGTTGCTGATATGAGTGAAATTGAGTCAGAGAGTATAGATGTTGTGAACGCTATTGAACTTTTTGAACATGTTGAAAACATTGAACAGGGATTAAGAGAATGTTATCGGATTTTAAAAAAAGGTGAAGTAATAATTCTATCGGTTCCATTTTTAAACCCTATTCATAATGACCCTTTTGATTTTCAAAGGTGGACTGAACATAAATGGAAAAAAGAATTAAAAAAGACTGGTTTCAGAATAGAAAAATTTGAAATTATGGGAAGATATTTTACAGTAATAATGGATATGAAAAAAGCTCTAATAAAACGATTTCCTTTTGGAATCAGGCATTTTTTTAAATTATTTTATCCAATAATGGACTTATTTGTAGAACTTGATAATACTAAATGGGTTAAAAACAATTTAAAATTAAATAAATTTCACGGAGGTTATTTTATAATCTTAAGAAAATGAATTATTCTTTAAAATTGCAAAATAAAATAACTTCTTACTATGAAAAGTATTATCGAGCTTGTGGTTTGCCAGATTATAAAGAAAGAGCTCAAAGACGATTGAGAGAAGAAGAGACTGAATTAAAAAGAATGGATTATCTGCAAAATCTTCTTAATAGCAATTTTGAAGAAGGGCAAAAACACTTTATATTCGGAGCCGGTACCGGGGGTTTAGCTATATCATTATTTAAAGAATATAGTTGTGATGTTTATGGAATTGAACCTTGTAGAGAAGAATTTAAAATAATTCAAGAAAAGTGTAGAGAAGTTGGTATTAATCCAAAAAATTTTAAGCAGGAATTTGGAGAAAAGTTATCTTACTTAGATAATCAATTTGATTTCTTGCATTGCTTTACCGTTTTGGAACATGTTCGCAGTATTGAAAAATGTATTGAAGAGATGATAAGAATAACTAAACCCGGGGGTTATATCTACATTAACACGTCAAATTATAAGTTTCCCTATGAGGGTCATTATAAAATTCCTTTTCCAACCTTTTTACCTAAAATATTCGGCTATTTCTATTTGTTGCTGAGAAGGAAACCTTGGAAATTCTTGAAATCAATAAACTTTATTACCGAAAACCAACTCAATAAAGTTTTGGTTCGACAGAGAGGAATTTATTGGTTCAGGATTTATAAACCTTTTAAAAAGAAGAGAGGAGGGTTGAGGGATTTATTTTACAATTTTTTAAAATTTAATTTATTCATCTATCCTAATCAAGAAATTTTAATCAAGAAAAACTATTAGAGCCCCCATTTTAGATAAACTTATTAAAAATCATGAAAAGAGAACATGATGAAATAGCATCTGTTAAAAGGAAAGAAAATTACTCTAAAATATGGTTTGTAAAAGCTTTAGAGTTATTAAAGCAAGAAAAAATTAAATTTAAAAGTGTTGTTGATATTGGTGCCGGTAAAGGCGAATTTTTGGAGATTTTAAAAGATAATTTTGACATTCCGAATACAGTTGGCGTAGATTATATTGAATCTGATTTAAGGACTTTAACCTCTAAGGGCATAAAAGCAATTAAGGTAGATTTAGATAACTTCAAGGTGGAAGATTATTCGGATTTAAAGAATAATTTTGATCTTGTTGTATGTTTAGCAGCCATAGAGCACGTTTTTAATGCTGATAGATTATTTCAATTTTTCTACCATCTTTTAAAAGAAAAAGGTCATCTTTTAATTACTACTCCAAATATGGGAGCATTTCACTTTAGATTATTTTACTTATTAAGAGGATATCCCCTCGGAGAGGGCCACCATGTTAGGTTTTTCAATAAAAAGAAACTTCGACAGCATGCTTTTTTTAACGGATTCGATCCTGTTAAGTGGAATAATTATTTTACCTCTGAACCCAGTGTTATAAAAAGGGGATTTGGTGTAAGAAATAAATATTTAGCTTATTTTCTGGCTATGTTGTTTTTCGGACCATTATTGATATTCCAAAAATTGAAATTATTTGGTTCTTTAACAAATAACCATTTCGTGATTCTTTTTAGAAAAACTAATTTTTCACCATTAAACCTCCAGATTGATAATTTCAAAAAGAATTTTGAGCAGTTGCCTGATGAAAAAAAACAATTGTGGATAAATAGAATAAGGAAATATTACAAAAAAGACAAATTAAAAGAGCATATTTATTTTAAATCGTACATAGAAAAAATTATATGAGAAAGGTAAGATATGAAAGATATAAACTGTATTTTTAATTTGAAAAATAAAGTTCCTCAATTTTTGGAGGAACTCAAGGGAAAAAATTCCTGGATTTTTTAATTATTCTTTAAAGGGAATTTCGATAATCGCTCAAATTTTAGGGAAAAGTAAAAGGAGGCAGAAATAAAATAGATATTTGTAAGAATTGTGACCTATAAACGAATTTTGAATAAAAATAATAATATCCCCAAATTAGAAAATCTGGCAAGAAGGAGTGCAAGTATCGCTCTCCATATTCCATATAAAGGAAGCAAGATTTCGGTTTTTAGTAATTAAGCCTTTAGTATTTTTGTTATCATTATTTGGGAAACAAGTAGAGTTACTGTTTATTGCTTAAAAAACCGATTAGAAAAGCGTAATTTATGGAGGATTTTATAAAAAATTTATCAAAAAAATACCGTACTGATAGTTTTTTCTTAATGCTTCCCGCAATTATAAGCACTTTAATTGCTTTGATTACTTTGCCGATAATTTTGAGAAACCTTCCGGTAGAAAATTACGGCATTTTTCAATTTATATTGGCTTTGCAAATCTGGTTAATTGTTTTTACGGGCAGCCATATTACTTCCGGTTCAACTAGAGGAATTACCAAGGGTTTTAACGGGACTTTTCTTTTTGCTTTTTTAAGTAGATTCAAATTATCCATAATTACTGGTAGTGTAATGTTAATAGTATCGCTTTATTTTTATTTTATTAACTCATACATTTTTTTCTTTCTCTTAGTTATTTTTTCTATTTACTTAATTTTTGGATATTTGTTTCAGCCGACCTATACGCAATTTTTTATTGCCAAGAAACAATTTAAAAATCTTGCAGTTTGGCAAATTACCACTTCGCTAATTGTTTCAATTTCCTCTGCATTAACTACCTACTTTACCCATAATATAGTGATATTTGCTTTAGTTCAATTGGGATTGGGTTTTTTTATTTCTTTAATTGCTTGGCTATATGTGATTAAGAAAAATAATCTTCTTTCGGCCTATAAAAAGGGAGAAATTGATGAAGAGTGTGTTCTTTATGGGTTAAAATTAATTCCTGTTGACTTAATTTCCGTTACAGCGGGGAAAATCTCCCACTTTATTATCGGACCTTTTTTGGATTTTCAAATTTAGCAATATTTTCTGTTGCGGACAAACTCAGAAATAACTGCACCAGTTTTATGAAAACTATTTTCACCCCATTGCTTCTTGCCGATTTTATTAAAATAGAAAGGAAAAAATTGATAAGGATTATGAATTATTATTTTTTTAAGATAGGGGTTTTGGGAATTCTTCTCATTTTGATTCTTATTAGCGCTGGCTGGGTTTATATAAAATTTTTCTTGCCACAATTTTTTCACCAGGCAATAATTTATTTTATGATTTTAGGTTTTGGGCTTCCCGCATGGTTTTTGTCAATAGTTTTACATATTGTTTTAGAGGCTCATCTTCGGTATAAAGAAATTGCGGTGATGGAAGTTATTCCAAATTTATTAAAGATTGTATTAATTTTAGTTCTTGGTTATTTTTGGCAAATAATCGGGATTTGTATTGCTTTGGCAATTTCTGGTTGGATCAGTTTTGCGTTTTACTATCTTTTAACTATAAAAATAAGATTAGCAATAAAGATAATAGAAAGATTTCCTTTACTAAAAAAGTTATCTCAAAAATACTAATATATGTATATGGTAAAAATTTCAGTAGTAATGTCGGTATATAATGGAGAGAAATTTCTTAAAAAGGCAGTTGAGAGCGTTCTGAATCAAACTTATAAAAATTTTGAATTTATTATTGTTGATGATGGTTCTACTGATAGAACGGCGGAGATTTTAAAAGATTATACAAAGAGAGATCCCCGGACTAAGATAATCACTAATGAAAAAAATATTGGTTTGACTAAATCTCTTAATAAAGCTATAAAAATAGTTCAGGGTGAATATATTGCTCGCCAGGATGCCGATGATGTTTCCTTGCCCCAAAGATTGGAAAAACAGATTGAGTTTTTGGAAAGTAATCTTGAAATTAAAGTCTTAGGAACTTTTAGTTATGAAATAAATCAAAGAGGAGAGATTTTAAGAAAAAGTACTTTGTCAGTTTCTTTTCAAGAAGTCAAAAAAAATCTTATTAAAAGAAACCCTTTTATCCATAGTTCAGTGATGATAGAGAGAGAAACTTTAAATAAAGTTGGATTATATAATGAGAAATTTAGAGTTGCTCAAGATCATGAATTATGGTTTAGGATTTTGAAAATTGCCAAAGGAGAAAATTTACCCTTATTTTTAATAAAAAAAAGATATCATTCTGAAATGATTTCTATTGATAAAAATAAAGAACAACTAAAATGTATACTTTTTCTTCGAAAAAAGGCCATAAAAAGAGGAGATTATTCAAAAATTTGCTATATTTATCTTTTAAAACCATATCTTTCTTTGAAATGCCCTTTATTTTTAAAAAAGTTTTTAAGAAGATATTTTTTAGAAAGCAGAAAGATTTTTAGAGAAGTATATACGCCATGAGAAAAAAAGCAGAGAAAATTAGCTCAACATTTTTCTTTAAATTAGTTGGTCTTACTAAGAAAATATGAATATTTCAAAAGAAGCTTTACCCAATGCCAGATTAGTAGATAAGTATTTAGAATTTTTGGCCTGTCCCTATTGCAAAAGTGATATTAGCTTGAATCAAGAAGCCAAGCTTAGATGTTTTGAGTGTAATAAGGTATTTGAGATTAGAAATAACTTTCCAATCTTATTACCTAGTTCTTTATTAAAATCGGCTGACTGGCAAAGGTGGAAGGATTTAGATGATAAATATCAAAAATTCTATCGAAACTGGTCAAAGAAAAAACATTTAGCCTCTCAATTTATATCTAAGGCCTTCTATAATTGGGTTGGTCTAAGGGATATTCGAAATGTATCATTATTGGATGTTGGCGGTGGGAATAGCATGGGTCGGGTTATATATTGGAAATACCCAGAAAAGATTAATTATTTTAATATTGACCCCCAAATTAATTTTTTGCACCCTTTTTATTTGGATTTGTATCCAAAAATAAAGAAAATTGATTTTCCCTATATAGTAGGGGTTGGAGAACACCTCCCCTTGAAATCAAATAAATTTGATATCAGTATTACCACCGCCTCCTTAGACCATTATTGTAATCCAAGCCAGGTCTTTCGGGAAATTTTTAGATGCCTGAAGCCCAAAGGCAAACTTTTCATTATGATTAGTAAGCATAGAGATTTGACCAAAAACAATTTAGGAGCCCGTATTTTTGAATATTATCAGATGAATGGTTTTTTTGATCTAACTAAAAAAATGATAAAAAGGATATTCGGTTTGTTCTTTCTAAAAAGAAGTCTGAGTTCAAATGACCATGTCCATTATTTTAGATCTTTGGAAGAATTGATCGGACTTCTTTATATGTTTAAAATTATTAGAACCAAAGAAGTAAAAGAAGGTAATCAATTTTATATAGAATGTTTAAAAGAATAGAATTGGTGTTTCAAAAAATACAATTCATTAGGATTATTTAAAACCAAAGAATCTTAGTTATGGATAAAATCTTAAACTTTAACAAAGAAATAAAATGAATAGTCAGCCATTAGTTTCAATAATTGTTCCTACTTATAATGGAGCAAAATATATTAAAAGAGCTGTTGAGAGTGTTCGGAATCAGACTTATAAAAATATAGAAATAATAATAACTGATGATGCTTCAACAGATGAAACTTTTAATATAATTTCTGAGCTTGGTAAAAAAGATTCAAGAATAATTATTTTAACAAATGAAGCTAATCTTGGTTTTGTAAAAAGTTTAAATAAAGCAGCAGGAAAAGCTCAAGGTAAATATATTACCAGAATAGATGATGATGATTTCTGGTGTGATTCAAGGAAATTGGAAAAACAGGTTGGATTTCTTGAAACACATCCAGATTATGTATTGGTTGGTGGAGGAATGATTAAGATAGATGAAAATAATAGAGAAATTGCCAGATATCTTTTTCCTGAAAAAGATAAAGATATTAGAAAATTAATCCTTGTTAGTGGTTCAATTGCCCATGGCACAGTTTTTTTCAGAAAAGAGGCTTTTGAAAAAGTTAAAGCATATGATGAACAATTTGGTTTTTTTGCAGATATAGCCCTTACTTTGAAGTTGGGGAAAATAGGAAAATTTTATAATTTTCAAGAATATTTTTCTTGTTATTTAGATAAAGAAGAGAATAGTAATTATAAAATGCGCAATTATGATATACGAAGAAAGGTATGGGTCCGTATTAAATTAAGAAAGAGGCATAAAAATGATTACCCTGGTTATAACAAAGCATATTTATTTTGTTGGCTTAGTTATTTTTATTCCTTTTTACCCCTTAGAAGAAGATTTCGTCCTTTTTGTCTGAAATTAAGAAAAATAATTTTCAGCTCCTCAGGGCTTAAAGAAAATGAAAAATTTTAAAGCAAAAATTTGCTATGTTGCTAATATTGACATGGCAGTAAAATTTTTACTTCTTAACCAATTAAATTTTTTAAAAAATAATGATTATGATATTTATACGGTTTGTTCTGCGGGAAATTTAGTAAAGGATATAGAGAAAAAGGGAATAAAAGTAAAAACTATAAGGTTTAAGAGAAAAATTAGTCCGATTTCTGATTTAATCACTCTTTTTAGGTTATATTTTTACTTTAAGAAAGAAAAGTTTGATATTGTTCATACCCATACTCCAAAACCCGGCTTACTTGGTCAATTGGCTGCTAAAATGGCCGGCGTTCCTATAATTATAAATACTATTCACGGATTTTATTTTAGTGAGAATTCTTCTTTGCTTAAAAGAAAATTCTTTGTTTTGATAGAAAAAATAGCGGCTAAATGTTCTGACCTTATTTTTTTTATCAGCGAAGAAAATATTAAAACAGCAACTAAAAAAAAAATATGTAGTTCGGATTTAATTAAGTATTTAGGTAGAGATATTGATATGCAAAGGTTTGATCCTAAGAGATTTTCTGAGGAATTTATTTTAGCGAGAAAAAAGCAATTTGGTATTAGCCCTAATAAGAAAATTATTGGAATCATCGCCAGATTAGTTGAAGAAAAAGGATATTTAGAACTTTTTGAAGCATTTAAAAAAGTTCTTGAGAAATTTCCCAATACTGTGCTTTTAGTAGTCGGGCCCGAAGAACCGGAAAAAAAGGACGCAATAAATCCCGAAGTTGTTAAAAATTACAGTATAGAAAAAAATGTTTTATTTTTAGGACGAAAGACAGATGTTGATGAATTATATCCCTTAATGGATGTTTTTGTTTTACCAACTCATAGAGAGGGAATAGGCGCTACAATTTTAGAAGCCTCAGCTATGGAAAAACCAGTAATAGCTACCAGGATTGGTGGTTGTCCCGAAGCAATAAATAACAAAGTGACCGGAATTTTACTTCCAATAAAAGATTCAGAAAAGTTAGCCGAGGCTATAATTTATTTATTGAAAAATCCAGAAAAAGCCAAAGAAATGGGAAGGAAAGGAAGAAGAAAAGTTTTAAGAGAGTTTGACGAAAAACTAATTTTTGATAGAATAAGAATAGAATATCAGCGACTTATTCGAGAAAAATTAAAAAGATAGACGATGTTAATTTATTTTATTATTTTCATACTCTCATTTGTTTTAACTTTAGTTTTTATCCCGATCGTTAAAAAGTTGAGTTTTAAGTACAATTTTTACGACGACCCTAAAAAGGACCTGTTAAAAGTCCACAAAACACCCATTTCTTTTTTGGGTGGGGCTGTTATGATTTTTGTTTTTCTTTTGGGTTTGATATTAGCCTGGGTTTTTAAAAAAACCGGGTTTTTAGATTTAGACACCCCAAAACTTATTGCTATATTTGTTGGGAGCATTGTTTCTTGGTTTTATGGCTTTTGGGACGATACTCGCTGGCAGGAACGGGTAAAAATAAGTCAAAAAATGAAAATTTTTTTGCAGATTCCAGTAATAATAACCTTGGTTTTAATTCTTTATACAACCCAAATTCAGTGGCAGTTTATCTCTATTCCAATTATTGGAATCTTAGTTTCTTTATTTTATTTTATTTTTATTATGAATGCCGTGAACATTCAAGATGGTCTTGATGGGCTGGCTGGGGGGATAATTTTAATTTCTTCGTTAGGGTTTTTGATTCTTTCGCTTTTAACCGGTAATATCCTTGCTTCAATTATCTCTTTAATAAGTATCGGTAGTATATTTGCCTTTTTATTTTTTAACTGGTATCCTGCTTCAATTTTTATGGGCAATAACGGTAGTTATTTTTTAGGATTTTTAATGACAGTTTTAATTATAATGAACACAAAACCGGGAAGTTTTGTTTGGCTTTTGGGCCCTCTTTTAATTTTAGGAATGCCCCTATTTAATGCAGGATATTTTTTCTCAAAAAAAATTATTTATCATCAACCTTTATTTTCAGCTGATAGGCACCATTTTTATGATGAACTTTGTAGAATCTTTGGATCTGTTCCAAAAGGTGTTTTAATGAATCACCTTATTCATGTTATTTTAACCGCTTCTGGTTTAGTGATTTTAGTAAAATTTTTATGAGCCCAAAAAATTTTCAGAGCAGTTTTAAGCAAAGGGTTGACAGATGCTCTTTAATTTGCTAATATTAGGTTAGTGGGTGTTCTTCTTTTTAAGAACCTCATCTGAGTCGGCAAAAGCTCTCGCTTCGCGAGGGTTTTTGCTTTTTGTATTTTGCTTTTTTTATCCAAATTGGTATAATAAAATTGGGTCGGGAAGCAAGCACCCACTAAAGACTTAGTCAGGGGTAAACACTCCCGGCCCTTTAAAAAATGAGGTTTCAAGAAAACGTTCTACTATCTAAACACACTACTTTTAAAATCGGGGGACCTGCCAAGTATTTTTGTGTTGCCAGAAATAAAGAGGATTTAATTAAAGCAGTTAAAAAAGCAGAAGAGCTTAAAATGCCCTTTTTTATTTTGGGCAAAGGAAGCAACACATTAGCTTTGGACAGAGGTTTCGACGGCTTGGTTATAAAAATTAAAAATTTAAAAGCAACCCTTCGGGGAGTTCGCCTGGGGGCGTCCAGGAAAATTAAAAATTGTAATATCTACGCTGATGCAGGGGTAAAATTGGATGATTTGGTAAAGTTATCTGCAAAAGAATTGCTGACTGGTCTGGAGTGGGCTGTTGGAATTCCCGGGACGGTTGGGGGCGCTGTTTACGGCAATGCCCAGGCATTTAATATCAAGATGTCAGATATT
>Ga0265594_1000350_pt1 | contig 38119 bp, 35 predicted proteins | sample saktaG_11_FD_190147 | JGI IMG/M metagenome (GOLD analysis project Ga0265594, IMG submission 190147) | Saline water microbial communities from Sakinaw Lake, British Columbia, Canada - sak_2011_5_24_80m | ecosystem: Environmental > Aquatic > Non-marine Saline and Alkaline > Saline ... | reverse complement strand
GCCGACAGTTAGCTGGACCTATACCGGCGCTTTTAACCCAAGCTCACCAGAGTTGCTAGATAAGTATGGCTCTACCGGACCAGCCCCAGGTGCTAGCAAAATTTTGGGGGTATTCGACCACAACGTGGAGGCAGCTCGTAGAATTGAGCAGAGAACCAATGGTAAATTTACTATTGAGATGTACAGCGTTGGTCAGCTATATGGGTCAAAGGAAGGGGTTGAAGCTTGTTCGTCAGGTGCCGTGGAGATGTGTGGTACTATGGGGACCGTTATCGCCGGAATGAATCCCACAGGATATGCCATTTTTGGTATACCTTATGCCTTTAAGGGCTATCTTGATTATGCTGATTGGCTCGAAAGCCCTGCCGGAGCTCAGTGGTTAGATATTGCTCGCCGTGGCTATGCTAAATCCGATCTTTACTATTTGTCTCCAGGCCCAGGTAGCGCTTCTACATGGTTTACCAAGTTTCCAGTTCACAAACTGGAAGACCTAGAAGGGAAGAAGTTAAGAGGGTCTGGGCTTTGGGGTAAAATAGCCGGCCTCTTAGGTGCGGTTGCTGTTAATATACCTTATGCGGAGCAAGGCATGGCTTTACAGAGAGGGATACTCGATGGGACTTGCGCCAGTGGAGAATATGTTAAGAAGGCAGGGGTACTCGATGCCGGAGCAATATATGGCTTATTGCCGTATATTACCAACCCCCAGACTATGGACACGGTTGTAAACCTAGATGCTTGGAATAGCTTACCTGAGGAGTATCAGAAGATTTTGTTTGAGGAGTGGTGGGACCAAAACTTGTGGCATTATCGTGTTTGCTATCCGTATGCCCAAGAAGTAGCGACCAAAGAGGCTATAGAATTATACGGGGCTGAGTTTATAACTCTTCCTGAAGAGGAGTTAGAAAAGTTTAAGGAAGCCGTGCTACCGCTTTATGATGAGGTTGCTGCTATGAGTCCGGAGAACGCTGAGATAATAGACTTATATAAGGAGCACGCTGGGTTGAAGTAGACGTATTTAGGGGATGAGGGGGGGCGAAACAGAATCTGTACCCCCCCTCTTCCTCTGTGGGGTTCATAGCTTTCAAGATAGGCATTTGTAGCCAATAGTAAGATGACTCTAAAAGGTAATTATGAGAGTTTTAGTCAAATTCTTGGATATTATTGATATCACTAACGAATGGATAGGTAGTAAAGTCGCGTATGTAACGCTCATCCTGATGCTTGTAGTTGTTTATGATGTTACTATGCGGTATGTCTTCACCCAGCCCACTATATGGGGGTTTGAAGTAGCTGAATGGCTACTAAGCATCATGGCGTTATTAGGAGGGGGTTATTGTTTTCTTCACGGGGGGCATGTGAAAGTTGACATCCTCTATATGAGGTTCTCCCCTAGGGTGAAGGCAATACTTGATTTGGTTACTTATCTAGGTGTTTTCGTTGTTTGCATTGTACTGTTGAAGTATGGGGGTGAATTGGCTTGGAAATCTCTAATATGTCAACAGACGAGTGGTACCATGTGGGATCCCCCGGTATGGCCAATCAGAATGCTGTGCCCCATAGGTGCTGGCCTTATCTTCTTTCAGTGTTTGGGTAAAACAGGAAAGTAAGGTAGTCAAGGGGGAAGGGGGGATCAGAGGATAGCTATGGAAACTTGGTTAGCAACAGTGATTATCTTTGGGATGCTTATAGGTATGCTTCTGTTAGGTTTATCTATAGCCTTCAGCCTTGCCACTATAGGTATTATTTTTGTCCTGCTGTTGTGGGGGCCCCAACAACTGGCACTCATTCCCCTCGCCCTTCTGGAAAAATCAACTCTATTTGTCCTTATAGCTTGTCCCTTATTTATCCTAATGGCAAATTTCCTTGAGGTTTCAGGAATAGCTGAAGATTTATACGAGATGATGTACCGTTGGCTGGGTAATATACCCGGAGGGTTGGCTATAGGGACCGTTATTATCTGTGCCATATTCGCCGCTATGGCTGGGATAAGCGGCGTGGCTACGGTTACCATGGGGCTGATAGCCCTACCGGCAATGCTGGGGAGGGGTTATGATAAGAAGCTGGCAGTCGGTACAGTCTGCGCTGGTGGGGCTTTGGGCACTCTTATTCCTCCTAGTATGACAGCTATTGTATATGGCGCCATAGCTGGTGTTGCGGTGGGGCCGCTATTTATGGGTTGCATGATACCTGGTATTATCCTCGCTCTTATATTTGTTGTTTACATAGGCGTGGTGGGTCTGCTCCGACCCAAATGGGCACCACGCCCAGAGGTAAAAGGGGGATTCACCTGGGGAGATAAAATAGCATCACTGAAAGCTGTTGTTCTCCCGCTGCTACTCATCGGCCTGGTTTTAGGCTCGATTTATTTAGGTTTCTGTACCCCAACTGAAGCAGCAGGGATAGGAGCCTTTGGGGCTATAATTGCATGCGCTATTCGCCGCAAGTTCTCTTGGAAACATATTAAGACAGCTTGCTCGCGCACGCTTAACCTTACCTCTATGGTTATCTGGATAGTATTTGGTGCCGCCTGTTATAGCCGCGTTTATACAGGTACCGGGGCTGCTGATCTTATGCTTGGTCTGGTAAGTGGTATGTCCGTTCCACCTATGGCTATAATCGGGATCATGATGTTTATTTGGATGATTCTAGGTATGTTCCTTGACCCAATGGGGATGATAATGCTAACGATTCCTGTTTACCTGCCTATTATATATACTCTGGGTTACGACTCATTATGGTTTGGAGTATTGTTTATCATTAATACTGAGATGGCTTATATTACCCCCCCCTTTGGATTTAACCTTTTTTACATGAAAGCCCTTATCCCTCCAGGGGTAACCATGGGTGATGTATACCGATCAGTTATCCCCTTTGTTTTCTGCCAGGCTCTGTGCTTAGTTGGGGTGATGTTTTTGCCTGAGTTAGCATTGTGGCTTCCAGGTACAATGAGATAACCTTCCAAGAATGAGATTCCTGACACTACTAACAAGGAGAAGGTTTGGACTTAAAAGAAAGGAGTTTCCCAATGAATCGGAAGGCAAGATTCAAGAAGTTGCTTGAACCTTTTCGAATAAGGGATGTAGAGCTTAGAAATCGAATAGTAAAAGCTGGTGCAGTTGTGAACTACGTCAGCGAGGAATGCTATGTAACTGAGAGGCTTAAGGACTACTACGAGGCATTAGCCAGAGGTGGTGTAGGAATGATCGTCACGGGAGGTGCTCCCGTTGATTACCCTCTGGGCATCGGTAGGCGCACTGTAGTAGGGGTTTTCGACGACAAGTTCATTCTTGGTCTTAGTGAATGGACTCAAGTTGTACATAGACACGGTTGCCGGATTTTCCTGCAACTAAGTCACGCAGGACCTGGGCACCCAAAAAGCATGTTCGGCCTCCAACCAGTAGCTGCTTCATCCTTGACTAAAAATGAAAGCCCATGCCCACAGTATGACGTGGCCAGAGAGCTAACTACTGCTGAGATTGAAGGTCTTGTGGACAAGTTTACTGCAGCGGCCGCCCGGGCTCAGAAAGCCGGATTCGATGGTGTAGAGTTACAACAGGCCCACAATTACTTGGGCAATAGCTTTCTTTCTCTTGCCTGGAATAAACGCCAAGATATCTACGGCTGCCAAAACTTGGAAAGCAGAACCCGGTTTGTAGTTACAATCATACGAGCAATTAAGGAGCACTTGGGCCAAGACTATCCAGTAGGCGTTAAGATTAATGGAGTGGAATGGGGAGTAGAAAATGGGCTCACTTCTGAAGAGACACAAAAGATAGCTCAAATACTAGAGGAGGCTGGTGCTGATTACATTTGTGTAAGTGGTTATGGCTACAGAGATTTTGGGCGTGCTCTATTCCCTGAGCAGATTCTCTATCCTGAACTTACGAAAGAGGCAGAGTCTTTGGCAAGAACTATCAAGAAGCCAGGAATGTTTGTACCTGTAGCACAGGCAATCAAGAAGGTGGTCTCGATACCAGTTATTGCTGTAGGACACCTCAACCCCAAACTTGGGGAATGGGTTCTGCGGAAGGGTAAGGCAGACCTAATTGCTTTCGCTAGACTTTTACAAGCAGACGCTGAACTTCCTAACGAGCTAGCATCAGGAAGGTTAGATGATATTGCACCTTGTACAAGCTGTTTTACGTGCGTCAATTGCGTTGCGGCGGGTGAACCGGTGCGGTGCCGGATTAATGCTGCTATGGGCAATGAGAGAAAATATGCGATTAAGCCAGCGAAGACAAGAAAGAATGTCATGGTAATAGGTGGTGGTCCAGCAGGTATGGAAGCAGCAAGGGTGGCAGCGCTCAGGGGACATGAGGTATTGCTTTATGAAAGGAAGCACAAATTAGGAGGAGTTCTAGACTTAGCTGCCGTGACAAATGGACTTGAGATTGAAAACCTCCCTGCTTTAGGCCATTATCTCAAGACCCAAATTATTAAATTAGGGGTCAAGGTCAGGCTTGGAAAAGAGATTAGTCTGGATCTAGTTGAGGCGATTAAGCCAGATGTGGTTATTCTGGCTATAGGAGGAATGATGCCGACTGTTCCAGAAGTGCCTGGCATCAATAGGCCCAATGTAATCACCACCTCAGGACTTCACCATAAGGTTAATTTTTTGCTAAGATTCCTAGGGCCGAGGTTTCTGAGGTGGCTGACCAAGTTTTATCTGCCTGTCGGGAAAAGGGTTATTATCATGGGTGGCTTGATATATGGTTGCGAGATAGCTAAGTTTCTGGTCGAACGGGGCAGAGAAATAACAATTGTGGAGGAGTCTGACCAACTGGGAACTGGAATCATTGAATTTCACAGGGTTCTGCTTCTTGATTGGCTGGCCAAAAAGGGGACTACTATGTTGAGTAGTGTTAGATATGAGGAGGTAACAGATAAAGGGCTGACTCTCATTACTCAGAAGGGGCAGAAAAGGAGTATTGAGGCAGATACTATATTGATTGCTATGCCTCCTAAACCAAACACAAAGTTGTTTCAAGCTCTAAAAGAGAAAGTGAAAGAAGTCTATCTGATTGGTGATGCTAAGGAACGAGAGGGACGGCCTTGCTTAATAATAGATGCTATTCATGATGGTCACCATACTGGCTGTGCAATATAGATCATTTGTGAAGTTTGGCCTGAGGAGGTAAGAGACGGGGTTATTAGATAACTAGCGAGGTGAGCCAAAATCTAACTTAAGGAGCGGTAAATGAAAATAGAAAGAATGGAGCGAGTAGTCATCTTTGTGAAGGACGTTGAGAAAGCAGAAGAGTTTTTTTCAGACCTTTTGGGAATTAGTTTTGAGAGAACCCCGCCTAAGGACGAAATAAAGCCCCGGGAAAAGGTCTACACTAAGCATGCAGATAGCTTTTTTCAGCAGAGTGCTCAATATAATAAGGTGGCTATAAGTCCGGTAGGACTAGAGCTAATAGACACAATTCCACCGGTGGAAAAAGAGGGAGTGCGAGGCTTTCTTCTAAAGGTGCCTAATCTTGAAGAAGCAAAGGCAGAGATGGAGGAGAAAGGAGTTCGCCTCCTCCTAAGCCAGAGGATGGGAGGCATAAAGGAGGCTATATTTCATCCGGACGATTTGCACGGCGTGCGACTTGTATTGGTTGAATATGATGCACCCACCCCACTGGATGCAGTCCGACAGACAGAATAAGGGCAACACGAGAAATTGGATAAGTTGTGATAAAAGAAATGGCTAATCTTGACAAACTGTTTAGCACAGTAAAAATTGGCACCATGGAACTTAAGAACAGGGTTGCGATGGGAGAAATAGCCTCAGGAGGAAGAGAGGGGTACATATCTCAGAAAACGACAGAGTTTTATGTTGAGCGAGCAAGAGGCGGAGCTGGTTTAATAATGGTGGGGGGGGTTGCTCCTAATATCTCAGGAGTGATTGGTAAATATCATGCTAGGGTCGATGATGACAAGTACATACCAAGATTAGCCGAGTTGGCAGATCTTATTCATGGGGCGTCCTCTGAAGTTAAGGCTGGAGTGCAGCTCTTGCATGTAGGCAGACAAGTGAGTGCATTCTCTGCACAGGCAATACCTGCGATAAAACGGGTAGCCCCTTCGCCTATCAAATGGCGCGGTATTATAGCCCATGGACTAACAACTGAGGAAACCGAATACTTGGTAAGAGAATTTGTCAAAGCAGCAAGGAGGATTAAGGAAGCTGGCTTTGATTGTGTCAGCCTTCATGGAGCCCACGGCTATCTTATAAGCCAGTTCATTTCTCCTTTCAGTAATAAGAGAACGGACAAGTACGGCGGGAGCATACAAAATAGGGCGAGGTTCGCCTGCGAGATAATCCATGGCATCAAGCAGGAGTGTGGTAATGACTTCCCGGTACTAATCAAAATCAATGCGGAGGACTACATGAAAACAGAGGAGGGGATAGCCGTAGCGCTTAATAGGCCGGTTGCTCCACTTCTAGTTGAAGCAGGTGTTGATGAAATTCATATTACCAGCGGCTCACCTGAATCGTACACTTCCGCAATTATTCCCTCAACCGGGGCGTATATGATTCCGAGGGGTGTCTATGCTGATTTTGCTGCCGAGATTAGAAAGGTGGTCAATATACCAGTCGGGGCTATTAATAGGATTAATGACCCCGTAGTGGCAGAGCAGATCTTGCAAGATAAGAAAGCCGATGTAATATGGATGACACGGGCTCTAATCGCTGACCCCAAGCTCCCAAGTAAATCAGCTGAAGGCAAGTTCGATGAGATTAGAACTTGCATTGCATGTAATACCTGCATTGATATGGCTCGGCAAGGTTGGGGTCAAGATGAGTGGAAATGTGCCATAAATCCCGCTGCTCACAGGGAAGGCTTCTTTCGTATTATACAAACGTTGAGACCAAAGAGGGTTCTGGTAATAGGCGGTGGTCCAGCAGGTATGGAAGCAGCCCGTGTAGGGGCATTAGTAGGTCATGATATAACCTTATGGGAGAAGGGTGATAAATTGGGAGGACAACTCATTTTGGCATCTATTCCCCCCAATAAGGAGGGATTTAATCATCTAACCCACTATTTTACCACTCAACTCAACAAGCTCGGGGTAAAGGTTGAATTGAACAAAGACGTGACCCCGGCCTTGATAAAGGAGATGAAGCCTAATGCCGTGGTCATTGCCACTGGGTCAACACCGTTAATTCCACCTATCCCTGGGGTCAATGGTGATAATGTAGTTACTGCCCGTGACATATTAGTTAGTAAGGCTGAGGTTGGAGGTAAAGTAGTAGTAGTCGGTGGGGGAGAGGTTGGTATGGAAACTGCCCAGTTTTTGATTGGGAAAGCTAATAAGGTAACCCTTGTCGAAATGTTGCCTGAGCTAGGTGCGGACATGGTGCGGGACGTATTTAATTATGTGCATAGTCAGCTTGCTCAGCATGATATGGACATGCTGACTGATACTGAAGTTGAGGAGATAACAGATTCAGGCGTGGTTGTTTCCGGCCAGAACCAAAGGAGATGGGTTATTGAAGCTGATACCGTTGTGCTTGCAACCGGGGCAAAATCTAATAGATCCCTCTATGAAACCCTAGAGGGTCTGGAGTCCGAGATTTACCTAGCAGGAGACTGCTTATATCCTGGCAACATAAAGTCAGCAATCTATCACGGTGCAGTTGTAGCTCATATGCTAGATTAGAAAAATTTGCTAAAAATAGGACTTTTCAAAACTAAACGGCCTTAGAACTTGTAGGAAGGAGTAAGCAGGTGAAGATTATAACAGTGGATCCAGAGAAATGTACTGGTTGCAGATTATGCGAGTTAGCTTGCTCATTGAAAAATACTGGGGAGTTTAATCCAGCCAGAGCTAGGATACAAGTTATTGGTTTTGATGAAATGTTTACTCTCTCAGTGATGTGTTTCCAATGTGAGAAGCCATACTGCGCTGAGGTATGCCCTGCAAGTGCAATCATTCGAGATGAAGTGAGTGGAATAGTTCGCGTGTTAAAGGAGAGGTGTACAGGTTGCAAGATATGCACACTAGCCTGTCCCTTCGGAAATGTAGTGGTTGACAGCCAAGAGAAGGTAGCTGTGAAATGTGAGTTATGTGATGGTGAGCCTGAGTGTGTCCTCTTTTGTCCAACGCGGGCTTTGGAGTTTAGAGAAGTAGATACTGCCCTGATACGCAAAAAAATAGCCTTGTCAGAAAAGCTTAAAGAAGTTTATGAAGGGGTAAAGTAATTAGTGAAACGGTTGACAAATGTTATTATAGGCAATAGTGCAGCGGGTTTGAGTGCCACCAAGGCTATCCGTGAGCTTGACTGCTTCTGTCCAATTATCCTGATTTCCGCAGAGAGTTGCGATGCTTATTCGCCGGTTCTGCTTTCTTACTATCTCAAGGGCAGTTTGTCAGAGAAAGATTTGTTTATTGCTGGTAGTGACTTTTATAAGATGAATAGTATTAAGACAACATTTGGAAGCAAGGTAGTAGAGGTGGATCCTATGAAGCAGACGATCTACCTAGAGAACGGAAGCAAGGTTGAGTATGATAACCTCCTCATCGCAACCGGTGCCTCTCCGACTACCTTGGGGATTTCGTTGGATGGACTTGCCAACGTCTTTTCACTGAGAACAATTAAGGATGCGGAAAGGATATCGGAGTGTGCCAAAATGGCCAAGGAACTGATTATCATCGGTGGTGGATTGATAGGTTTGCAGGCTGCTGATGCCTTGGCCAAAAAAGGAGTGAAGCTTACCATTATGGAGGGGGCTGGGCAATTGTTGCCGAATAGCGTTGATGCTGACTGTGCTGCCATCGTCCAAAAAGAGATTGAAGCTTACGGAATATCAGTTCTCCTAGGAGAGAAAGTCAAAGGTGTAGAGAACAGGGGGAAGAAAGTCATCGTTATTTCAGATTCAGGGAAAGAAGCGATAGCAGATATGGTGATTGTTGGGGTAGGATTGAAATCAAATGTTGGGTTGGTGAAGAACAGTAACATTGAGGTAAACCAAGGGATATTGGTGGATGAGATGATGCGGACGAATGTCAATAACATTTTTGCTGCTGGCGATGTTTCCGAGGGGGAAAATTTAGTCACTGGTAGAAGGGAGATTTTGCCCACTTGGGGTAATGCCTGCAGGCAGGGGAGAACGGCTGGCCTAAATATGGCAGGCTCTCACCAAACGTGTAGCGGGCTTAGAGAAACTATCGTCACCACATTCGGGTTTACGATTGCTACCATTGGCTTGCACGAAACGTTAGGGGAAAGAAGGCTGATAGAGTTACGATTTTCCAGCCCTGAAAGTAAGATCTATAGAAAGGTCTTACTTGCTGATAATAAGATGGTAGGGGCGATTTTGCTGAATAAAACAAGGGATGCGGGGATACTGGGTAATCTTATTAGGAACAGGAAGAACATCTCACCTTACAAAGAGAAATTGCCGAAAGCTCCATTGGACATCAGGGAGCTGTTGCTTTCGGTAAACAGTTACTAAAGCCTTAAGCTCAACAAGGAGGAAAAATGTACGGATGGATGGGGACAATATTAAAGGTAGATTTATCATCCTGCGTGATAGAAAAGGAGCCTCTGAGCGAAGAACTAAGGCTCAATTTTATAGGTGGTAGGGGTATCAATGGCAGGATACTCTACAATGAGGTGAAGCCAGAAGTAGATGGTCTTGACCCGGCAAACCGATTGATTTTCGGCACCGGGCCATTGACAGGGACAATGTTACCCTCGGGGAGACTGAACTTGACAACTAAGTCACCAATAACTGGCATTCTAGGCGATTCAAATGCAGGATCGCACTTCGCTCCTGAATTGAAATATGCTGGCTATGATCACATAGTGTTCACTGGGAGAGCAGATAAGCCTGTATATCTATGGATTGATGATGATAAAGTTGAACTCAGGGATGCGCAGCATCTATGGGGCAAGGGGACTGATGTAACCAGAAGGATGATTGAGGGGGATGTAGGGGATTCGCGCATTCAGGTAGCCTCTATCGGTCCTGCAGGTGAGAACCTGGTGGAGAGTGCCGGCGTAGTGATAGGGTCAGATGGGTTTTGTGCTCACTGTGGCGTAGGTGCAGTGATGGGTTCTAAGCATTTGAAGGCAATCGCGTTGAGAGGAACCAAGGGTGTTAAAGTAGCTCAGCCTGACGTCTTTAGAGCGTTGTCTTTGGATTTGCTACAGAGAACGATGCGAAGTCCGAATTACCCTGCTATCTCAACCTATGGTACCACTCGCTTATTTCCTAGAACCCAAACAGAGGGAACTATGGCGATCAGGAATGCAACGCAACCAGGGCCGTTTGCAGGTTACGATGAGATAAGCCCTGAGACCCTGTATCAAAAGTATGTTCTGAAAAGCAAGGCTTGCTTTGGTTGTGCTCAGCATTGCCGTAACTGGTTTGAGATTAAAGAAGGTCCCTATGCTGGACTGAAAGGCGTCGGCATAGAATTTAGCGTTCAGCAAACTTGGGGCGCTCTTTGTGGCAATTCTTACGCACCATCCCTTTACAAAGCTATGATGTTGTGTAATGAGTATGGCCTTGATCTCTCAACAGTTGCTCATTCAGTAGCTGCCTTGATGGAGTGGTATGAGAAGGGGATAATTACTAAAGGAGATCTGGGAGGGGTCGAATTACAATGGGGTAATTACGAGGGTATGATAGAGATGATCCACAAGATTGCCAACAGGGAGGGAATAGGCGAGTTACTAGCCAAGGGCCCCCTGCGTGCTGCTCAAGAACTAGGCAGGGAGGCAGAGAAGTGTCTGACGCACTGTAAGGGTGTTGTACGGACAACACCTGACATAAGATCCTTAACACCTTTTCAACTAGGTTTTGCAGTTTCTACGAGAGGACCTGACCATCTAAGAGGTATAATTCCCTATCCGCCAGATAGAGTTGGCTCATATGAAGGTATAGCAAAGGGAGTTTACGATATGCAAGGTCTATGCACAATAGCAGATTCCCTAGAGGTTTGCAAGCTTAACACACCGTATTCGAGAATGGAATTAACGTTGAAGGATATGGCAAGTTTCCTTTTAGCAGCTACAGGGATAAAGGTAAGCGAGCAAGGATTGAGAGAGATTGCGGACAGGATCTATACACTGGAGAGAGCTTTTATAGTAAGGGAAGGGATAACTAGAAAGGACGATGATTTCATTGGTAGATTAAGGGATGACCCTGAAGTACATTGGGGTCCATTAAGGGGATTTAAACATGACCCGGAGAAGTGGGATAGGATGCTAGACGAGTATTATGGCTTGGCTGGTTGGGATAAAGAAACCGGAGTTCCTGCTCAAGCGAAGCTTGAGGCATTGGGGCTTAGGGATGTCGCTGAAGAACTAGGAAGGATGCTAAAACCTGAATCCTAAGTTCCATGCTTGGGATTACACGCCTATGGTCTAGGCAAAGAACGGAAAAAGGGGGATATGGTGTATATTTTGGGCTCTAAAGATAGAAAGGGGAAAATTGACAAGCATTATATATTCTAAGGACAAAAAGGTAGCAAGGATCACTATTAACCGCCCGAAGGCAAGAAATGCACTAAATAGGGCGGTGAGGTTAGAGCTTAGAGGTATTATAGAGGACATTGAGAAAGATAAAGATATTCATGTTGCTATAATCACTGGTGCTGGAGATAAAGCCTTTATAGCCGGTGCTGACATCAGTGAATTTAGAGAAGCTACCCCAATAATGATAGAGGAATTCGCTTCCATATTAGGGCAGAAGCTTTTTACTGACATAGAGAATCTCAGAGTTCCTGTAATTGCTATGATAAATGGATTTTGCCTTGGAGCTGGTCTAGAAATCGCTATGTGCTGTGATATAAGAGTTGCTTCTGAAAAAGCCAGATTTGGACATCCTGAGGTCAATCTGGGATTTTACCCAGGGGGCGGCGGCACACAGAGGCTACCCAGGTTAATAGGTTGGGGAAAAGCAAAGGAACTGATCTACACGGGAAGAGTAATAGATGCTTTAGAAGCGGGCAGGATTGGCTTGGTTGATAAGGTAGTGCCCCAAGATATGCTGGAGAAGGAAGTAGAACAATTGACGGAAACCATAGCCAGTAAAAGCCCTCTCATTATCAGGCTGGTTAAAAAGGCGATAAATAAAGGCCTATGTACTGACCTTGGTGCTGGGCTTGCCTACGAGAAGGCAAATTTCGCCCTTTGTTTTGCAACTGAAGACCATATGGAGGGGATAACAGCCTTCTTGGAGAAGAGAAAACCACAATTCAAAGGTAAGTAGCTTTAGTAAGAAAATAAGATGATTAACCTCTGTTTAGAAGGAAGACGGGAGGAAAAATGAACGAAGTAGTTATAGTTAGTGCAGCCCGAACACCTGTGGGTAATTTTGGTGGCTCTTTGCGAACTGTGCCAGCATATGATTTGGCTGCCTTAGTCCTTAATGAGGCGGTAAAGAGGGCCAAACTGAAGCCTGCTTCAGTAAATATGGTTATAATGGGCCAGAATCATCAGAACGGCGAGTATGTAAATAGTGCTCGCATGTCGTTGCTTAAGGCAGGTTGGCCAGTAGAGATACCGGGGTTAACCATTGACCGTCGGTGCCCCAGTGGATTTGACACGATTTGCCTAGCTACTATGATGATTCAGACTGGAAATGCAGATATTGTGGTAGCTGGTGGGGTAGAGAGCATGAGCACCGCTGAATTTTATCTCACGGGCGATGTGAGGTGGGCTGTGGGCGGGACTGGGGATATGCCTAGGGGCCACGGGAGCCTCTCGACATGGGATATACCAATGTATGACAGAATACTACGGGCCAGGGTTATGTCTCAGCCGCAGGAGAGATTTGGTGTCCTGCCCACCATGATGACCTGGGCCGAAACAGCCGCCAAGGAATATGACATTACTAGGGAGGAGGTGGACAAGTGGGCCTTGCTGAGTAACCAGCGGGCCTGTGCTGCCATTGAATCAGGCAAATTTGAGGAGGAAATCATCCCTGTGCCGGTTCCTCAGCGTAAAGGCGAACCACTGTTGTTTAGTAAAGACGAACGTCCTCGCTCTGATACGAGCTTGGAAGCGCTCGCTAAATTGAGAGGGGTGCTTGGTGGGGTTTGCACTGCGGGTAATTCCTCAGGCGAAAATGATGGGGCGGCAGCTTGTGTGATAATGTCAGAAGAGAAAGCCAGAGAGTTAAACATAGAACCAATGGCTTATATCAGGTCTTTCGCTTTCAGCGGCGCTGACCCACGTCACACATGGAAGTCAGCGTCTGCGGCAGCCAATATAGCCTTGGAGAAAGCCGGGCTCACTCTAAACCAAATTGAGCTGATAGAGTTACACGAGGCCTTCGCTGCCCAAGCATTGGCAAATTTTAAAGAATTGGGAATCACTGACAAGGATTACGACAGGGTGAACGTCAATGGTTCTTGCATTGCCATTGGTCATCCTTTGGGTGCTACCGGAGCTAGAATTACGACCACTTTACTCCATGAGATGCGAAGGCGTAGTGCGAGGTATGGACTCATAGCCATATGTGGTGGGGGTGGGATGGGGGTAAGTGGCATTTTGGAGAAGGCATGATACCGTCTTTTACATGGAGGAAGATGGAACTTCAATAACCCGAAGGGCAGGGTTCCATGGGCTTTGCCCGTGGGTATCTACGGAAGGAGAAGGGAATTGCAAGATGACTTATTCTGGGCAATTGAGAGCAGAGTGAACCCGCACACGGATATAATGACTGGCCCGGGTGGCCTACGCGGCATAGCGGCGCAGCCATCGGAAGTGAAGGAGCGTGGCGTTGGTGGTTGGGAGGGTGGAATTGCGATTGATGCCACCAAGCCCTACAACGAGGCCTGGAGGTTCGAGCGGCCATCCTATCCCGTGGACAAGGTTAACCTTGCGAAGTACTTTGATAAAGAGCAACTAGCTGCTATCCGAGTCCAGCAGTCTGAGTATGCTAAGACCTTGGCCGAAAGGGATTGGTGAGAGATTGAGTAGCCTTGAAGGTATAAGAGTTTTAGATCTATCTCGCTTTCAATCTGGCCCTGTTTGTGGAATGTTGCTAGGGGACATGGGAGCAGAGGTTATCAGAGTAGAAGAACCGGAGGGAGCAGGAGATAGAAGTTGGGGATTACTGGGCCCCGATGGGGAAACTCTTTCATATAAAATCGTCGGGCGAAGCAGAAAGGGTGTCAGCCTGCGTCTAAGTACAGAAGAGGGCATGGAAATTTTCAGGGAACTGGTCAAGCACTCTGATGTTATCCTCCACAATTTTACCCCGGGCACCGGGTTGGCAGAGAAACTAAGCTATGAGCGGCTGCAAGAAATTAATCCTCGAGTCATCGTAGCAGCAATATCAGGCTTTGGACAGAATGGGCCAGACGCTGAGCTGGTTTGTTTTGACCATAACGCTCAGGCAAGGTCAGGTGGCATGATACTAACCGGCTTCCCCGGCGACCCTCCTCTGAAGACGACCATCACATATAATGATATCAGTGCGGGACAGTGTGCCGCTTTGGGAATTGTACTCGCCCTCTACCATAGAGAAAGGACAGGCCTAGGACAGGCTGTTGATGTATCCCTGTTTGACATGGCGGTTTTTGCGACCCAGTGTATGGGTGCCCTTTTGCTTTATCAGGTATATGGTGAGATACGCAAACAAGTTGCCAACCGGGGTTTCCACTCCTACATCGGCATTTTTAAAGCCAAGGATGGATGGGTATTAATCACAGGGACTACTAACCCGATCTGGAAGAGGCTCACCAAGGCAATCGGCAGAGAAGACATGGCTAGTGACCCCAAGTTTGCGAAAAATGATATGGTGCGATTCGATAATGCTGACCTTATAGATAGGGTGCTTAAGGAGTGGGTGGCACAAAGAACAGTTGACGAAGTAATTAATATATTGCAGAAGGCACGAGTTCCATGTGCCAGAGTAAACACGGTAGATAAGCTCTTTCAGGACAAGCAGGTAGAGGCCCGTCAAATGATAGAGGGCATTACTTACCCCGAGCTTGGTAACCTCCCGGTGCCGGGAATTCCGCTGAAGCTCTCACTCACCCCGGGCTGTATCAGCGCTCCTGCTCCCAAAGTAGGGGAGCACAATGAGGAGATATATGGTGGGCTTCTGGGCTTTAGCTTGAAGAAGATTTCTAAACTCAAGCAGGAGGGTGTAATTTAAAGTGTGGTAGTTAAGAGACCTGTATGCCGATGGTGTCATAAGTAAGTGCCGAGTTTTAGTACATAGTCAGAGTGGCAAGCTTGTTGAAATCGCTATGGGGCTTTCGAGAGATGACTTGATAATGCTTAAGGAAAGTGATGTCATCTAGTTCTAAATACGAAATGAGCGGGAGACGAGATGAATATACTAGCTAACATTAGAGATAAAGGTAGAACGATACTAACAGAGACTGAGTCTAAGGATTTCCTTAAGCAAGCAGAAATAAGGGTTATTGAGACTCGGTTAGCTAAATCCAAGGAGGAGGCAGTCTCCAAAAGCCATCAGCTTGGGTTTCCTGTGGTGCTGAAGATAGCCTCGCCAGATATCTTGCATAAGAGTGATGCTAGAGGTGTTAAGCTCGGGTTGAGAACAGCAAAGCAAGTAGCTAAAGCTTACGATGACATCTTACGAAATGCTGAGGAAATATACCCCCGAGCAAAGATTGAAGGGGTATCAGTGCAAAAGATGGCTCGCTCAGGCGTAGAAATAATCATTGGGATGTTCAAAGACCCTCAGTTTGGCCCAGTCCTCATGTTTGGCTTGGGCGGAATTCTGGTAGAGGTACTTAAAGATGTTTCCTTCAGGATTGTTCCCTTAGCCAAAAGAGATGCCACTGAGATGGTAAGGGAGATAAAGGGCTATCCTCTACTTGGGGGCTACCGTGACCAGGAGCCAGTAGATATACCGAGTCTGGAGCAGTTATTACTTCAAGTCTCTAACCTCGTTGAGCAAAATTCTGAGATAAAGGAGCTTGACCTTAATCCTATTTTTGCATATCAGGATGGAGCCGTTGCTGCTGATGCAAGAGTGATATTGGAGGAAGAGTAGTTATGGGAGATTTACTTGACCCTGTCTTTTATCCAAGGTCTGTTGCTGTAGTGGGGGCATCTGAAGGAGTAGGCCGTCGTGGAGGTGACTTCGTTCGCCGTCTACAAATCTATGGTTACAGAGGAAAGATTTATCCCGTAAATCCTAGGCGACCGGAAATCTTTGGTCTTAAGGCATATCCCAGTCTGAAAGCTGTTCCAGGTTCAATTGACTATGTGATAGATTGTATCTCTATAGATAGAACACTTGACCTCTTGACAGAATGTGCCGAAAAGGGCGTTAAGGTTCTCCATATATTTGCTGGCCGTGCGAGTGAGACAGGGCGTGAAGAGCTTAAGGAACTTGACAAACAAATTCTAGGAAGAGCCAAAGATTATGGCATTCGACTAATAGGCCCAAACAGTTTTGGGGTTTATTGTCCAAAAGAAGGGTTCTGCTCTACGGGGTATGACCTTCCTAATGAGGAAGGCTCCTTGAGTGCGGCTGTTCAGAGCGGCGGAAATTCTACAGACCTTATTCGTTTTGGTGCACTCCGGGGTTTACGCTTCAACAAAGTTGTCAGCTATGGCAATGCCCTCGACTTGGATGAATCAGACTTCCTTGATTATTTTGCTCAAGACCCAGAAACCAAGATAATTCTCTGCTACATCGAGGGGGTGAAGGATGGAAGAAGGTTCTTTTCCACCTTGCGTAACGCATCCCGTTCAAAACCGGTCATTGTTGCTAAAGGCGGAAGGAGCAAAGCTGGGGTAAAAGCAGCTGCCTCGCACACAGCCGCCGTCGCTGGCTCTTGGAATCTATGGAATGTGGCCATACGGCAAGCAGGCGCTGTCCCAGCTCGAAATTTGGATGAGTTAATAGACTTTGCCGTTGCTTTCTACTTCTTGCCTCCTATTAAAGGGATTAGGGTAGGTATTACAGGAGGAGGTGGTGGTAGGGGTGTTCTATCTGCAGATGAATGCGAAGAAATGGGGCTTGACGTCATTCCGCTACCGGCAGAGATACGTGAGGAACTAAAAGAAAAAGCACCTATTATATGGAACTGGGTGGGGAACCCTGCTGATCTAACGATCATGAAAGACGCAGGTGTCGATAACGGAGATGTGCTCCAAATGATGGCGAAGCACCCTGACTTTGATTTGCTCATTGCTAATGTGACTGAGGACTGGCCCTCTGGTGAAAATGAACTCCCAATACAAGCTAAAGATGAAGTCAACAAGTACATAGAGGTGCATAAGGCAGACCTGAAGCCAGTAGTTATCGTATGTGGTGATAGAAGCTTGGGAACTGAGGAGATGGATAATTGGCGCTGGAGGTTATTTGCAGAACTAAAGACGCAAGCTAGGAATGCTCGTATACCTTTCTACCCAACTATTGGTCAGGCAGCCAGAGCTGTAAAGGAGCTTATAAACTACTATACTTTGGGAAATCAAGCGCCTAGTAAAGACAAATTAACTGCCTGATGTCAAGCGTCTAGGAGGAGACTATGGAGCTAACCTGGGGGGAAGGCAGAGTAAAGATTAGTCTTTCGGCACGTAAGATGGGGAATGACTTTGTGGTTCACATTTTCAATGAAAACGCTCACATAGGTGCAGTAGCTGTAGGGGAGTACCATCATCAGGAAAGGAGAACCTCCACATCAGTAATTACTAGGCTTGGACATAAGGATGACCTCATAGCTCAAAAGGCAGCCTATCTGATCAGTAAACATACGAGAAGGGCCAGTTGCGTCGTCGCCGGTGTTCATCTTAGCGATGTTACCCAAGAGGAAATACAGAGGGTTATAGAAAACACTGATTCGTTAGTTAAGGACTTCCTAGAGCGCTGGGAGCAGAACGAGGAAAAGTTCATTCACTGGACTGTGAATGTGCTGGATTCGCTATATTGAGGGAAGCTAGGTCAGGTTAATTAGCTAAATAAAAGTGATATTGGATGAGAGGTGGTAGCAATGGACATTGTCGAAGACGCTTGGGTACCTACCATATGCGGTAGGTGTTATGCTGGCTGTGGAGTCCGCGTCCATCGGGTAAATGGAGTGGCGGTGAAGATAGAGGGAATGCCTGATAGTGATATGGGAGCCCGGGGTGGCCTGTGTGCTAAAGGTGCAGCCGGACTCCAAGTGCTTTATGACCCCAACCGTCTGAATAAACCTTTGCGAAGGACGAATCCCGGGAAAGGGTTATTCGCTGACCCAAAATGGGAGGAGATATCATGGGAGGTAGCCCTTGACGAGATAGCGGAGAAGCTAGGGAAGATCTTGCGTGATGACCCGAGAAAGCTTCTGCTTCAGTGGAGTGTCATAAGGCCATTTTATGCCCCATTCTGTATTAGAGCCCTACGTGATTTAGGAGTAACTAATGTGTGGGTGGGAGGGGGTGGCCTCCATTGTGGTTCTGGAGCGCATGCCGTGGCAGGCATGGTCTATAGTTCCTGGTCAGTAGTCCCGGATCTTGAGCGCTGTGACTATGTTGTTTATTTCGGGACAGGCAAGGGCGCAGGGTCTGGTCACTCTGCAATGGTAGCGGCAAGGCTTGCTGCTGAAGCTAGGGAACAAGGTGCTCGATTCGTTGCCTTTGATCCGATGTGCAATTTCGGTGGGGGAAAAGCAACACAATGGGTACCTATAATCCCTGGCACTGATGGTGCCGTGGCTCTTGCCATGTGTAATATCATTGTTAATGAACTGGGGATATGGGACATGGTATTTCTGAAGACCAAGACCAATACTCCTTATCTCATCGGGGCAGATGGAAGATACATAAGGGATAGAGGAACTAACCGATGTTTGGTATGGGATGTCAAGGAAGAAAGAGCTGTGCCTTATGACTATAGAGGCATCCCCGATTTCGCAACTGCTCGTGAGATTGATTATGCTTTAGAAGGAGAATATGAAGTAAACGGGACCAAGTGCTGGCCAGCCTTCCATTTAATCAAGGAGCATCTAAAAAGTTATACCCCTGAAATGGCGTCTCAAATAAGTAGTGTGCCAGCAGAGACAATTCGCAGGATCGCTACTGAGTTTGCTAAAGCAGCACAGGTAGGAAGTACGGTTATTATCGAGGGCCTCGAACTACCATATAGGCCAGCCGCAGCAACTCTCTTCCGTGGTGGAGAAGGCCATGAAAACTCGTTCCAGTCATGTTTTGCAGTAGCTCTTCTTAATCTGATAGTCGGGGCTGCTGATGTGCCTGGAGGGGCACTTGGCTGGCCGGCCCGCAGTTTAGGCCATCCGAAGACAGGCAAGTTCGTCTTTTCCCCATACAAGGGACTCGATGGGCTCCTTGAAACTGATTTCTTCGGTCCTGCTGCATTGCACTTGGGAAGGCTGAATAATGAAGTAAGCAATACCTATGATGGGCTAGATGGCAGGACATCTAGAGAGACAATTTATGATGGGGATGGCAGGCTAATAGTGGAAGCTGGCTCTGTCATTACCCGCGAGACTGCTCATAAGCTAGCTTGTCTGCCACACCGCACGATAAAAATAGAGCCTTTTGTATCGGCGGGACCGTGGCCATTGAAGGAACCTGCTATCCGTGGTGATGCTCAGTTGAAAGATATTTTTTCGCTAGGTTTCGACCCTGGCGTTGCAGGGGCTAGCGACCAGGAAGAAATATGGCAAAAGATTGGCCTACCTTATAGATTTGAGATGATGATTAGCTGGGGATGCAATACGCCTTTAAGTGTGGCAAGTCGGGATGCTATAGCCAACAGCCTGGAGAAGATACCATTTCTTGTTGTCTCGGAGCTCTTCAATACTGAATTGACAGAGGGTTTTGCGGATATAGTCCTGCCTGACACTTGTTATTTGGAGCAATTAACCTGGTGGGAAGGCAGGGGGCAGAATTTTAATTACCCCTTTGGTATGCAGGACTGGTGTTACCATACAGCCCAACCAGTGGTGAAAGCGCAGGCTAACAGAAGAAGCTTTGCTTTAGTTATGTGGGAGTTATTAGAAAAGCTAGGCCACCGGAAGGAATTGAATGAAGCCATAAATGGTTTTATAGGGTTTGACGAGGAGTATAGGTTGAAGCCAGATGAGAGATTTACCGAAGAAGAATTAGCCGATAGGGCACTCAAATACCTTTTCGGCGCTGAGCATAGCTTAGAGTACTTTAAAGAGCAAGGTTTCATTAGCTGGCCAAAAAGGGTAGAGGAAGCGTACTGGAGGTATTTTGTTGATTGCCGGGTGCCTGTCTATCTGGAGTTCCTTATAGACTTAAAGGAAAAAATGAAGACGATTACTGATAAAACAGGACTCCAACTTGACTTCACACAGTATACTCCCTTGATTTCTTGGGTTCCTTGTTCAATACATAGCGTAGATAATCCTGAATATGATCTCTACTGCTTCTCATATCGTGATAATGTCCACACTGGCTCAGGGACGATGGAGCAGCCATGGCTAGACGAGGCTAGCCAAATGAATCCCTACACCTATAATATTACGGCGAACTGGGATGCTGCTACGAAGAGAGGCCTGAAAGATGGAGACATAGTGGAATTAGAGACCGTTACAGGAAGGAAAGCCATTGGAGTGCTTAAACTGATGGAGGGGCAGCATCCTCAGACAGTAGGTATAGCCGCCTGCAGCGGACACTGGGCTAAAGGGTTACCTATTGCCAAGGGCAAAGGAACCAACTTTGATGATTTACTAGAGCTAGACCTTAGGCACAGCGACCCCATCAGTCTGAACATTGAGACAGCCGTAAGGGTGAAAATCAGAAAAGTGGGAGGAAACCGGCATGGCTAGATGGGGAATGGTCATAGACCTGCAAAGATGCATCGGCTGTTATTCTTGCATGCTCGCTTGCAAACAGGAGCACTATCTACCACCTGGCATATTTTGGAACAGGGTCATAATAAGCGAAACAGGAAAGTACCCTGCAGTGACTAAGCAAATGTACCCCGTGCTATGCAATCACTGCAAGGAAGCACCTTGTGTAAAAGTCTGCCCTACTGGTGCAACAACGCGAAGGGAAGATGGAATAGTATTGGTTGATTATAACAAGTGTGCTGGGTGCAGGTACTGCGTGGAGGCTTGTCCCTATCAGCAACGAACTTACTATAGTAACTCCAAGAAGGAGTATTTCCCGGGGCAGGGCTTCACTGAGTTAGAGGTTGTTGGAAAAGAGTTATACCCGCTCCAATCAGGGACGGTGGTGAAGTGCAATATGTGTGTAGAAAGGATTGATAAGGGGATTTCACTAGGGCTAACACCCGGAGTAGACCCTGAAGCAACTCCGGCCTGTGTGAACGCATGCCCGGTAAAGGCAAGACACTTTGGCAACCTCGATGACCCCAATAGTGAAATTTCAAGACTAGTAAATGAGAAAAGGGCATCTCCACTTCATCCAGAATATGGAACTGACCCCTCTACTTACTATATTGACCGATGAATATTAAGAAAGGAAGTTCCCAGCATGAAGCAATATGAATGGATGGTAAAGTATACCCCTCAAACCGAGTGGATAGAGGGGAGGGGTATCCTTTTCTGGCTAGCCTTCTTTTTCATTGAGTTAGGGGCTGGAATGTTTCTCATCTCCTCTATTTTCGGCGTCATATTGGGAGAGTTCATTGGCTGGCTTATATGTGCTGGATTAGGTGGTGGACTGCATCTGCTTTACTTAGGGCGCCCCTCTAGGTTTTACCGCATAGTCTTAAGGCCTCAGAGTTCGTGGATTTCACGAGGCTTGATATTTATTGCAATGTTCCTTACTTTAGGAATGGTGCACATAGCCTTATCCCTCTGGGCAACTGCCCCCATTGCTCTGCTGGTGATAGTTAACATTATGGCCTTTTTGACCATCATATATGGTGGCTTTACCATGAGCTACATTAGTGCAATCCCTCTTTGGAATTCTGCTTTACTTCCAGTAATGTACGTTGTAGCAGGTATCTGGGGCGGAGCTGAGCTAACTGTGGGTATCGTTTTGACTAATGGTGGTCTTGTAGAGCTTGGCCCTGGCATGGAAGAGCTAATAAGATTGTTACTGATAGCTTTCATTATTATCGTTGGAACCTACTTAATAGGGGTGAGATATGGCTCAGCAACCGGAGCTATCTCAGTTAGGGGGATAGTGCTGGGGCAATGGAAGCTGTTCTTCTGGGTAATAGTGGTCGCACTTGGAATATTACTCCCGCTAGGTGTCGCGATCGCGAACTTTGTAGCAGAAGCAATTCCAAGAGTATTCTTATGGGCTTCAATTTTCCTGGGACTTTTTGGTGACCTTACTCTACGCTACTTGATCCTGAAGAATGGTTTCTACAGCCCGCTAGTTCCTTCTTCTCATCTATAGATATATTTAGTTAAGCAGAGGAAAGGTCAATATGAAAGAGATACGCATACACGGCAGAGGAGGTCAGGGAGCAGTCGTAGCAGCGCGGATAATGGTGATTGCATTCGTTCGTGAAGGGAAATGGGGAAGCGGTTTCCCTACCTTTGGGGCTGAAAGGAGAGGGGCCCCTGTTATGGCCTTTGTTCGTCTTGATGATAGGCCTGTCAGGGAGAGAAGTCGGGTTTATTACCCTGACTGTTTGATGGTTATAGACCCTCTACTGGTGAATAATGCCAGTATATTCGATGGTATAAAGCCTGGCGGTACCCTCATCCTAAACACGGCTGAATCATCGAGAAAGCGATACCATGTGAATCTGGGCGTCACCGGCTTTGTAAATGCAACTCAGATTGGACTGGAGGAAGTTGGGATGCCAATTACTAACACTTGTATGCTCGGTGCTTTTGCTCGCACCACTGGCTGGGTGCAATTGGATTCCATTCTATCTAGCCTGGAGGAATATTTCAGTGGAGATATATTGAAGAAGAATCAGCGGTGTGTTGAAAGAGGTTTCGGGGAAACAGAGGTTGTAAAATTCTGAGGAGGTAGACATGGGTATTACGCCTGAAGCTGAGGGTTTATGGGCAAGCCCTGAAAGCTTGTTTGTGCTCGATGTCGGCGATTGGAAGTACCAGCAGCCAGTAATAAACTCCAGCAAGTGCTGCCACTGTGGAATATGCTACTTCTTTTGCCCCACAGGATGCATAAAAGACATGAGGACTTATTTCTCTGCCAATTTAGAGTACTGTAAGGGTTGTGGGATTTGTGCCGGACTCTGTCCTGTAGATGCTATTGAAATGGAAAGAGGGACGTAAGGATGAAAGTAGAAACGAAACTTGGATATCAAACCAAGGTTTTGGATGGAAACAGAGCGGCGGCCTATGGTGTTATGCTGTGTCAACCAGATGTAATCTGTGCTTATCCTATAACCCCCCAATCAGAGATTTTGGAGCAACTGTATCTTTTTCAGGCACAGGGACTACTTGATGCGCAGATGGTTGAAGTAGAAAGTGAGCACTCCGCAATGGGGGCATTGAGAGGAGCATCTGCCGCTGGGGCAAGAACGTTTACTGCCACTGCAGCCCAGGGGTTAGCTTTCATGTTTGAAAATTGCATAAACGTGGCCACGACGCGGCTTCCTATAGTAATGGTAAATGTCTGTCGGCAGATGATAGCTCCCCATGTGATAAATTGCAGTCACGAAGATATAATGATGGCCAAGGAGATGGGGTGGATTCAGATTCACTCAGATACGTGCCAGGAAATTGTCGATTCGGTAATTATGGCGTATAGATTAGCTGAGGATCCTGAAATACGTATACCCGTTGTAGTCTGCCATGACGGGTATTTTCTCTCTCACCTTTGGGAGCCAGTGGAAATACCTCCTGTTGAAAAGGCACAGGGTTTCCTTCAACCTCTAACGATGAGCCCCAAAATAGACCCCAGGGTTTCTGTAACGCTCGGCCCTGCTGTGCCGGGTGAAATGGGCACCAAGCTGCGATATACACAAAGCGTGGCTATTCAACGAGCCAAGGAAAAATTTGACCAGATAGACGAGGAGTTTGAAGAGGTATTTGGGAGAAGCCACGGCGGACAGCTTGAAGAATACAGAATGGAAGATGCTGACTTAGTCATAATAGCCATGGGTAGTTGCGTCGGGACTGCCAAAGTTGCTGTTGATAGAAAGCGTGAGGAAGGAATTAAAATAGGGCTAATCAAGATAAGAATGTTCAGACCATTTCCGTGCGAGAAACTAGCCAGCGCTATTCGCGGAAGAAAGGGAGTCGGGGTCCTAGATAGAAGCATAAGCCTCGGCTGGGGGTTAGGGCATATATTTGTGGAATTAAAAGCCGCTCTCCAGACCTCAAATGTAGATATGCCAATACTGGATTTCATATGTGGGCTGTCTAACATGGATATAACAATAGAAAGTCTCGAGAGAATCATAGATATGATGAGCGAGGCAGTGCGAGGTGGGTCGTATAAAGAGGTAACCTGGATAGATTTGGAGTGAATGTAGAATTCGAAATATGGCTACCAATTACTAATTTGGGGGGTTTGAATTGACATTATCTAATGTAATAAGGAAAGTACGGGATGCATGCCCGCCGGATTGCCGTGTTTGCGAAGAAGCCTGTGCCAAAAAGCTGGGTTCCGCAGGGCCGGTTATCAGGGCTGAAAACGTTCATAAAGTACCCCTATTTAAGGCTATAACCTGTTATCAATGTAGCGAGCCTAAGTGTATGGAGGCGTGTCCCCCTAAGATTAAAGCTATAAGCAAGGATAGCAACGGGGTAGTCCGCATTGACCCGAGTAAGTGTATAAAATGCCCCCGTCCCCCATGTGCCAAGGCATGTCCATACGGACACATGTTGCTTAACTCGGAAGAGCTACGGGGGGTTGTGAAGTGTGAGATGTGTGATGGGGACCCTGAGTGTGTGAAAGCATGTCCGTACGGGGTACTGGAGTACTTTAAAGGGGAGGGGATCCAGAAGTATTTGAGCGACGAAGATTACCTGGTTCTAGGGACGCGGGCGTGTGCTGGCTGTCCTGGTGAGATTGCACTAAGGTTTACCTTGAGAGTAGTGGGCGGAAAGGATACTGTTGTTTTTGGTTGTCCGGGTTGCATGACAACGCTAATGATTGGGTGGGGGGATAGAGCCAGCATAAACCTGCCGTATGTTAATTGCCTTTTCACCAATGTTCCCTCGACAATGACAGGGGTTTCTTCATACTATCGCCATATTGGGAAAGATGCTAACCTTGTAGCTTTCGTTGGCGATGGTTGCGTGGCAGATGTGAGCTTCCAGATGTTATCAGGAGCAGCCGAGAGGGGAGAGCGAATAATAATAATCTGTTACGACAATGAGGGTTACATGAATACTGGCATCCAGCGGAGCAGCACTACGCCTTTTGCGGCTTGGACAAACACTAGCCCAGTTGGGGGAGAGCGTCAGGGGAAAGCACAGAATAGCAAATACATGCCGCTCATTATGGCTTCGCACAACATTCCTTATGTTGCTACCGCAAGTCCTTCTCATTTAGAAGATTATGCTAAGAAGCTAACAAAAGCCTTGAATGTCAAAGACGGGATGTCATATATACATCTCCTTGCCCCCTGCCCAACAGGGTGGAGATTCCCGCTGGACAAGGGAGTCGATGTAGCTCAAGCTGCTGTTGAAACAGACTATTTCCCGCTGTGGGAGTGCGAAGGGGGGGAATTTAGAATAACAGAGGAAGTCAAGAACCCCAAACCCGTCAGTGAATTCACCAAGCTGACCGGCAGATATTCTCATCTTAATGAGGACAAGCTCCAGCAACTCCAAAAAATGGTTGATGAGCGCTCTGCTAGAATTAAGGCTTTAGTCTCGCTGACCTCGGGGAGTAACAAATTAACAGTTCAGAAAGGAGGTTAGAACCTATGGGAACCTATGCATTGCCGGCGAGAAAGCAGCCCGGGGATAGGACACTTAGATGTTTAAATTGCTTTAAGAGACTAGAAATCCCGCCAGCTGCGAAAATTTTTACCTGTCCAAAGTGCGGGGTGGAATATGAGATAGGCAGGCGGGCGGGACAGGCAAAAATACTGGGAACTGTACATTATTTCGATGACTAAGGAGAGGTGAAAAATGGCATTAAGCGGTAAAGTAGCTATCATTGATTTAACTACTGGGGAAATAGCCAAGAAATCTATTCCAGAGAAAATAAGGCGGTTATATCTGGGCGGTAGAGGTATTCAAGCCTACCTCATATATAACTATTTGAAACCGGGAGCAGACCCGCTGGGTCCTGATAATGTGGTAATCGCTAGTGCTGGCGTGTTGACGGGTAGTCTTGCGCCGGCAGCTGCCAGGACTGAGTGGGGAGGCAAGTCCCCGGATACTGGAGCACTTGCCAGTTCGAATATGGGTGGATTTTTTGGTGCCGAGCTCAAGTTTGCTGGTTTCGAGCATTTACTAATGAAGGGGACATCAAAGGAACCGGTATACCTGTGGGTTCATGATGGAGAAATTGAGATTAGAGATGCCTCACATCTATGGGGAAAAGATACTTATGAAACGCAGCAGATAATCCGCGAGGAGCTTGGCGACGAAGACATAAAAATAGCCTGTATCGGAATAGCTGGCGAAAATCTGTGCCGTTTTGCTAACGTCAGGACGGGGCCTAAAGATTCGGCAGGTAGAACAGGCAACGGTTGCATTATGGGCTCCAAAAAACTGAAGGCAATCGCAGTGAGGGGTAGCCAGGGCATCCAAATGGCTCATCCTAAGGAAGCTATTGACTACTGTAAGCAAGCTATAGACCAAATAATGATGACCAAGGTTGCTAAAGCTATGGGAGTAGATGGCACGAGCTACATCTGGAATGTGACCAATACCAGCGGGCTGCTGGAATGGATGAATGGGCAGACCAACAGATTTCCCTTTGGTGACTGGCACGATATGACCATAGAGACTTTCGAACCGTATAAAACAGGTATAGCTGCCTGTTTTAACTGTACGGTTCACTGCCGTCACCAGTATCGACTTAAAGATATTGCGGAAATCCCTGCATTTGGTGAAGGGCCGGAGTACAATACCCAGACAGCTATCGGGAGCTTTGGCCTGAACAATTGGGAAGGCATGTTATATAATTGGCAACTCGCTAATCTATATGGCATTGATACGACTGGCTGGTCCAACATCGTGCGGGGGGTCATGGAGCTTTACCAGAGGGGTATTATTGATAAAGAGGTTACCGGAGGGCTCGACCTATCCTGGAGTAACGCTAAAGAAATTACGCCCGTACTTATGGAACAAACAGCTAAGATGGAAGGCTTTGGTGCCATTCTAGGTTTAGGGCATTTTGGTTTGATTAAAGAACTTAGTAAATATAGTGATGACGTAGGTTATTACATCCAGCATTGTAAGGGGCTGGGCAAATTAGGCAACGTTGATAGAGTACAGCCTTCATTTTCTCTGGGTATGGCTACATCAACTAGAGGTGCTGACCACTTGAGGAGCCGGCCGGCACTTGACCATTTCGGTTTGCCTGAGGAGGTTCTTAAGAAACTCTATGGAGGATATGTATCAAATGATTACACCTCGTATGATGGCAAGGCTCGAATGGTTAGATGGCACGAACTAACCTATACCGTGGTTGACTGCACGGGGACATGCAAGTTCCAGACGGTGTTTTTCAGTCCCAACCTGCCATGCTATGAAGAGTGGTGCAAATACCTTCTATATATCACTGGTATGGAATTCACCCCCGAAGAGCTTTTTGATATCGGTGAGAGAGTGTACACTTTGGAAAGGATGATTAACTATCGGGAGGCAGGTTTTACCCGTAAGGATGATTATCCCCCGGAGCGAAGTTTTAAAGAGGGCCTCCCGTATGGATTGAAACCAGTAAGGGGAATACATTTAAACCGGAAGAAGTACGAGAAGATGCTGAACGAGTACTACGAACTCCACGGCTGGGACAGCGACGGTTTGCCCACCCCAGAAACACTAGGGCGGCTGGAATTGGATAAGGAACCATCGCACATAATTTAGGAAAGGGAGCGCTATCATGCAAAAGATGATATTGATTGACTACACAAGGTGTACCGGGTGCAGGCTATGTGAAAGTATATGTTCACTCTATAATGAAGGAGTAGTAAACCCACGCCGGGCCAAGATTAAGGTGATTAGGTGGGAGTGGGAGGGTTTACAGATACCAACTTTGTGCCAGCAGTGCCAAGATGCAGTATGCATAGCCGTATGCCCGGTCAAGGCTCTGACACGAGACGAGGGGCTTGGATATGTGAAGGTAAATTATGAGCGGTGCATTGGCTGCCGGGTGTGTATTGCTGCCTGTCCATTCGGGGGAATGTCTTTCGACCCCGTAATGAGCAAAGTGATAAAGTGCGAGCTTTGCGGCGGCGACCCGATGTGTGTTAAGTTCTGCGAAACCAAAGCCCTACAGTTTGTGGATGCTGCCTCTGCTGATGTAGTCAAGAAGCGAGAGATGGGTGCTCAAGTGCTTATGGCTATAGGCAAGGCTCAGGAAGAGCAAGTCTGGTAGCTTCTTTTGGATAGGTAAAACTTAAGGAGTTAGAGAGGAGATTGCGCAAGTATAAATTGCTGTTGAAAAGGATAGAACTAAGGTCAGTTTTTTAAACTACGTGGGTGGTGATCTTGTTGTCTGTATCTATAATAAAAATGCCCGCACTGGTGCTATAGTCTTGGGGGATGAAGCCCCCAAAAGAAGAGAGGGCTTCTTGCTCAGTAATTACCAGGGTGGGATATAAGGGTGACGTTATAGTTCAAGGAGCTGCCTACTGTATAAGCAAATGCACGAAGAAGCTAGTATGTGTTGTTGCTAGCATTCATCTTGGTAAGATTACCACAACTGAGATAGATAATATCATTGAAAGTGCTAGAAGCTTAGTTGATCAGCTTTGTGCAAATGTACAACTTATTGCCGGGAGAAGAAGATGTGAATTGTGATAAAAAATAATGCTTAGGAGAGAAGTTAATAGGAGAAAAAGTCGATAAACTTGCACTATGCTTTTGTAGGAGGAGATATTAATGAGCATGGACTTTGGATTAAGTGAACAGCATAAGATGTTTAAAAAGGCAGTACGAGACTTCGCTGGGAAAGAGGTAGCTCCACTTGTAGCTGAGGCTGAGAAAAATGAGACTTGCCCTAAGGAAGTGTTTGAGAAAATGGGAAAACTTGGTTATCTTTGCCCTGGTTATCCGCCAGAATACGAAGGAGGGGGATTAGGTGAAATTGGCACATGTATTATGCTGGAAGAGCTAGCTCGAGTTTCTCCTGGCATCGCGGCTGGGATATCGGTCCAATCTGGGCTTTCTACCTATCCTCTCTTAACTCATGGAACCAAGGGGCAGAAGCAGAAATTTCTAATCCCAGCTATTAAGGGGGAGAAAATCGGTGCCTATGCTCTCACTGAGCCCAATGCTGGTTCCGATTCAGGAGCTATCGAAACTACTGCTAAGAGGGATGGCGACTGTTATATTGTGAACGGTAATAAGATATATATCACCAATGGGCAAATCTGTGATTTTGTTATAGTGGCTGTCTATACCAACAAAAGTAAGGGTACTCGAGGAATAAGCACCATTATTATAGAGAGTGGCACTCCCGGTTTCAGTGCGATGAAGATGGCAAAGTTGGGGTATCATTCTGCTGCCACTGCCGAGTTAGCTTTCGAGGATTGCCGCGTACCTGCTGAGAATTTGATTGGTGAGGAGGGGAGAGGATTCAAGTATATGATGGAGGCACTCAACGTAGCGAGGATTTCACACGCTGCACGGAGTGTTGGTATTGCCACTGCGGCTTTTGAGGCTTCACTCAGTTACGCGAAGGAAAGGGCCCAGTTCGGGCAGCCTATCGGCAGATTCCAAGCTATTGCCTTTAAGCTAAGCACCTTGGCAACACAACTAGAGGCTGCCAGATCATTTCTTTACCAGATTGCCTCGCTTTATGACCAAGGAAACGAATGCCGAAAGGAAGGACCAATGGTCAAGGTTTTCTGCTCAGAGCTAGCAATCAGAGCAGCCGAAGAGGCGATGCGAATTCATGCTGGTGCTGGTTATCTAGCTGAATCAGTAGTCCAGCGCTATTTTCGCGATGCTATACTTAGCCACACCACAGAGGGGACCACTGAAATACAACAATTGGTGATAGCCAGAGAGTTAGGGCTTTCCGGATAGAGGAAATTGAGCTTATAGTACCACCACTAACAGAAATCGATGAGCAGATCTCCAAAAGATAACCGAGCAAGTAGAAGATGGTTCAACCATACAGTTATGGATTGGCCCTATACCTGATGCGTTAGGTAATATGCTGCTAGAACGTGGTGTAAAGATTTAGGGGATATAATCGTGGTAAATAAAGCAGGCCAAGACTATCCAGGAATCGAAGAACTCTATCAAGCAATAGATAAGTTTAGGTTTAAGGAGTGTTATTAGGCAGCGGTTGGTAGCATTAGTCTTGCGGAGGAAAATATGAAGAACAGCCGAGAGATGGCCGAGAGGAAGAGGGAATTTAGGACTACTCCTAATGGAGCTATAGTTAACAGAGTATATACACCAACTGATTTGAAAGGGCTTAGAGAAGGAATTATCGGTCTTCCTGGGGAGTATCCATTTACCCGACATATAATGCCAACTGGTTATCGAGGTAGGCTATGGACTATGCGCCAGTATGCTGGATTTGGTACGGTAGAAGAGACAAACGAGCGGTATAAGTATTTATACAAACAGGGGCAAACCGGCTTTAGTGTTGCTTTCCACTTACCCACTCAGGAGGGATATGATTCTGACCATCCACTAGCTGCCGGAGAGGTGGGTAAATGTGGAGTCGCCATAGATTCACTCCAGGATATGGAGCAGCTCTGGGAAGGCATCCCTCTGGCTGAGGTAAGCACGTCAATGACAATAAATGCCACAGCACCAATCATAATAGCCATGTATATTGCTGCTGCTGAGGAGCAAGGGGCAAATAAAGGCAAACTTAGAGGAACTGTTCAAAATGATATCCTAAAAGAATATATAGCCAGGAATACATATATCTTTGGGCCCACCGCGTCCATGCAGTTGGTCGCCGATATTTGTTCCTACTGCACTCAAAATATGCCGCAATGGAACCCGATAAGCATCAGTGGCTACCATATGCGAGAAGCTGGTGCTACCGCTACCCAAGAGGCTGGCTTCACTCTCGCCAACGGAATTACTTATGTTCAGGCAATGATAGATAAGGGAATGGAAATTGACTCCTTTGCCCCCCGATTTTCATTCTTTTTTGCTGCCTATACTAACCTTCTTGAAGAGGTTGCCAAGTTTAGAGCGTTGCGTCGCATGTGGGCTAAAATAATGAAAGAACGATTTCGTGCCAAGAATCCCAGATCCATGATGCTAAGATACCATGTTCAAACCGATGGCTTTACCCTTACTGAGCCGCAGCCGCTAAATAACATTACAAGAGTAGCTTTACAGGCTCTTGCTGCCGTATTAGGGGGTTGCCAATCTTTGCATACGAATTCATTTGATGAGGCGTTGGCTTTGCCCAGTGAGCAGGCAGTGCAAGTTGCGCTCAGAACTCAGCAAATCATTGCCCACGAGAGTGGCATTGCAGATACTGTTGACCCACTTGGAGGGTCATACTATATAGAATGGCTAACTAATCAGATAGAAAGTGAGGCAGTGAGGTATATTAATGAAGTTGATAAGAAAGGCGGTGCCCTGAAGGCGATAGAAACAGGATATATCCAAAGGGAGATTGCGAGCTCAGCCTATAACTATCAGAGGAAAGTAGATTCTGGCGAGCAGGTTGTCGTTGGTGTTAACAAGTTTATGATAGAAGACGAACAGGGACCAGAAACTTTGGAGATTGGTATTGAAACTGAAAGGAAACAGATAGAAAGATTGAGGAAATTGAAGCAGGAGAGAGATAATCAAAAAGTAAACGAGGTGCTGGGCAGGGTACGAGATGTGGCTAGGAGTGATAAGAATATTATGCCAGTATTGGTTGAGGCAGTTAAAGTGTATGCCACCGTTGGAGAAATAAGCGATGCCTTGAGAGATGTGTTTGGAGAATACCGAGAGCCAAGTATACTTTAAATCAAGGAGTGTTTGCTGTGCGCAATAGAAAGATACGAGTGTTATTAGCCAAGCCTGGGCTAGATGGGCATGACCGGGGAATTAAAGTAGTAGCCCGGGGCCTGAGAGATGCCGGCATGGAAGTAATCTATCTTGGGTTACGGTTAACACCGGAGCAAATTGCTGAGGCGGCGATACAAGAAGGTATAGATGTGGTTGGTCTGGATTGTTTGTCTGGAGCCCATATGGCTCTGTTTCCAAAAACAGTGAAGCTCATTAGAGACAAGGGTGGTGACGATATTTTGATTATAGGTGGTGGCATAATACCTAAGAAGGATATTCCGAAACTTAAGGAGGCTGGTATTGCCCGAATCTTTGGCCCGGGTACGCCTCTTGAGGAGATTGTCAAATTTATTGAAACAACCTTGGAGAAGAGGGGTAATGATAAAGAAGGTTAACCATATTGGGATTGCCGTGAACAGTATTGAAGACGCAGTGAAACTATACACTGATGTGCTGGGGCTAAAGGTTAGGGAGATAGAAATTGTACAAGAGCAAAAGGTGAGAACTGCTATTATCCCCGTGGGGGAAAGTAAGATTGAGTTAATAGAATCAACTGACCCCAAGGGACCGATTGCCAAGCACATCGAAAGAAGGGGAGAAGGACTACACCATTTGGCTCTAGAGGTTAGTGATATTCAAAGCGCTCTCGAAACACTAAGAAAGAAAGGGATTTCACTTGTTGATGAGAAACCACGAAGGGGTGTGGAAAGTACCAAGATAGCCTTCCTGCATCCCAAGGGAACAAGGGTGCTGATTGAACTAGTTGAGCCTGAGGAAGCCATATGATGGAAGAAGATAAGCAAATAAGGGATGAACTGCTGGGCCAGTTACAGGAGCGTAGACAAAAGATTAAGGAAATGGGGGGGAGGGCAGGGGTGGAGAGACAGAAAAAGCGAGGCAAGTTAACAGCACGCCAGCGAATTGACCAGCTACTGGACAAGGAGACTTTTTGTGAAATTGCCCTGTTTGCTAAAGGCAGGGTTTCTGGTGCCGAGATACCGTCAGATGCGGTAATTACTGGCTATGGAAAAATTGATGGCAGAAAAGTATATATCTTCTCCCAAGACTTTACCAGCGCTGGGGGAACTCTGTCAGAAATACATGCTAAAAAGATTTGCAACCTAATAGATAGTGCCATCAAGACAGGATGTCCTCTCATAGGCATAAACGATTCTGGAGGAGCCAGAATTCAGGATGGTGTTGATGCTCTATCTGGCTATGGTCAGCTCTTCTATAGAAATACATTAGCTTCTGGAGTAATTCCTCAGATATGCGCCATCATTGGTCCATGTGCCGGAGGTGCCGTGTACTCTCCAGCACTCATGGACTTCATATTTATGGTCAAAGGTATAAGTTATGCCTTTATCACTGGGCCTAGGGTAGTCAAGGTAGTAATGGGACAAGAGATTGGGGAGGAGGAACTTGGTGGTGCTGTTGTGGCTCAGAGAAAGGCAGGAGTTGTTTGTCGCTCTGAGGACAATGAGGCAGAATGTTTGCAAAGTATAAGGGAGCTACTAAGCTATCTGCCATCAAGCAACAGAGACAATCCCAAGAGGATTGATTGGGGGGATTCCCCGGACAGAATAGATACCGAGCTATTTGATATTGTACCTGCCAGTCCGAGGAAATCGTATGATATGCATAAGATAATCGAGAAGGTATTTGACCAGAGGCAGGATGGGAAGAAAGATTATTTCGAGCTATTCCCTATGTTCGCCACTAACATCATTACATGTTTTGCTAGATTGAACGGGTGGTCAGTGGGTATAATAGCCAATCAACCAATGTCAAAGGCAGGAGCTCTGGATATCGATGCCTGCGATAAGGCTTCCCGGTTTATCAGGTTCTGCGATGCCTTTAATATCCCAATTATCACCTTGGTTGATGTGCCCGGCTATCTCCCGGGAACGGAACAGGAATGGGGCGGAATAATCAGGCATGGAGCCAAGATGCTTTACGCCTATTCGGAGGCTACTGTACCAAAGATAACCATCACTATCAGAAAGGCATACGGAGGCTCCTATCTTGGGATGTGCAGTAAAGATTTAGGGGCTGATACTGTATTGTGCTGGCCTACCACTGAACTTGCCGTGATGGGAGCGGAGGCAGCCGCCGAAATAATATTTAGAAAAGAGCTAGCCGAGGCAGAGAATAAAGAACAGCTGCTCCAAGAGAAGATAAGGGAATACAGAAGAGAATTTGCCAATCCTTATCGAGCCGCTGAGCACCTACACATTGACGACGTGATTGAACCGGCGGAAACAAGACCAAGGCTTATCAAAGCATTAGAAATGGCAATAGATAAAATAGAACAAAGACCTAGGAAGAAGCACGGCATCATGCCAACATAGCAAGGCATCAAGACTTAGGATCATGGGAAATAAGAGGTAACACAGGATGAGAGATCAAAGTTAAATCTGATTGGGCTGGACTATTGATAACTGACAAAGGATTAATATCCAGGATGGAACCTAATGGAATAAAGGTGAGGCTTATCAAGTGAGAGCATACGACCTAGATGATGACTTAAAGCTCGTTGGCATAGCACCTCCACACTGGGGCTCAGACAAGCTTAACAGTATTTACGTGCTAAAAAGTGAAAAAGTAGCCTTGGTTGATGTGGGACCATCAGCATCGGTGGATGACCTTATGTTGGGTTTGAGAGAACTAAATATAAATGCTGGAGATGTAAGCTATATTTTCATCACTCATATTCATATTGATCACGCTGGTGGTGTAGGCAAAGCAATAGGCCAAATGCCTAATGCTATAGTTGTGGTACATAAAGAGGGACGGCCGCATCTAGTAGAACCAGCAAAGCTATGGCGTGCAGGACAGCGAGCCCTCGGAGAGCTAGCTTTGGAGTACGGTCACATAGAGCCTGTGCCCGAAGACAGAATACTTGTTGCTCACGAGGGTATGGTCTTTCACCTAGGTGAAATGAAGATTGAGGTAGTAAGTACTCCGGGACATGCATCGCATCATCTAAGCTTTTGGCATAGAAATAAGGGGAGACTATTTGTTGGAGACGTAGCAGGGGTTTATATTAAGGAGATTGATTTAGTCAGGCCAGCTACGCCTCCACCCTTCAACCTTGAGCAAACACTAACCTCGCTTGAAAAGCTAATTCACCTTAGACCTCTAAATTTGTATTACGCTCATTTTGGCTATACCACACATGCAGTTGAGAAGCTTCACTACTATAAGCAAAAGTTAATTCTATGGGGTAGCATAATCAGCCATTGTATGGAAAAGGGGAGAGCCGAGGAACAAGATATCTATAACGAAATCTTTGAAAAGGATGACATATTAAGCCGTCTGAAAAGTCTCTCCTTGAACCACCGCCGCCGAGAACTTGATTTCACAAAGAGAAGCATTAGAGGTCTTGTCGATTATTTCAGTAAAGTGGCCTCTTCTGTAAAAACTGAATAGCGTCCAAAGGGGAAATTGAGGGATACAACTATCTATCAATGTGCCGACCTGCACGGAGGCCATACGCTACAACAGGGTAGATCTAACGAGGTGTTTACCATGTGATATTGGGTATTGGATATCTACAAGAGACAGGGAAACATCTGTTTTGCTAATGGGCATTTTGGAGCGGCTCACTTTTAGAGCGTTGTCACTAGGAGGTGATATTTAATGGACAAAGTTTATTCTGGTACAGATGAAGCAGTGGCCGATGTTTTTGACGGAGCCTCTATTGCTTTCGGAGGCTTTTTTACCGCTGGCAGCCCTGTTTACCTGGTTGAGGCGCTAGCCAAGCAAGGTGCCAAGAACCTCACCATAATAACTCAATCGGTAGCTATCGGTAACTGGGAAATCAATCTTATGGTTAATAACCATCAAGTACGGAAGGCGCTTTGTAATTATCCTTTCTTCCGTTCCGCTAGCAAACTGTCACCTTTTGAACAACAGTTACGCGTCGGGGAGGTAGAGTGTGAAGTATATCCCATGGGGACATTCATGGAGAAGTTAAGAGCAGGAGGAGCCGGTATTGCTGGCTTCTATACGCCAACCGGGGTGGGGACATACGTTGCAGAAGGCAAAGAGTGTCGAGTATTTAACGATAAGGAATACCTGTTGGAGTTAGCTTTGAAACCCGACTTTGCTTTCGTTCACGCTTATAAGGGTGACCGTTACGGCAATCTGGTTTATCGGAAAACAAGTCGGAACTATAACCCGGAGATGGCGATGGCAGCCGAGGTTACTATCGCTGAGGTCGAAAATCTGGTTGAGCCGGGAGAGATAGACCCTGACCACGTTCACACACCGGGTATCTTTGTTCAACGAGTGGTCAAGGTAGATAGACCTGAGGTTGATGTCACTATTGAAGCGCCTCCAGAAGGTGCATATATAGAATTTACTAACTCAGGGGGAGAAAAATAGGCATGGCAAAACATAACTTTACCGGGATAAGCAGGGAATTGATAGCTCTGCGAATTGCTAATGAGCTAGAAGACGGAAGCTATGTTAACCTGGGTATAGGCATACCCACATTAGTGTCCAACTGGATTGAGGGCAGGGACATCGTGCTTGAGGCTGAGATTGGAATGCTTAACACCGGACCACTGGCCGAAGGGCAGCAGATAGACCAGGACCTTATCAATGCCAGCTGCCAGCCAGTAACGGAGCTTCCAGGCTGCTGCTACTTCTCTGACTGCGAGTCCTTTGCCATGATAAGGGGAGAATATATGGATGTTGCCGTGCTGGGTGCTCTTCAGGTATCTGAAAAGGGGGATATCGCCGGTTGGAATATCCCCTCGTCGGGGCGGGGCAAGATAGGCAACATAGGTGGCTCTATGGACTTGGCGGTGGGGACTAGAAAGCTGATTATAGCTATGGAGCATGTCACCAAGACCGACGAGCCGAAAATAGTTAAGGAGTGCTCTTACCCTCTCACTGCTAAGGAATGTGTGAATTTGATTGTTACTGATTTGGCCGTAATCGAGGTGACTAAGGAAGGACTTCTGCTGAGGGAGGTTGCTCCCGGGCTTACCCCCGAGGATATTCAGTCAGTGACTGAACCCAGACTGATAATAAGCCCGGACCTGAAGGAAATTCAGCTTTGAGTTATATTGTGATAGGCTATAGCTATAGAGAATCGTTCCTGAGGCTTTTGATAAAAACATACTTGAAATAAAGCTGACAATAAGAAGGAAGGAGTTAAACGAGAAATGGCAGAGAAACCTTTAGGAAATCCAGCAGTTGTTGGTCTAGCCGGTTTTGGCGGTACCACCCTGTTGCTACAATTTCATAACCTTGGTTGGTGTGGAGCTGGCCCAATTTTGTGGTGTGCCCTCTTTTTTGGTGGGCTGATGCAACTTGCTGCTGGCCTGCAGGAGTTCCACACCGGTAATAACTTTGGACTTTCGGTTTTTTCTACCTACGGGGCTTTCTGGATGGCGCTGGGAGGAATTCTTCTATCAACGCACTATGGCATCCTCAGCATTACCACTACCGATATAGGTTGGTTTTTGGTAATGTTTACCGCTATTACGCTCATTTTCTTTATCGGTGCGATGAAACAGAACGGGGTACTCGCCTTCACCTTCCTAACCCTTCTGCTCGGCTTCACCTGTTTGGGCATAGGCAACCTAGGCGGTTCAGCAGTTTTTATTAAAGTTGCTGCTATTGACCTGATTATTTGTGCTATCTGTGCCTGGTATCTCATGGCACACACTATTTTCGCCCAGCTGGGATGGGAACTGCCGCTAGGTAATCCGTGGATCAAATAGCGCTTGTTTGTTCTCTGCCCCGACCCGACTTTGGCATATGCTATGAAGGATGGATACCGCTTAGCATGGAAATCAGCTAGACTGGTCATATAGTAAGCCCTAACCTGTATATTGCCATCGGTATAGCTGGGGCACCCCAGCTATACCTCTTGGGTTCCTTTTACTTTATCACTCGCAGTAGTCGGCGATTACAAGGAGGTTCTGCCACCACTGATAGAGAAATGTAAGGCTATGGTTAAATGTTAGTCAGCGGGCTTTGCCAGGGGAAACTGAGGTACTAGGGGCTTTGCTCTTTTCGCCGCTAGTTTAAATGAAACCTCCCCCCTCCCGTGTGGGTAGCCTCAGCTGTAATCGGGCAAGTGGCATCCCGCCTTCTAGTTCGCAACGTGATATGTGAAAAGCTATAAAGC
>Ga0265594_1000348_pt1 | contig 38159 bp, 36 predicted proteins | sample saktaG_11_FD_190147 | JGI IMG/M metagenome (GOLD analysis project Ga0265594, IMG submission 190147) | Saline water microbial communities from Sakinaw Lake, British Columbia, Canada - sak_2011_5_24_80m | ecosystem: Environmental > Aquatic > Non-marine Saline and Alkaline > Saline ... | reverse complement strand
GTGCCGTGGCATGAGGCTATGAGTTTCCCGTCCTCGGTGGTGACGGTTATGTAATATAGGCCTGTGCGTTTCCCTAGGCTCTCCTCTTTTGCCTCCGCAACAAGCCTGGTTCCAGCTTCAACTGCTCGGCGGTAGTTGATCTCCATGTTCAATGCTACAGCCGCTTGGCCGTGGGAGTTGCTTGCAGCGCTAAAAGCGAAGTCTGCAAGCGAGAAGACTGCGCCGCCATGGGCGATGCCGTGAAAATTCAACAGGTTATCTCTAAGCGTCATAGCCGCCTTACTGTAGCCCTTCCTAAGTTCTATCAGCTCTATACCTAAGAGGTTGGCGAAAGGGTCCCGACTTACCAGTTCAATGATTTTCTGCATATGACGATTCACCTCGTTGCTACCTACCAAACGGCTTCAACATGTCTTAAATACATTTCATATTCATTTGATTTTCAAGTTCCTCTATAACTGCTACTCTCTTATGCTCACCTAGGAACCTCTTGACCAGCTCAGGGGAGAGCGGATGTATCATACCTAGCTTAAGCACCGATGCCTTCACACCTAAAACGTCAAGGGCTTCCATGGTGTAATTGAAGGCCGAACCCGCAGTTATGACCCCAACTTCCCCTTCACCGTAAACTTTGTTAAACTCTAATTGCGCGGCCAACTGACAAGCTAATGCCTCTTTCTCTAATAGCTTGCAGTGCCTTACCCTAGCGTTGATAGGAACCATAACAAACCTAGCAGAGTCGTGGGGGGGCTCAAGCTTCATCCCCCTCTCAGCAATACTGCCCAGACTGACAACTCCGCGCATATGGCTTACTCTAGTTACAAGGCGGAGCATAACTGGGAGCTCAAGTCTCTCTGAAAGTTGAAATGCTTGGAGGAGCATATCCTTTGCTTCTTGAGGGTTAGAAGGCTCTAAGCAAGGTATGTTGCCCATTAAAGCGTAGTATCGGTTATCCTGCTCGTTCTGAGAACTCCAGCGGTATGGATCATCTGCTGAAACTATAACAAAGCCCCCTCTCACGCCCACGTAGGCAAGGGTCATAAGAGCATCGGAGGCGACGTTTAGTCCAACATGCTTCATTGATACAAGAGCCCGACCCCCACAGATAGCAACACCTGCCGCAGTTTCGACGGCAACTATTTCGTTCGTAGAGTACTCAACTTTCATTCCAACCTCCCGGGCAACCTCCGCTAGGCTGTCATTTATCTCTGACGCGGGTGTACCCGGGTAGGTTGTAGCCATATGAACTCCTGCCTCTATGGTGCCGCGTGCAATAGCCTCGTTGCCTAAGAGGAAATGTAGCTCACCCTCAGCTCCTAGGATGCCTCTGTCTTTAGCCAATCTTTTACACATCCACCTTCCGGCAAATCATTTAAAGAGTGGAATTCTTATCTCATGCAACCTTTATATAACAACTTTCAAAACGCTGGAATCCCCCTTTGTCCACACCACACCTGTTAACAATGTTCAACAATGTGGATACCCCCCTCTTCAAACAGTCGGTTAAACACAACTTGCAACCAAAAGTTCCACATTGCAACCAAAGGTTCCAACTTGACACCACGATTGAACACAACGACCATCAAAGATTCCAACTTGACAGCAAAGGTGACCACTGGTAACCAAATGTAACCGCGGGTAACCAGAGGATCCACCCCCCCTCTCCACCAACCCAGTTAAACCCACAAAAACCAAACCAGCAACAACTTCCATAAATCAAGAATAAGCAGAAAAACCTAAAAACTAATTATGCACACCCCTAAATTGCATATAGTTATTTTTAAATTGTAAAGCTGTTAAATTATCTGTATGGCGTTTAACGGCTCAGACAGTTTGTTGGCCATTAATAATTACATTCTTTAAAAAATATTTTAAGGAAATTATAATTGACCAAAGAGGGCAAAACAGAAATGCAATCCACTGGTAAAAAAGTCGGCGGCGTCGACATTTCATCCATAAGTAAGATACTGCACCTTTCTCCACCTGAGGTTAGCCTTCTGGAAAGAATTGAGAAGGAGATGACCATTGGGCTAAGGGTTAACTGTGGCGATGAAACAATGATTCTAAACGCTTATGTGGTCTATCACAGCACTGCTCGGGGGCCAGCAAAGGGCGGAATCAGGCTTGCCCCCAATGTAACCTTGGAAGAGACTAGAGACCTAGCTGAGAGGATGACTTGGAAAACAGCCTTAACCCATATTCCCTTTGGCGGCGGAAAAACAGGCATACGCATTGACCCCCGAACTCTCACATCATTCACAAAGAGCCTAATTATCGCTCGCTTAGTCCAAGAAATTAGAAACGAACTGGTATCCGGAAACGATTACATTCCCGCCCCGGATTTAGGAACCGGTCCCCCGGAAATGGCTGTGATCTACAATGAAATCCGCAATCCTGAATGTGTAACAGGCAAGCCCACCCATGTGGGTGGACTGCCTGGGAGAAAAGAAGCGACAGGACGTGGAGTGTCATATTCAACCATCTACGCACTTGAACACATCCACAGCATAGATGTAAAGAAATCAAAAATTGCTGTCCAAGGCTTTGGCAATGTAGGTAGTTGGGCCAGTAAATTTCTCTATGAAAAGGGCGCAAAGATAGTAGCGGTTTCCGATATAGAGGGCGGAACCTACAACCCTGAAGGATTGGATATACCGAAACTTTTCGAATACAGCAAGAAGAATAGAACGATCAAAGGTGTAGGTGGAAAGGTCATTACAAACGAAGATCTGTTCTCCCTAGATGTCGATGTTTTTATTCCTGCAGCCGTGGAAAATGTGATTGACAAAAATACAGCTAACAAGATCAAGGCTAAAATCGTGGTGGAAGGAGCAAACGGGCCTACAACCCATGAAGGCGACATTATCCTTTCTAAAAAGGGGAAGACGGTTATCCCTGATATACTGGCAAACAGTGGCGGTGTTATAGCTTCCTACGTAGAGTGGAAAAGTAGTAAATCAGGCAGCATTACTAAACGCCAAGAGGTCTACGATACTATAGAAGAAGGAATTGGAAGTAGTTACAAAGATGTTATCGCTGCCGCGGAAAGATACAAGATTTCCTATAGAAATGCTGCAGCAGTTATTGCCGTAGATGAAGTTGTAAAAGCCATGCATGATCGAGGATGGGCATGAGATAGCTAATAGTAGGACTCGGATTTTTCGATATAAATATCAATTACTAACCTTTTTACACAAAGCACTAATGGGTAGCTATACTCAGTAACTTAATTATGTGAACTTTAGCATCTGAATCCCTCTCAGCCTTGTAGGCATAGTTCAGCTCTGCCAATGTAGGATTTGTGCTTTGCACCCCATTAGAATGGAAAAATCAAAGCGGATAAATATTTCACGAAACTAAGTTACTGAGTATAGCTATTACGTAATTGCTTATATTAATCTTGCAATTTCAGCTCCATTTTGTTTAGCCATTTCTTCCATGTCGTCTTGAAGTGGGCCCTTATTTCCTTTGACTATGGCTGAGTAATGGGGTTTGACAATGTTCATTCCGATTCTTTTCAATCTTTTTTCAATACCTTTTCCCGCACTTCCAGCCCACCAAGCCTTGAATTTAGTGTCGAAGGCGAAGGCTTTCTTGTCTTTAATGTCCACGGTTCTCAGTTTTCCAAGGAAGGCTTTCACTGGTTTAGATATGCCAAATGCGTGTGTTGGCCCACCGATTGCTAGCAAATCATATTCACTTAGTTTATTGACATCGACTTCGTCCACTTTGCTGCAGTCAACTTTAATCCCTTGCTCTTTCATCCCCTCTGCTAATGCTTTTGCTATCTTTTCAGTGTTGAAAAATTTTGTATCATAAATAACTATCGCCTTATTCATTACGCTATCTCCATTAAGTTCCTTTAGATTAATAGTATTAAAGCTAGATACTTCACGAAACTAAGTTACAGAGTGTAGCTACTAAAGAAAGACGCGCTTATATTATTGTAGAAGTGAAAAATGTTGGAAAAAAGTGTCTGAAATTAAAGCTTTAATTGTTTATTGGTCAAAAACTGGAAACACAAAGAAAGTTGCGGAAGCCATATCTAGGGTATGAGAAAGAAGGGAGCAACACTCACTGTTAAGAAAGTTGATGAAGCGGAACGAGAAGACTTTTTCAATTATAACCGCGTCTGTATCGGCGCACCTTCATATGAATTTCTGCCACCGCTCCCTATGATGGATTTCCTCAAGCGAAAGTTGACGCTGTATCGGAAGAAGGGATATATTAAGCCGTGCGCTCCCAAGGTTCCAGGCAAAAATGCAATTATATTCTGTACGTACTCAGGCCCTCATACAGGAATAGATGAAGTGACCACAGCAGGCAAATACATGCGTCAAGTCTTTGGGCATCTTGGATTCGATGTCAAAGCAGAATGGTATGTCATGGGCGAATTCCACGGATCTGAAGAACTCGGTACAAAAGGCAGACTGGGAGACATAAGAGGCCGACCGAACGATGCAGGCCTAGCTAAAATAGAAAATGGCACTGCTAAGCTAATAAGTTCACTAATGAGTTGATTGCTAAAAGAATTGGCTAACAGGAAAATAGTTGTAAAGAGAGGCACAATATTTTTTCCATATATAACATAGCTCGATTGATTTCTGAATTAGGATGCGACGTTGTAGGGAGCATTACCGGCTTCCTTCTTTTGGGAGTTCTTTAATTCGGAAATAAAATTGTTCGAGTCAATCTGAGAGATTATAATGAGTGTTTCTTCGGCTTCTGTCTCCAACTTTATTTGTTGACTCTTAGTCTTCCATAGGTTCGGCTTCAGTTTTTCTGCACCCACCTCTAACATCAGGTTATTGACGGAGTTTGAGAATTCGCTGGCGTCCTCCTCTGTGTCCCATAAGATTTTCCAAAAGAGATTATACCCCTCTTTGTTCTCATAGTAGGTGAGGTTGTCGCCGTTCCATCCCTCAGCGGACTTTAGGGCTTCGCCCTTCGGTAGGTGAGCCTGCAGCATCACAAGAATAAAGTGTTCTCCAAGTCTATCTGTCTTAACCAAGTTCCAGCTTGACTCATTTAGCGGTTGAACTCTAACTTCGACATATCTCTCTCCCTTTAGGTATTTTTCAGGATGCATAATTTGCTCCGCAGTCTCTGGAGGGTTCAGGTACGCATGGTTGACTTCGTTCCACCCCCCAGCCTCAAAGAGTTCCCTCACGAAGCTTTCCCCATACTGGTAGGGGAATAACCAGAGTTTGGTCAATGGATCATATCCAGTGAAATCTTGGAAGTCTTCAGGGGTGATGCCGGTCTGCTCAAGATATTTTTTTGCGGTCAACCCTGCATCTCCTTCGATGAGTGCAGACCAGGCTTGTTTTCCATCGTGGCTGTAAGGTTCAGAATTTTCAAAATGGGTGCCTTGTATCACGTGGGTGAGTTCATGGGCCAATATTCCTATAGCCTTGCCCCTCTCATGAGGGTTGAAGTACTCCTTAACGACATACACTTTGTTCTCAGAAGCGGCGGCAACGGTGCAACCTGTCTGGCGGCTCTTAACTTCTAAGAGGTCTACGTTTTCAGGTATAATAAACAAAGCCTTGTAAATTTTTTCCATAACCTGAATTTCCTCAACATTGTGGCATGCACCCCAGTTCTCCTCAACCCAACCCAGCGTTACAACCTGAAGTTTCGTGTCGCTTGAGGGAGCTAGACCTCTGACATCTCCAATCCTCTCCAAGACTTCGTTGAAGAGATTCTCTGCAGTCCATGTGTATTCTAGGTCTTCGAATGAGAAAGGGTTAGAGAGATAGAGGCCTACTGAAAAACCTAAAACTCCGCAGATGATGGCAACAGTAGCTAAACGAACCCAAGCCTTAGACATGAGGTAACCCTAGTTAACTCTTCATTTCATTATCACATATCTTTTTCTGATGTATTGGTATTGTAGGCGTCTTTGAATTCGGGAAACAAGCGAACCTTTATTTTTCTCGTATAGTTATAACAGAGTAAATGGTTTTTCGATCATACCACCGCCTATCTGGATAATAAATACTCAGAGGGTATAAACACGAAGGAAGTTAAGCCGTTAAAAGTTTCGTCAACATCTTCTTTCGACAATTTATTTTCAAAAGAATTTCTGTTTGTTAGTACAACACTATGTGCTGCTATTTTACTGCGCTTTTATACCTGTTCGGTGACAGGGGGGATTATCCATTGGGATGAGCAATATCAGTACATTGAACCTGCCTTCGGCCTGTCGTTTGGATTTTGGTACAAGGCATGGGAGTTCCAAGAGGGTGCAAGATCCTTTTTCTTTCCATTGATAAATTTTGCAGTCTTCAAAATAGGGTTACTTGCAGGCATACGCGATGTGCGAATATTAGTGTTGTTGCTCCGTATTTTAGTAACATCTTTATCGATATTGATAGTTCCCGTCACATATTTTTTAGCTAAAAGCATCTACGGGAAAAAGGTTGGACTGTATACCCTTGTAATGGTGGTTTTTTCAGCAGCCCTGATCATATGGGCGCCACGTGTGCTCTCTGAGTTGCCGTCAACTCTTTTCATCCTGTTATCAGTATACTTTCTCGTTTTATCCTCAAGGAAGGGTAATGCGCCGCTCATCACAGCTGCGTTTTCCGGTGTCTTTCTGGGCGTAGCTTTCATGTTTCGATTCTTATCTATAGTGATCCTTGTGCCATTCCTCTGTTATCTCATCTTTGGAAGAAAATACAAACTCACAGGGGTACTTCTCGCAGGATTGACTGTGGTGTTGATAGCTCAAGGAATATTGGACTTGATTTTTTACGGCCATTTTTTCTGCTCTCCATTGAACTATTTCGACTTCAACGTTATCAAATTAGGGTCTTCTTTTATGGGGGTCTCTCCAGCTTACTTCTATCTTGTACAGTATGTTTACATTCTAACACCGATTGCCATGGCCTGTCTAATCATTTTCATCCTGTCGATTTTACGCAGACGCAACTCATATGACTGGTTGATATTGTTGGTGTTCCTCATCCCGTTTGCCATTCACTCTGCCATTCCACACAAAGAACTGCGTTTCATATTTTTGTCAGTTCCATTCGCATACATCTTAGCTGGCGCAGGTATGGTGAAGATTGAACAGTTTATTAAACGAAAGAAAGTGAAGATTTCTGTTATTTCCTTTTTACTACTATTCATAGTGGTGTTAAATGGTGCGTATATGCCAACGGTTAATCAAGATCCAATGATCCCGCAATCCCAGCTTGATGCTCTTTACTGGGTAGGTGAACAAAAAGAGCTTGACACAGTTGTGTTGGAGAAACAATATTCATACAATGATGGTATAGTTGACATGTTTGCCTGTGGGGCATATACCTTTCTTCACCAATATGTTCCGATATATTACGTTGACAGCCTGTTGCAGGCAAAAGATGACATCGAACTTGAAAGAATTCTCCACCGCAATTCAGGCATCTTTGTTGTTGCGTACGGTGACGAGGAACGGCAACAATTCCTCAGCAGTTACGGATTCTTAGTAGTTAAAATATATGAGGATAGATTCATTTATGAAAAAATTGTCTCGCCTTAAAATATGTTTAAAGAAAATTAGAGAACCAGAGGAGAAGGCTTAATGGGCGGTCTCAGAAACCTCGGAAGATCTGTCAAGATGGCGGTCATAGCCTACATTGTCGGTGGCATTGCCTATTGGGCAACTGCTGAAATCTTCCTCCGATATGTTGGAAAGGAAATTACGTTCAGCCCGCTTGTCTCATTTCTACTTGCGGTTCCCTTCTGGCCGATGGATGTCTATGCCAACCTAAAATGGATTGGAATTATGCCTCAAGACATCGCCGCCATCTTGGCTGTTCTGGCCTCAATATTCCTGCTTCTGCGAAGAAGCCGCGTATAACACGCTTAATTCTGAGCAATAAGAAGGGGGGAGATCAAGACTTTTCCCGTTATCGGCAAAGCATCAAACCCAAGAGACAGACTGTACAGGATTAGAACTCAACTTGGCGACCTAGGCGGACAAATGTCGTCCCCAATGATCCCACATTGACATCTTTGGTTCCAAGTTGAGACACCCCCCTCAACCGAATTCACCTTTGACCACCATTGTCCACACTTACCCACGTTTGACCACAAAAGTCCACAGTGTGGATACCCCCCCTGAAAACCCGCCCGGTTAAACTCGCTATAAAAACATCCAGCCACCCAACAGAGACACACCCCCCTTCACCCACCGAAGATTCCAACTTGACAGCGAAGGTGACCACTGGCAACCAAAGGTAACCACTGGTAACCAAAGGATCCACCCCCCCTCCCCACACCCGTCAAAACGCCACCAAACCAGTAAAAGCTTATAAATCCGATAACCGCCTTAAGTGGGATACCATACCGATAAGGGTGAGGCGAATGCAGAAAGGATTTTATGTAAAGTTTGAGGTGCCGAAGGAGCTGGCAGATGCAGCCTATGAAGCCCTACAAGTAGCCAAAGACACCGGCGGGAAACTGAGAAGAGGAACCAACGAGGCAACCAAGGCCATTGAACGAGGCACCGCTAAACTCGTCCTCATAGCTGAGGATGTGGAACCCCCAGAGGTCGTAGCACACCTACCCCTCCTATGCGAGGAGCGAAAGATCCCCTACATCTATGTACCAAGCAGAGAGAAGCTTGGGCAGTCCTCAGGCATAGAGGTGAAGTCCGCAGCCATTGCCATAGCTGAAGCCGGAGACTCCAAGGACCTGATCGCCGAGATCATCAAAAAACTCGAGGCTATAAAGAAGGCTTAAAGAGAAGGCTTCTCCAATGAGTCACCAGCGACAATACACCCCCTCCGAAGTCGTTCAAATAATTGGAAAGACAGGGGTAACTGGCGAAGTCATGCAAGTGCGGGTAAAGGTTCTTGAGGGAAAAGACAAAGGACGAGTTATAACTAGAAACATACGCGGACCAGTGAGAATGGGAGACACCCTGCTCCTCAGAGAAACTGAAAGAGAAGCAAAGAAGATAAGTCGCTAGGAGTGACCCCGATTGCCGAAGCCCAGAATATGCTCCTTCTGTGGTAAAGAATTCCCTTCAGGCCAAGGTATCATGTACGTTCGAAACGACGGCACTATACTCTGGTTCTGCTCAAGCAAATGCAGAATAAGCTCCCGCAATATGAAAAGAGATTCACGAAAACTCAAATGGACCGCCTACTACGGAAAGAAGGAGAGAGGCAAAGGCTAAAGACCACCACAACCAACTGAGAACCCCCCACAAACAAGCTCCAAACAGAGCATATGACCAATATACCCAACTCTATTAGAACATAGACACCCAACCCTCTACAACCACTTCAATGCTTCCGAAGAGCCCTCAACCACACTTAAAAATAATTCCTCAATTATAGATTCCATCCAACCAGTTTAGAATAAACTACACGGTATAGGTAATATTATAAAAGAAAAATTACAACTCCAAGGTAGAGAGCACCGGAGACTGGGAAAGTGCAGTGGCTTGGGTTTGAGAGCGGCATCATTGTCACCTTCATAGGCATAATAATCCTCTTCCTCTTCTGCGCCATCATTGGCATAACCATCTGGATCACAGGCCTGCTTACAAAGGAAAAGGGAAGGATAAGCCTCCAACAGAGAAGAGGAAGAAGAAAAAGCAAAGGAGCCTAATCATTGGAATTCCTCACCGAGTTCCTAGAATACCTAACCACAACAGGCTACGCCAACATCACCATAGGACAAGTCATAATGATCGTCTTCGCCCTAGTTCTCCTATACCTAGGGATAGCCAAAAAATTCGAGCCTCTCCTCCTCGTCCCAATAGGCTTCGCCTGCGCCCTAGCCAACGTACCCTTCGGGCACCTATCTGACGCGGGGGGGCTTTTCAACATCATCAGGGTCTACCTCATCGACACAGAAGTCCTGCCTATCCTCATCTTCATCGGAATAGGCGCCATGACCGACTTCGGCCCCCTGATTGCACAGCCAGTCCACGCCTTCCTCATAGGGGCAGCAGCCCAGATCGGCGTCTTCATTGTCTTCCTCGCCTGTCTAGCAACCGGTTACCTTCCAGCTGAAGCAGCGGGCATAGGCATCATAGGGACAGCGGACGGCCCAACTATTATCTATGCCAACGCCCGACTTGCTCCCCACCTCCTCGCTCCTGTTGCTGTGGCCGGCTACCTGTACATGGCTATGGTGCCGCTTATACAGCCCCCCATAGTCCACGCATTGACAACTAAGAAGGAGCGAGGCACCTACATGCCGCCAGAGATAAGGAAGGTCTCGAAGCTGGAGAAGGTTCTCTTCCCCATACTCTGCGTGGTCGTTGCCTCAATGCTTGTTCCTGCGGCGACGCCGCTGATAGGAGCTATCGCTGTGGGAAACCTTTTCAGGGAGAGCGGTGTAACTGCACGGCTTGCACGAGCCTCTGAAAATGAGCTTATGAACATCTGCACGATCCTGATCGGTTTGGGGGTAGGCGGAACACTGACCGCCGAGGTCTTCCTCAAACCAGCTCCCCTCCTGATCTTCGCCTTAGGCATCGTAGGCTTCGTAGGCGGAACCATAGGTGGACTGCTGATGGGCAAACTCTTCTACTACATCTCCAAAGGCAACTATAACCCCGTTATCGGGATAGCTGGGGTCTCAGCGGTTCCCATGACTGCAAGGGTCAGCCAGCGTTTGGTCCAGAAGGCCAACCCACGCTGCCACATCCTGATGCATGCCATGGGACCAAACATCGCTGGGGTGATAGCCTCAGCCCTCATCGCAGGCTACTTCATCACCATCTTTGTACCTTAACCCAGAAAGAGGAAGCAAAAACTTTTTCTGAAAAATAAGATCCTATGCTACCAACAAAAGCCCAGTCGATAATCAGTTCAACGATAATCTTACAATCTATATACTATAAAGTTCAGCTACTGTTTCAGTTAACATTAAATAACTCTTCACGGTGATCTAGAGTCCGATCTAAATGGATCCAATAGTGTCATCAATCACGTTAGTCGCAGGAATTATCGCAATGGTAGTTGCCGGAATTTACGCCTTCTGGGTGCTTAAGCAAAGCCCAGGAACAGCCAAAATGCGTGAGATCTCCGACGCCGTACGTGTAGGCGGCACAACATTCCTAAAACGTGAATACACTTACATCTTCCCAATAGCGATTTTAATAGCAATCGCCATATTTGTTGCACTACCCTTTGCCGGTGAATCCACAGGTCTAGCTGGCATAATTGCCGGTCTCTCATGGGCAGACAGCTGGAAGATCGCCGTAGACTTCCTTATAGGCGCATGCCTATCCGCATTATCAGGCTACTTAGGAATGGCTATGACAACCCGCTCTGCATGCCGAGCGGCCGAGGCTGCAAAGAAAGGCGTAGGACCATGTCTAGCCGTCTCATTCAGAGCTGGTGCAGTTATGGGGATGTGTGTCGCCGGCCTTGCCCTTCTAGGCGTCGCTGGTCTATACCTAGCATTCGGTGCAACACCAGAAATAGTACCGCTACTCGTTGGTTTAGGCTTTGGCGCAAGCATAGTCTCCATGTTTATCCGAGTTGGTGGAGGAATCTTCACCAAGGCAGCAGACTTAGGAGCAGATCTTGTAGGGAAGGTTGAAGCAGGCATACCTGAGGATGACCCCCGCAATCCTGCCGTAATAGCTGACAATGTCGGTGACAATGTTGGAGACTGCGCAGGAATGGGTGCAGATGTCTTCGAATCTTACATAGTTATAGTAATAGCTGCAATGCTTCTAGGTTTCTTTGTATTCCGCGGTACAGATCTGTTGGATGCTACAGTTACATATCCGCTACTTCTCGGGGCTGCGGGAATATTTGCCTCAATTGTTGGAACGCTGTGCGTACATAGCGGATGGAAGAGAGAACCGATGAGTGCACTTGACCTATCCTTCTATGTCACCGTGATCGTAGGCATTGTCCTGAGCTTCCTCTTCAGCGGTTGGATGCTTGGCTTTGGAACCCCGCTTGCAAACGCTATCTCCCTCTGCAGCATCATAGGCTTCATCGTCGTGGTACTTCTTGAAAAAACTTCTGACTACTATACCTCATATAATCACCCCCCAGTCCGTTCGATCGCTGAGGCATCTAAAACAGGGGCATCAACCAACTTCTTGGCGGGGCTTTCTGTTGGAATGAAAAGCACATTCCCCAGCATGCTCATCATCGTTGTAGCAATAATCATCTCATTCGGGTTAGGTTATGCCGTAGCACCTGAAGGAAGCGGGCTGATGTATGGTATATACACCACAGCAATTGCAACGATGGCTATGCTCTCGTTATCCGGGATCGTGATGTCTATCGATGCTTTTGGGCCAGTGTCGGATAATGCTGGAGGAGTAGTTGAGATGGCAGGGTTGGGAGAAGCCCGTGAAGTTACAGACAAACTGGACGCTATAGGAAACACTACAAAAGCAACTACCAAAGGATTCGCTATTGGAAGTGCCGCCCTCTCAGCTTTAGCGCTCTTCCAAGCTTTCCGCTTCGATGCCGTAGAGGGAATGAGATACCTCGTTGAGGCAGGAAGGATGCCCAGCGGGGCACTCGCGCTTGGGGAAGCGTTCTCACTAGCGGATCCAGTGCTGCTTATAGGTTTGCTAGTTGGTGGGCTACTACCCTTCTTCTTCAGCTCATTCCTGATAACAGCCGTTGAAAGAACAGGCATGGCTATGGTTAACGAGGTCAGAAGACAGTTCAAAGAGATGCCCGGCATCATGGAAGGTACCACTAAACCGGACTACGCCAGATGTGTCGACATAGCTACACGAGGATCCATAAAAGAGTTAGCCATACCAGGCATGTTAGCAATAGCTACACCGATAATACTGGGCATAATATTCGGCGTAAGAGCTGTAGGCGGCTTGCTTGTGGGAGTCATAATATCCGGAATCTTCCTAGCTTTCATGATGACCAACGGCGGCGGAGCTTTCGATAACGCAAAGAAGTACATAGAGCTTGGAAACCTTGGTGGAAAGGGTTCAGAGCCTCATAAAGTAGCAGTCATGGGTGATACGGTGGGAGACCCACTTAAAGACACAGCCGGACCCTCGATCAACCCCTTAGTCAAGGTGCTACAAACAATCTCAATAATATTCCTACCCGTATTCCTAGCAACAGGGTTCGTAGGCATATTCCTAATATGATCCCTGTACACTGAACAACAGGCAATAACCTCCCTCCTTTTTTCTAAGTTTTCCATTATAACCAAGTTCCATTCTCTGTTACGTCCGTAGCAAACCTCATTGAATATCCTTGTAAAGCGTCCAAGATCCAGATGGATGAGAGTTCAGAGGACATTAGAAACGCTGTCATGGGTTCCGAATTTGTTAGAGGACGAGAATAAAAAAAGTTGGAGATAGAGCAATAAAGCCTAATATAAGTTGCACGATTCACCCTAACGAGGTCTCCAATTTAGAACTTGTCACGGTGCGAAAGTTTGCCAATTCGTCAGCCTATAGTCGTGGTTCTCGGACATGTGGATCACGGAAAGACAACTATCCTAGACAAAATCAGAGGAACCGCCGTAGCCAGCAGGGAGGCTGGCGCCATCTCCCAGCATATTGGTGCAAGCTTCGTTCCAAAAAAAGTTATGGAAGAAGCCTGCGGTGAACTAATCAAACTTTTCAAAGTGAAAATAACAGTTTCAGGTCTCCTCTTCATAGATACCCCCGGTCACTCCGCTTTCTCAAACCTTAGGAGGCGAGGTGGCTCTGTAGCTGATATAGCCATACTAGTCATCGACTTGAATGAGGGAGTTAAACCTCAGACCGTTGAGTCCATTAACATCCTCACAGCTCGAAGAACCCCATTCGTTATAGCTGCTAACAAGCTCGATCTCATCAAAGTGTGGCACTCAAGTGAGAATGGATGCTTCATCAAAGCTGCTAAGCTAGCAGACCCCTCGGTCCTACGGGTTATTGACGAAAAGATCTATTCCATAATTGGCACCTTGTCAACCCACAAGTTGAACGCGGAGAGATTTGACCGTGTGGAAAACTTCCAAAAAACGATCGCAATGGTACCGGTCAGTGCAAAGACAGGAGAGGGCATCCCAGACCTACTGACGGTTCTCCTAGGCCTCATCCAACAATATATGAAGAAACAGCTGAAGGTAACATCGGGTCCAGCCAAGGGGACAATCCTAGAGGTGCGGGAGGACATTGGGCTTGGCATGAACATTAACGCAATAATCTACGACGGCGTACTTCATGAGAACGACCAGATAGTTGTCGGAGGCTGGCAGAAACCCTTCTCCACCAAGATAAGAACAATCTTAATTCCTAAACCACTAGATGAGATTAGAGATCCCAGAGAGAAGTTCAAGAAGATAAAGGAGGTGCCAGCCGCAGCGGGCGTCAAGATCATAGCGCCTGGACTTGATGATGCAATGGCCGGCAGCGCCTTATATGTCGTCCCAAAAGATGAATCACCCGATAAATTACTCCAGAAAATCGAAGAGGAGATAGAGAGCATCAAGATCTCTACAGACAAGCTTGGAGTAGTTGTGAAAACAGATACCCTTGGCTCCTTAGAGGCTTTAGTAAACGAATTGAAGACACATGATGTTCCAATAAGGATAGCTAATGTGGGCGATGTCTGCAAGAGGGATGTAGTTGAAGCGTCAGTGGTGAAGGCTGAAGCCCCAACATTGGGGACAGTTCTATCCTTCAATGTTAAGATTCTCCCCGACGCCTTAAACGAGGCTATGAAGGATAGTGTGAAGCTCTTTCAATACAATGTGATCTATCAACTTCTTGAGGAGTACCATGAATGGGTTAGAAGCGAGGAAGAAGAAAAGGCTCAAAGAACATTCGATTCGCTCATAAAACCCGGAAAAGTGAAACTACTACAGGGATACGTTTTCAGGAGAAACAACCCTGCCATCTTTGGAGTTGAGGTCTTAGCTGGAAAACTTACATCTCGCGTTACTCTCATAAAGAGCGAGGGTACGCAAGTTGGAAAGGTTGCTCAGCTCCAAGAGCGGAGTGAGAACCTAACTGAAGCAACCAAGGGAATGCAGGTAGCTGTCTCTATGAAAGAACCTACAGTCGGCCGCCAAATAAGAGAGAACGACACCCTCCATGTGGATGTCCCTGAGGGGGACCTGAAAGTTCTACTTCAACAGTTTAAAGAGATGCTCACCCAAGATGACCTTGACTGCCTTAACGAGTTCATAAAAGCAAAGAGAAAGAGGCAACCACACTTCGGCTTCGGCATCGAACCTTTATGAGCCACACCAACCAACTGAAAACAAGTCATCAGGCTGATAAGAATGAAACTTGATGGCAATGCAACAGGCACTAACTCCAAGGTCATCTACCTCAAGAGTTTCGGTTGCTCCTCCAACTTATCTGATGGAGAAGTAATCGCCGGTTGCCTGACGTCAGCAGGGTACAGGTTAGTTAACAACCCTGACGCTGCAGAGTTTCTAATCTATAACACCTGCGCCGTCAAATCACCAACGGAAAACCGGATGATGAACATCCTGAAAAGGGTTCCTCCACAGAAAAAATTGATTGTAGCAGGATGCCTCCCGCTTATAAACTTCAAGAGGCTGGAAAAGGCTGTGAAATTTCACGGAGTCATAGGGCCCTCCCCTGGTTTAGCGATAGTAGAGCTCATCCGGAAGGTGGAGCGTGGGGACGAAGCACGCTTTCTAAAGGGGAACTCCAAGCCCGATCTGTCTCTCCCAAGGGTTAACACCTCCCCCATCGTTAGAATAATTCCCATCGCCTATGGTTGCACCAACACTTGTAGCTATTGCTGTGTAAGGTTCGCGCGGGGTAAGCTACGTAGCTATAGCATCGACGAGATTGTACAAAAGGTAGAGGCAGTGACAGGGAGGGGGGGCTTAGAGATCTGGTTTACTGGCCAAGATATCGCATACTACGGCCGTGACATAGGCACAAACCTTACAACACTTCTCAGCAGAATAATCGGCATCAACCAACATTTCCTCATCAGGCTGGGGATGATGAATCCAAGGGGAATCCCAGATCTTCTCCCGAAGGTGACAGCTGTTTACAGACATGAAAAGATCTTCAAGTTTCTTCACGTTCCAGTGCAGAGCGGTGACGATGAGGTTTTGAAACATATGAGGCGAGGCTATTCCATTGCAGACTTCAAGAAAGTGGTCTCAACGTTTAGGCAGGTGGCCCCCAAGCTCACTCTTGCAACGGACATTATCTGTGGCTTTCCAACCGAGGATGAGGAAGCATTCGAGAGAACTTTAAGGCTGGTGGAGGTTACGAGGCCAGATATAGTTAACATCTCCAAATTCGCCCCTAGACCTGGCACTCCTGCCGTGAGGATGAAACAGATCCCAAGCAAGGAGATAAAAGCTAGGAGTGTGAGGTTGGCAGCACTGACGCGTAGAGTATCTCTTGAGAATAATAGAGGATGGATTTCATGGAGCGGCAAAATCCTGATAGATGAGAAGGGTTACGGTGACTCTTGGATTGGTAGGAACTTTGTCTACAAGCCAGTGGTCGTGAGAAGCCATCAGAATCTACTGGGATCATGTTTAGAAGTTGAGATTATAGATGGTTTTCCGACCTATCTGAAGGCCAAGATTCTACATATATACCAAACGATGTGATCGGTTGGAGTGGCTGGATAATATGTCTGAAAGATATTAAAAACCACTAGTTGTGCACTGTCATTTTGATGGTTTTGTGTGTATGGGGTGTGATCGAGCTCCAACTAGTGTTATATAGGGATTGTACATTTGTATTCAAATTAGAATACAATTGAAATACGCTAGATATAATAATTCAAGCCCCCACAATGTATGTACTATCAGGAGGAGAGGTCAACGGAAACAATATCAACTCTACTAATGGAGGCCGCTCCCAAACATACCGATCTTGAGTTCAAGGAGAGATTAGATTTGATCGATATAGAAGAACCAGAAGTAGTAAAAACTCAAAAGTTCAACATGGAACTCGACCTAGACCAGATGGAAGATCTCTAAACACTTCCCTTCCCTCTTTTGGCTTTGCGGCCTAACCTTCTAAACATTTCTCCCAAAGAGGCATTCCGTCCAGAAGGCCTCACTCTACCCGTTTTCACTGCCTCAAGGACATCATCTAGACTTGACTCAGCATCTATCAATGTGTAGGCTCTACCTATCTCTGAAGGATAATGAGAGTCGCTTCCCCCAGTCTGAGGAAGTCTCAGTCTTAACGCAAGGTTCATCCCCTTTTTTGATATAAAGCTACAAGTGGAGCCGTTAAGGGTCTCAAGGGCGTCTGGTTTAACCCTCATCACAGCAACCCTGCTTAGACTGCTCTTCAGGGGCGCCATCGGATGGGGAACGATGGCAACGCCGCCCAACTGACGTATCCTTCTCACCGTCTCAGCAGCCGAAAGCCCGGCTTCCACAGGTTCCCTGATGCCCAATCCCAAGATATGCCCTTCTCCACTGCTAACCTCTATTCCAGGTATGACAAGTAACTCAGAATCCGTAGGTATCACTCGGTGAGCTTCTACAGTGTTGTGATCGGTTATTGCTATGCCATCTAAGCGTTTTCTCTTAGCTTCCTTCAGAGCCTTAGCAGGGGTTGTGACGCTGTCCCCCGAGTATATTGTGTGAACATGGAGATCTATCTTGAGTGTCATCTATCTGACTCTGCTCCCTACTTTCGGCATACTTTCAGGCTTCAGCAAGATTAGATTCTCATCATCACATGCAGCGAGAACTTTAACTTCCGACTTGACATTCAAGATGCTGTAGGGTTTGATATTTACCAAGACAACTACAGACTTCTCTTTCAACTCCTCAGCCCTATATTGTTCCCCCAGATCAACGACCGCTGTCTTAGACGAACCCTCACCTACGTCAACACCCAACTTCAGGATCCCCTTGGATCCGAGAAGTGGCTGAACATCCACTATTCTACCAACTCTGATGTCAAGTCTTGAGAAATCGTCTGTGGCGATAGTTAACTCCTCACTTCCTAACCTCTTCCGTCTGAACTTCTCTTCAACCTCTGCAAGAGTTACCTTGCTGAAGAGCGGCTTGGGTTTGCCTATTCTGTGCCCCGCTTGAAGCCTCTCCGTTATCGCCTCCCACTTTAATGATCTGCGAGGGAGGTTCAACAGGTTCCACAGAGTTTCGGCAGTGTGCGGTATAACCGGTTCAAGCATAATGGTTAGAGCCTTGACTATTTGAGTTGACACATAGAGTGTAGTAGCTGCTTCCTCAGAGTTTGTTTTGATGGCCTTCCACGGTTGCTGCTCGTTAAAGTACCTATTGGCACTGTGAGCCAGTTCCATGACAGCAAAGATGGTTGCCTGAATCCTGATCTGTTCCATCTCCCGCTCAACATTCGTAAGAGTGTTCTCAATGGCTTCAAGAATCTCCCGGTCAGCCTCTTTCAGCCTCCCCGGCTGGGGCACCTCACCGCCAAAGTAGCGGTAGATGAATGTGAGGGTTCTGTGAATGAAGTTTCCTAATGTGTCGTTGAGATCCGCATTTACCTTCTCGACGAAGGTCTTCCAAGTGAAGTTTATGTCCTTCACCTCAGGTCTTATTGCGAGAAGAGTGTAACGCCAGTAGTCAGAGGGATAGAGTTCCAAGGCATCATCTATCCATATGCCCACATGCCGACTCTTGGAGAACTTCTCGCCCTCAAACGTTAAGAACTCGGTGGAACTGACGATCCAAGGAAGGATATACCTCTCCCCCGAAGCCATTAAGAGAGCGGGGAAAATTATGACATGGAAGGGGATATTGTCCTTCCCGATGAAGCAGACCAAACGGGTGGAGGGATCCATCCAATACTTCTTCCACCTTTCTCGTTCACCCTTACCCTCCAAATGTTGGATAGTAGCTGAGACATAGCCCAGCACAGCCTCAATCCAGACGTAAATAGTTTTGTCCTCTGCATGGGGGAATGGAGCGGGTATGCCCCACTTATTATCCCTTGTAACCGATCGAGGTTCAAGACCTTCCTTTATCATACTTAAAGAGAAATTTCTTGCATTATCAGGAAGCCTATCATTCTCCCGTATGTACATTTCAAGCTCTTTGGAAAACTTTGGAAGGTCAAAGTACCAGTGTTTTGTACGTTTGATTATGGGGGTAGAACCACATGTTGTGCAAGCGGGTTCTATGAGTTTCAAAGGTTCCAACGACCAACCACACTGGTCGCACTGGTCGCCTCTCGCTGCCTCGAAGCCACATCTAGGGCATTTCCCACTGATGAACCGGTCGGGAAGAAACATCTTGCATTTAGGGCAGTAGGGAAAGTCTATCTCTTTAGTGAAGAGATACCCGTTCCTATAGATCTTGAGAAGAAGTTCTTGAACATACTCTATGTGAAGGGTGTTATGGGTTCGCGTATAGTTGTCAAAGGAGATATCCCACCGCTCAAATAGATCCTTCACTTTCGCATGGTTCTCATCAGTTAACTGTTTGGGAGATATCCCACGCTTCATAGCCTCAAGCTCTATAGGTGTTCCATGTTCGTCGGAGCCACTTACAAATAGAACCTCCTCTCCCTTGAGGCGTAGGTAGCGAGCCATAATGTCAGCTGAGAGAACGGAACCTATGATCGTCCCTAGGTGAGGCACATAGTTTATGTAAGGCCATGCCGAGGTTATCAGCCATTTACCCAGCCTAAACACCTACCATGATTCGTCTTTTATGAACCCACTTGCTTTGGATAGTTATTTAAAAACGTCCTGTTAAGTCTATCCCCCTTTCAAGCCTGAGAGAAACTTAAATGCAGCAGTTCCATAACTATACCAATAAAATCTCAGGTATGATGGTTTATGGTAGATTACCAAGTTAAGGATACTTCACTAGCGGAGGAAGGCCGCCTAACAATAGAGTGGGCAGAAGGCAGAATGCTCGTTCTCGAAGAGATCAGACGTGACTTCGAGAAGCAGAAGCCTCTAGAGGGCATACGCATGGGGGCATGTCTCCACGTAACTAAGGAGACCGCTGTATTGGTGAGAACCCTAGTCGCTGGCGGCGCAGAGGTTGCATTATGCGGATCTAATCCTCTCTCAACTCAGGACAATGTCGCCGCAGCCTTGGCTGAGGAGGGAGTAAATGTCTTCGCTTGGAGAGATCAGACCAAGGACGAGTACTATCAATGCGTCGAGAACATCCTCTCATACAAGCCAAAGATAACCATGGATGACGGTGCAGACCTGATCTCAACGCTGCACAGCAAGCATACAGAACTTCTGAAGGGTGTGGTGGGAGGTACGGAGGAAACTACCACCGGCGTCATTAGGTTAAGGGCCATGGCTCAGCATAACGCTTTGAAGTACCCTATAATTGCGGTGAATGATGCTTACACTAAACATTTATTCGATAACCGTTACGGCACAGGGCAGAGCACCATAGACGGCATACTACGAGCTACAAGCATATTGTTAGCTGGGAAAAAATTCGTTGTAGTTGGCTACGGCTGGTGTAGTAGAGGCATAGCCATGCGCGCCCGAGGTATGGGTGCCCATGTAACTGTTACGGAGGTTAACTCGTTAAGAGCCCTTGAGGCGGTTATGGACGGCTACACGGTGGAACCGCTCTCAACTGCCGCTGAGTCGGGGGATATCTTCGTCAGTGCCACGGGTGATGTAAACGTCATAGACAGGGAACATCTAGCAAAGATGAAGAACGGAGCGATTATAGCTAATTCAGGTCACTTCAACGTTGAGATAAATATACCTGCCCTTGAAGAGATGTCAACTTCGAAAAGGATCATCCGCCCCAATGTTAAAGAGTATTTGCTGAAGAATGGGAGACGGCTCTATCTTCTAGCTGAAGGGCGGTTGGTCAACCTCAGCGCAGCAGAGGGGCATCCCCCCGAGGTGATGATGATGTCCTTTGCCAATCAAGCTCTCTGCGCTAAGCATCTGGTTGAACATGGCGAAAACCTGAAAACGGAGGTTTACAGTGTTCCCGAGGAGATAGACCGAAGGGTTGCTGATCTAGCGCTTAAGGCTGAAGGCATAACTATAGATGTGTTGAGTGAGGAACAGAAGAAGTACCTCGAAAGCTGGGAACTGGGCACAGTTTAAAGGGATCGTTGCCTTCATAAGGGGGATAAAGAATTGTCCGAGGAAACCTATGATAAGTGGCTTGATAGGCTTTACTCTAAACTGCCGAAGGGCAGTAGTAGAAAGGAACGTTTTGAAGTTCCCGAGCCCCAGCACCTATTAGTAGGAAACAGAACCTACATAAAGAATTTCAAACAGCTTTGCTCCATCCTCCGCAGGGATGAACAACATATGCTTAGAACCATCAGCAAGGAGTTGGCCACAGCTGGAACCATTGAAGGGGATCAAGCTGTCTTCCAAGGAAGATTCAACTACTCGTTGATAAGAAAGATAGTGCAAGACTACACCAAAGAGTTCGTAATATGCCCAGTCTGCAAGAGCCCTGACACAAGGATGGTGCGTGAGGAACGCTTCCGTTTCCTTATCTGTGATGCATGCGGCGCCAAATCGCCTGTGAGGAGTAGCTAAACTGGATGGAAGCAACATCCCACGTTTACTGTAATGTAATAAGAGCAAGAAGCAATACTTTAGTCGCTGTATGCGACGCAGAGCTTCTGGGAAGAGGTTTTAGAGATAAGGAGAGTGGCGTAATAATTGAGGTAAAGGAAAGCTTCTACAAAGGTAGAAAGGTGAAACTTGAGGAATCTATCAACTTAATGCGTAGTGCATCAATAATCAATATGGTAGGAGCTAAGGTTGTGGAGAAGGCAGTGGAGTGTGGCATCGTTGACCCAGTGGCTGTACTGGTCATTGGAGGGGTACCTCACGCCCAAGTGGTGAAGATGTAGAAGGCACAGATATCCGATCTCTGAGATTCGATGTGGGAAACTTATTGGCAGACCCTGAAGAGAAGGCTGAGAAAGCGCCTATCAGGAGAAAAGTTGAGGAGCGTCTGTCTTTTAAGGAACGTATATATGAGCGAACTCGAAGGATGAGAATCAAGCGGTCTGAAGATCTGCAGGTTTTTGATGAGGTCTTTGACAAGTCCACTTTGATGGCGGTATACCGCTTGATGAATGCAGGTGTAATAGGCAGCCTTTATGGCGCGGTGAAGAGCGGCAAGGAGGCTAAGATAGTTAGAGGGGTGGCCCCCAAGGGCGAGGAGTTGGCTGTAAAGATATACTTAACCGTCTCAGCAGAGTTCAAACGAGGAATGCTCCCGTATTTGGAGGGCGATGTAAGGTTTAGGCGGGTTAGAAGGGACACTCGCTCCCTCATACGGTCTTGGGCGCTGAAGGAATACAAGAATCTGGGGAAGGCATATGAGATCGGTCTCAGGGTCCCTAAGCCGTATGCCATCGAGCAGAACATATTGGTGATGGAGTTCATCGGGGAGAATGGTGCCCCAGCCCCCATCCTAAAGGATGTGCTCCCCCAGCACCCAGCGAAAACATACAGGCAGCTACTAAACTTCATTAAAGTACTCTACAGAAGGGGTGAACTAGTTCACGGAGATCTGAGTGAATACAACGTCATGATGAAAGGCAACGAACCCGTTATCTTTGACATGTCCCAAGCAGTATTGCTTAGCCACCCTATGGCACATCAGATGCTCAAGAGGGATATATTCAACTTAAATAGGTTCTTTCAAAAACTGGGGGTAAAGGTCAGATCCGAAGATGAAATATGCAGGTGGATAATGAAAAATAGCTCTTAACCACAGGCAGTTAGGGCATTAGTGCCCCATAATTAGAAGCTTGGCATCGAGTCACTTGTGTATAAATGGAAACATGACCGTGGCTAGTGTTATTATGCAGAAAACAACAATGAGGGATAGTTCTGTATACTTAACATTTACTGTCCCAAAAAATTGAGCAACACAGTTTTCTCAGAAAATATTTAAATACCAACCAAAAGTCTCTCTTTGACAGTTAGCCCGAGAGCAAAGATGGGTGAGAGATATTTCAACTTCTCCTAGCAAAGAACCCAATTACGGTACAAAATCCGCTATTCACAGGGTTAAGATACCTGCAGAACGTGTAGGCGTGCTCATTGGCCAGAAGGGTTTAGTGAAGAGAAGGATAGAATCGGCTTGTAAGATATCGTTGGAAGTCAACAGTGAGACAGGAGAGGTTGAATTCAGTGCCCCACTGGAGTTGAGTGACCCTACATTAGTCTTCAAGATTCAGAACATTATTACTGCTATAGGTCGAGGGTTCTCACCTTGGAAGGCTTTGAAGCTTCTGGATGATGATGTCATGTTCGAGGTTATAGATCTCAGAGATTCTGTCGGCAAGTCGAGGCGGAACCTCCAACGTGTAAAGGGAAGGCTTATTGGAAGGGATGGAAAAACACGTAAGATAATGGAGGAGACCACCGATGTGGATGTCTCCATTTATGGTCGTACCGTAGCTTTCATAGGGCGGGCCTCAGAGCTTGAGGTGGCTAGGGATGCTATTGATAAACTGGTAGGAGGAAGCCAGCATAAGACTGTCTACCGCTTCCTAGGTCGTAAGAGACATGAGATAAAGAAGGAGCGACTTAAGCTTTGGGAGAGCTAAGGGGAGGAAGTCCTCATGTCTAGGGAGAGCTTCTATGAGATAAGTCCCGCTGACTTTTTCTATAGGAATAAGGATCTAGCTGGCTTCAGCAATCCTGCTAGAGCTATCTACTCGGCGGTGAGGGAACTAGTTGAAAACTCCTTTGATGCTAGTGAAGTCTACAAATATCAACCTGACATCTTCGTAAGGATAAACGATGCCGACGGTGAGAGCCTTGAGGATCTTGAAGGCGCTACTGTTACTACCATCAAGGTGGCCGATAACGGTTGCGGCATCCCGGCGCGTCACATACCCTCAGCATTCGGTCAAGTATTCTATGGTTCCAAGTACAGGCTCAGGCAGAGTCGAGGCACCTTTGGGCTCGGAGGAACAATGGCTATTCTGTACGGTCAGATAACAACCAGCAGCCCAGTTAAAGTTGTCTCCGCCACTAGTGGTAAGGTGGCTCACGAATACGAAATTATGATCGATATCAGGAGAAATCGTCCTGTAATCCTTAAGCATAAGACCTACAGGAATGAAAGCCTCTGGCATGGAACCATCATTGAGGTTAAGATGGAGGGAGACTATAAGAGGGCGACTGCTAAGATCCTTGAATACTTCAAGCAGACTGCCATGGTGGCTCCTTATGCTAACATAACCTTCGTTGATACCAGAGGGCGGCTCTACAGGTTCAACCAGGTTACTAAAGAGATGCCCAAGCCGCCTACTGAAACTAAACTTCACCCCTATGGCTCAGATGTCGAGACCATCAAACGGTTGATGGCGATGACGCCTTGTAAGAGTATGCACAGTTTCATGATGGAGCACTTTCACAAAGTAGGTCCCATAATAGCGGGGAATTTTCTGAGGGCGGCGGGTATACCGCAGAAGAGGAAGCCTCGTAAGCTTAACAACGTTGAGATAGTGAAGCTTGTTAAGGCGATGAAGAGGTTTCCAAACTTCCGGCCACCTTCAGCCGAATGCCTCTCCCCGCTGGGTGAGAACCTGTTGAGGGCAGGAATACAGAAGGAGTTGAAACCGGAGTTTATCTCTGTTAAGGTGCGTAACCCCTCTGTCTATTCAGGCTTCCCATTCATAGCGGAGGTGGGTTTGGCATATGGCGGGGAGGTACCTAAGAGCGGGGACATAGTTTTATACCGTTTCGCCAACCGTATACCGCTACTATACGACGAGGCCAGCGATGTTTCATGGAAGGTGGTTCACTCTCTTATGAACTGGAGGAACTACCATGTCGACTTGCACTCTACCCCTCTGGCAGTAATGGTTCACGTCTGCTCAACTAAGATACCTTACCGAAGCGTGGGGAAAGAGTTCATAGCCGAGATTCCTGAGATAGAGAGAGAAATCCTCAATGGTGTGAGGGATGCTGCTCGTGAACTCTCAGGCTTCCTCGCCCGCCGAAGATCCGTAGAGGTTGAGAAGAAGAGGTTAGATGTCTTCGGGAAGTTTCTTCCCAAGATAGCTGAGTTCTCCAAGAAACTGGCAGGTAGAGAGGTAACCCCTGATGTGAAGCCTCTTCTTAGGAGTGTGATGAAACATGGTTCAGAAGAGAAAGAAGGCTATGAAGGTACGGAAGGAGAAGCTCATAAAGAGCCTCCTGAGTCTGGGTGAAGAGATCTACGGGCAGATAGACTCGCAGGTCTTCCCATCAGTAGAACTGCCCAGCCGCTCAACCAGCAACATAAAGTATGATGAGAAACTTAGGCAGTACGTACTTGGGGAGAAGTGCATAAAGCGTACGTCTAGGAACGTTAGGCACATCAGGCCCTTCACTCAGCTGGTCTGGATGGGATATATGGCCAACCAACTCATCAATCAAGGTAAGACCAGCACCCTGAGGGACATGTACTACATGGCGCAAGCCTATGACGTTAACTTCAAAGACCAAGCTGAATCCGATGACATCATCACCGATTTAGAGTCTCTCATTGAGTTCTCAAGAGAGGACTTCCACCTCTTTCCTGAAGAGCGCAGCGCCATTTACGGCAACCTCAACATTGAGTACACAGTTCCCAAATACGAGGGAAAACGGCTCAACCTCACTGTCCATCCCGACGGCGTTATGATTGGACCTGCCTTGACAAGCGCCGAGTTCGTCAGCACCGACGCGGAGATAGTTATATGCGTCGAGAAGGGTGCCATGTTCACGCGCTTCTTGGAGGAAGATGTACATAAGAAGTTCAAGGCGCTCCTCATCCACACAGCAGGTCAAGCTCCCAGAGGGACCCGACATATGATTCACCGCCTCCACGAGGAGATGAACCTCCCAGTATACGTTTTCTGCGACGCAGACCCTTGGGGGATGCATATAGCGCAGGTCATAATTTCAGGATCCGCGAACGCTGCTCACCTCAAAGATTTGACGAGTCCAGATGCCAAGTGGTGTGGGGTCTGGGCATCAGATATAACCCGCTACAAGCTTCCAAGTGAGAAGATCACCGAACTGGATTTGAAGAGGCTTCGGGAGTTGGAAAGGGATCCCAGGTACCGGGAGGAGCTGTGGCAACGGGAGATCAAGGTTTTCAACGATATTAAGCGGAAGGCTGAACAGGAGGCTTTCAGTCGTTATGGACTCACCAAGATAGTGGATGAGTACCTTCCCCACCGGTTGGATGAGATGAAGAGCTACTGATGAAGGCGGCTGAGGCTGTTGCACGAGAAAATCTTAAATTTACTGTTCCATCTCTTTATCTGAGAGGGCCCGTAGCTCAGCTAGGTCTTGGCATAGTTCACCTAAAAGAGCGACAGAAGGAGTGTGCCAACACCCTTGCCGAGGCTCATAACCTGTAGGGCCTAGGCGCTGCGACGTCTACCCGGGGAATGGTCTCCGGTTCAAATCCGGACGGGCCCACCATCCATCTTAGAGATTGCGGCTAGAAGTTACCTTAACTATTTTATCCTTTAGAGGCATTACATTTTAACGTAGAAGGCGGAGTACGGTTGGTAGAGATCTTGGTGACATATTATTCGAGGAGTGGAAATACGGAAAATATGGCGAAAGCGGTCAGTGAGGGGGTGGCGGGGGTTGAGGACGTTAACGTCACATTGAAGAAGGTTGATGAGGTTAATGTGGATGAGCTTCTAAATTACGATGGTCTAATAGTTGGGTCACCGACCTACTATGGCCTTCCAGCAGCTCAGGTGAAACGTCTCTTCGACGAGAGTGTTAAGCATCATGGGAAGCTTGAAGGCAAGGTTGGAGGCGCATTCACATCCTCCGGTTTAGTCGGAGGCGGAAATGAAACAACTATTATGGCCATATTTCAAGCGATGCTCGTACACGGCTTCATAATTCAAGGGGATTCAAAAAAGGATCACTACGGCCCAGTGTCTGTGGGGGCGCCTGACGAGAAAGTGCTAGAGGCGTGCAGGGAGCTGGGGAGGAGGGTTGCACTGCTGGCTAAGAAGGTTAAAGGTTAACCTTGGAAAAACTGAACAATATACGCTCCAACTATTTTTTTGATAGCCTCGGCGGCAATACGTCGCGTGCCATTATGTCCTCGCATGATTCACTTTTTTGAATTATATCGACGCTGTTTTCGCCGAGGAGCAGGGTGGCTGGTCTTGGGGTTGCATTAAACATCGACGCCCCTACCTGGCAGTATGCTCCAGTGTTCAGTATAGCGATAATGTCTCCTTCTTCAACCCGCGGCAGTTCACAGGCTTTAGCTATCACATCCCCTGAAAAACATAACGGGCCGGAGATGCTTACGACCTCTTCCGGCTTTTCGCCCGCCTTATTTGCAACAGCAACCTCATACCGCCTATTCTCAAGGAAAATTCCTGGAAGCAGATTGGTTGAAGCATTGACAGAGGCGTATTTAATGGTCGAGGTGTTTTTTATGTTTCCAACCTGAGCTAGAAGAACCTCTGCGTCACCTACCAGAGACCTCCCCGGCTCAAGTATTATAGTGGGTCGCTCTATACCCCACTTGTCAAACCTTGATTTCACCGCATCCGTTACGACCACGGCTACGCTCTCCGGGTTCAAAGGGGCTTCATCTTTTGTATAGGCTATGCCGTAGCCTCCGCCTAAATCTATGTATGTTGGGGTGAAATTCAGTTTATCATGTAGCTGCTTGACAAAATCCAAGATCTTCTCTACTTCCTCTTTAAACGGCTCAACGGATAGTATTTGGGAGCCTATATGGGCATGAACCCCCACAACATCTATGCTTTGCATGCCCACAGCTTTTTCGAAAGCCTTGAGGGCTACTCCGCCTTGGATATCTATTCCGAATTTAGTCTCCCGTGTAGCAGTGGATATATTTGGGTGTGACGAGATGTCGATCAAAGGGTTTACCCTAAGCATCACCTTAGGGGTTTTATCGAGGCTCTTGGCGACGTCGCTCAATTTAGCAAGCTCGGAAACAGAGTCGAGGACTATGATGCCTACATCGGCATTTAGCGCTTCCTTAAACTCCTTTTCAGTTTTATTATTCCCTGTTAAAATTAATTCACTTGGGCTGATGCCAGCTTTAAGGGCGATGAGAACCTCGCAGCCTGGCAGAACCTCCGCATCAGCACCCTCATCAGCCAATATCCTTACAACTGCCAAAGTGTAGTTTGCCTTCACGGCGTAGGCTACCCTGATTTTATCGTAACGTTTTTTATACGCTTGGTAGATACGGCGATAATTCTCACGTATCCGTTTCTCCGAGATAACGTAGAGGGGGGTACCGAAATCATCTGCTATCTCAGCGAGGTCATAGCCGTCAAACGTTAACCGCCCTTTATTGTTGATAGTTAAACCTTTCAATGAACCCACCCTCACTATCGTTAATCCATTTTAGAAATATATGGTTGAACCTGTAATATCAAGATCCTGATATAAGATGCTGTGTGCTAGCTGTTAATTCAGGTTTCTCCCTTGAGAATTATAACCTGAGTTGTGGGCTTCATCTGCTGTAGATCCTGATGGGAGGGGGAGACATAGACGACTTTGCAGCTCTCGAACTCCACTGGGTAGCCGGCGGCGTAGATGATGGCCTTACCTAGGAGGGTATCTCCGTCGGGAAGACCGTTTCCATCCTTGTCCACGGATTCCATGCTGATCTCGGGGTGATATCCCTGGGCGATCGCAGCCATCCAACCCCACTTCCCCTCATCGCCAACACCCCACAGAGCATTCCCCCCAGACGTAGGCATTGTGGTTACAAACACGAGGATGTAGTCGGTATTGAAATACTCCCTGCAGAGCCTGAAGGCCTCGGTCTCATTGGAGAGGAGAACCTGCCCCACCTTGGCTATCTGCTCGGTGTTTAATGTTGCGTTGTCCGCTACGCTGGTGCTGTTCCCTCCAATTGCTATCCAGTAGCCGTAGTCCCACCACGCAACCACAGCCGTCCCCTTCGGGACATTGTAGTTAATCCAGTCGAGAGCATCCAGCCAGTCACATCTGTACTCCCTGATGGGCGCGCTGGCTGAAGCTATTGTCACAGGTGAATGGGCGGTCTCCACCGCGGTATAGAAGGGCGGAACAAGGATCACGATGAGGATTATGATGAAGGCTACCCCAACCTTGGGGTTCAGGGAGGAAAAAGCTTTGCCCTTTGCATGGGGCCTCACCCCCCTCATAGCTCTGGTCGTTGACCTTGCCAACTCGACGACACCGTAGGCAGCTAGGAGGCAGAAGGCAGGAGCCATGATGAGGTTAAGCCGGATGAGTGAGGCGGCGAAGTAGAGGGCCAGTAGGCCAAAGAGTATGAGGTAGACATCGGAAGGCTTCCTCCTCCTGTAAGCAAAGATAAAGCCTAAGGGGGCAAGGATGAGGAGAGTGCCGAAGCTTTGGAAGAAGGAGGCCCATGTGCTGACCCGATGCTCAGCCACCGACATGACTATCGGTCCTCCAGGATCAGTAGCTCTCAGACCGGGGAGGAGGGTAGCCATAAACTTACCGGCTAAAGGTGCGACCATTCCCGTTTGAGTGAGAACAACTATGCCTACACCACCCGCAACTATAGAGACAACAATGAACCAAAGTCTTGGTCTGCTAACCTTCATGCGTCTCAGAACCTCGAAGATCGCTAGAAATATGAAGCCAGCTATAGCTGGAAGAGATCCCACTGTTGTAATCACACGTAGACCGGGATCTGGGAAGGGTATGGCGAGGAGGAGGCTTAAGCCCACTGTTATGTAGTAGGCTACTAAGAGCCTCGGCGTGTACCGCTTGATGATTATCATGACAAAAGCACAGAGAGGCATGAGGCCCAGCATGAACCAGAAAGCACCCCACGAGATGTTCAAGTAGGCAAGAGCCAAACCTGCTGTCAAAGCGTAGATAAGACTAACCTTTGTGGATTTTTTAGAATCAATAGCTCTCAGAAATAGGAGCAAGGTCAAAACTATGGCGAAGATGCCTACGCTCTCATGTTTGAAGAAGCCTAAAGTAGTTCTACTGATGTATGCTGCGTTAAGGGCAAGCATAAGCCCCGCTAAAATGCCCATCTCTCTGCCGCCTATATCCTTACCGAGGAAGTATAGGGCTATACACGTCAATGCCGCCATGAAAGGCGGCAGGTAGATGGCAACATCTAAAACAGAAACTTGTAAACCAAAGGTATGGAGAATGAAGTAGAAAGCTGCCGCGGTGAAGGGAAGGCCCATCGGACTTGTGGCAGCTACATCCCTCCCGTAAGGGAACCATGTCTGGTAGTCAACCCAGCCGAAGACAGATTGTGGACCCGTATCCACGATCTTCTGAGCCATATAATAGTGCCAATAGGGGTCAAACTCGGAGAGGTATGCTCCCCACTCTAACGGGAGAAGACGGACAATGAAGGCTACGGCTGCTACCAAGGCGAGGATTAAGACTAGAACTGGACGGCTTGAAGCCACTCTTAGCGTCTTCTTGAGAAAACCGCTGGAGGCTCTACCTTTATCCATTCTCTTATGCTGATTTCCCTTCCTCAATGGACGTAACCTATCCCAAATGGCATGGACTGTTGGTCTGGTAGTTTAATGTAGGGAAGATAACTTTTTCCATTCATATTAAGCTAATGGTACATGTTAAAGGTAGTTTACCATCTACGACTATACGGATATATGGCGAAAGGAAGATATGGAAAACGCGTGTGTGCCTAAACCTTGAAGACGTGGATTAAAGACATTGTTGATAGGCGTGGAGTTGGGGGATTTGTTAAACAGTTGCACCTAATGAGCAGGTACCATGGCTTTTTTAGGAAGAATTTCCCCTCTTCACTACATAGGTTTTTATGTGCAGTTGAAAAATACGATGCACACTGCACCTTTCCCATAGTTGCTCATGTTGCGGTGCGGAACCGCAAAGTTGTCAGCAAAATAGTAGATGGAGGCCATGAGATTGCAAGCCACGGACTAATCCATGTTAGATTTGATTATTTGAGCTACACTGAACAATTCAGAATGTTTAAGGAATCTGTTGAAATTTTAAAGGCACTCACATTAACAGACAAGATCGTCGGTGTAAGAACACCTTACCAAGTCCATAATGATGACACCTTCGTTGCATGCGCGGACCTTGGTTTCCAATATGATTCGAGTACACATATCTCAAAACCAACAAAGCCCCGTCTGCTACACCCAAAGATGGTTGAAATACCGGTTGTACTTTCAGATCCAACATTAATTGACGAAAAGGGTACACCACCAAATGAACTTTCAAAAATCTGGATTAAAGTTTTGGAAGAATGCGGTCACAACGAAGTTGTCACGCTAAATGCTCATCCAGTAAGAATGGGTACCGAAAGATATGTTACCGTTCTTGAGGAACTCCTCCGATATGCACGAAACAACGGTTTCTGGATTGCATGTTTATCGGAAGTTGCAACTAAATTTAGAAGCCGAGGGATTAATATGCCTACCTTAGCACTTTCCGGGGATATTGACTGCGTTTCAATATGGGACTATACCCGTAGATTGTTGAGAAAAGCGTGAAAAAGAGAAAAACATTACTATGTTAACATTGAAAATGTATGGTCAACGTAAAAATTTTCCAATTAACACCCACCAACTAAAAAATATAGATAAATTAACAAACTGAAAAAGGTCTAGATGATTTGAAGATATCCATCAAAAATCGTTACAAGTTATTTAATTTAGCTACTGTTGATGGTGAATATTTGCATGATGTAACTCCAACTGAAAGTTTGTTAGGTCAAGCTGAAAACATGGGCGCAGATATTTTCTCTTTCATAGAAAGAACTTTCATAAATAGGAACCAAATTTTTAAAAATTTTACAAAAGAAGAAGACAATGCTGCCATTTTAACGGCCAAGACATATGAAGATTGGTGGAGTAAACAGATATCCAAGAAATCAAGGAACATGGTTAGGAAAGCAGGGAAAAAGAGTGTTGTTGCAAGGATCTTTGATCCTGATGAAGAAGCCGTAAGGAAAATCTGGGAAATCTATAATGAAACACCAATAAGACAGGAAAGAAGATTTTCACATTATGGAATAAGCTTGGATGCTGTTAGAAAAGGATTTGCGAACACCAGTAACAATTCCTATCTAATTGGGGCGTACTGTAACAACGAATTGATCGGATTGCTACATTTACTTTACCATGAAAGAGTTGCATTAATTTCACAGATCCTTTCCTTCCAACGACACTTCGACAAGGCACCCAACAATGCCTTGATCTCCAAAACGCTAGAATTATGTACCCAGAAAAATATAAGGTACATAATCTATGGAAGAATGGGTAGCCATCCCAGTCTTGATAGATTTAAACAAAGTAACGGTTTTGTAAAGTTCATTATACCTAGATATTATATTCCACTAACGAGAAAAGGAAATGTGATTGTGAAGCTGAGACTCCATAGAGAAATTGAGGATGCTTTACCTCAATCAATAAAATATTCTTTAATTCCTATATATAACTGGCTTGATAAGCGCCTACTTTCTTTAACACATATTTCGTAATCGCTCATCGTGGAAATAGTTATGGCTAATGTTACACCGAAATATGTTTAAAACTCTTTTTTCTTTATTTTTCCTTTGTCCCTTCAGAATAGAAAAGGTGTTAGAACATAGAAAAAATTTGCAATGGATGCCAGTTTAATATGCATCACCAGAATCCTTGTAGGATTAAGAGGCCTAATTCTAATTCTTATCTTTGCAAAAAACGCTAGGAGCTTTTAGTTACGAAGTCTGGCTCAGCTCATGGTCACAATCTCTTTGCTACCCACACTATCCTCGCCAAGCTTACCTAGTTTGATGTTAAGGTTCCTTAGTGGGGAAAAGATAGAAAAGAGATCCAAGAGGCTGCCTTTTCCTCTCTCTTTGTAATCTTCCTTTCAAGCTTGATTTTATCTATATTACGCTATTTTCATACCATTCTATCGTTTTCTTTAATCCTTCTTCTAAAGGGGTATTAGCTTTGAATCCAAACTCTTTTTTAGCTTTACCTATATCCAACATTCTTCTAGGTTGACCATCCGGTTTGGTTGTATCCCATTCTATCTCACCATGAAAACCTACAAGTTCACTGATCAGTTTCACCAAGTCTTTAATTTTTATCTCAAACCCAGCCCCAATGTTTACAGGACCCGGCTTATCGTACTTCTCTGTTGCAAGGATTACCGCTTCAGCCGCATCCTCTACGTAGAGAAATTCTCTTGAGGCATTGCCAGTGCCCCAAAGTACAACTTTATTCCTTTTTTCTATTTTAGCATCAACCATTTTTCTTATTAACGCGGGTATAACATGAGAAGCCTCTAGATCAAAATTATCATGCTGCCCATACATGTTTACCAGCAATAGATGGATGCCATTTAATCCATATTCTTCTCTGTAAGCTTGGGTTTGGACAAGCATCATCTTCTTAGCCAAGCCATAGCTAGCGTTAGTTTCTTCAGGATAGCCATTCCAAAGATTTTCTTCTTTGAAAGGAATGGGAGCGAATTTTGGGTATGAACAAACAGTTCCAATACCTACAAATTTTTTTACATTCCACTCACGAGATTTTTCAACCACAAGTGTGTTCATCAAAACGTTATCATAAAAAATACTCCCCGGATTTTTTCTCATATGCCCTATCCCGCCCCCATGAACCGCCAAATGTATAACTACATCGGGACAGCATTCTTGGAACAAACGATCAACATCTTCTCTTTCCCGCAAATCGAAATCTTTGCTTCTTGGTATAAAAAAATTGGCTTCCATCGATCTTAGTTTTGATGCCAGAGCCTTTCCTAGAAACCCTGAACCCCCAGTTACCAAGAAGCTATTTTCTTTCCAGAAATTCACTTTCTATTCTACCTAAGCCGCTTTTAATACTTCTCTAAAGCTTTTAATTACGTAGTCTAAATCATCTTGCTCAAGATACTGGTGACACCCTATATAGAATCCATTAACACCTATACGTTCAGCATTAGGTAATCTCCCTTTGTACATTTTTCTTAAATGCTCAAAGGCTGGCTGTTGAGTAGGTATGCAACCAAAAAGAGGCCTAGTCTCCACTCGTAATTTTTCTAGTTTGTATCTTATACTTTTCCTCGAAATATTAGAATTCTTAATTATCAACGGGTAAGCTAAGTAACTTACATTATCTAAGTATAAAGGCAATTGTAATACGTTAGAGAACTTTTCTAGGCCTTCATTTAAATACTTAACATTTTCCCGCCTCTTCTCAACTATCCAATCAGCCTTTTTCAATTGAACTAACGCCAAAGCGGCTTGAAATTCCATAGTCTTAAAATTATACCCTATTATCTCATGAGTAAATCGTGGGTCCGAGTCTTCGTCATTCCCCTCAAAAATTTTGGGGCATTTTCCTTGGGACCTCGTACATACTGGGCAGTCGCACATTCTTCCATTGGTCTTAATTTTCTTAATTAACTTCCATATTTCTATGTCATCCGTAGCCACCGCACCCATCTCACCAGCTTGAATGTTATGAGCTATATAAAATGAGAATGCTGATAAAGAAGATAGAGAACCAGCATTCTTGCTCTTATAAATAGTACCAAGTGCTTGGGCAGCATCTTCAAAAGTTGTTAGGTTATATTTTTTTGCTATCTTATTTATCTCATCCATGTCACATGGATATCCCATTAAATGGACGGGAAGAATAAGTGAATATTCTTCTAGATTGTCAACTGATTCTAAATGCGCCTTAATATTATCTGGAGTTACATTGAATGTTACTGGATCAACATCAACATAAATAGGATCAAACCCAGTTAAGAGTAGAGAATTACTGGTGGCCACATACGTAATTGGTGAAGTTATTACCTTTGTGCCTGCTCTAATACTGCCTTTTTTCAAGTTTTTTAGAGCAGTTAATCCCGCTATTAAAGCAGATGTGCCTGAATTTACGGTTATAGAAAACTTTGTACCTACATATTTTGCAAATTCTCTCTCAAACCTATTTACCTTTTCATCTTCCGTTATTCTTCCGGAGTTCAAAACTTCGTTGATAGCTTTTTTCTCTTCCTCACCGATTCTGAGATCACCTACTGATACCTTCATATTCTTGACCGGCATAATTTCCTTTTTTCTTAGCTTTTTTTCCACCATTTGTTTGGAAACTTTTTCTTTAGAATATTATCTCCTTCACCAATAGGCTCTAAACCTAAAGCACGCATATCGGCATCTACCATAATTTTCGTCAATTCCCTAAACTTGATTTTGGGATCCCACCTTAACTTTCTCTTAGCTTTACTCGGGTCGGCGATGAGTTCTTCTGCCTCAGTTGGCCTGAAATATCGTGGGTCTATCTTGACGTATTTTTCCATGTCAAGTTCAGCATAAGAAAAAGCTTCTTCAACAAACTCTCTTACCGAGTGGGCTTCGCCAGTTCCTATTATGAAGTCTTCTGGTTTTTCGTTTTGAAGCATCTTCCACATAAATTCAACATATTCTGGAGCATACCCCCAATCTCTTTTGGCACTCAAATTACCTAAGTAAAGCCTATCTTGCTTTTTTGTTAGGATAGAAGCAATAGCCTTCGTCACCTTCCTTGTCACAAATGTCTCACCTCTTCTTGGTGATTCATGATTAAATAAAATGCCATTGCATGCAAAAATTTTGTAGCCCTCACGGTAATTAACCGTCATCTGACAGGCGTAAACTTTGGCGCAGGCATATGGGCTACGCGGCCAAAATGGCGTGCTCTCATTTTGCGGTGGAGGTGAAGACCCAAACATTTCACTACTTGAAGCCTGATAAAATCTTATGTTATTTCCACTTCTTCGCATAATCTCTAAGATCCTAGTGGTGCCCAATCCAGTGATGTTTCCAGTATATTCTGGAATGTCAAAACTAACCCGTACGTGACTCTGCGCCCCCAGATGGTATATTTCGTCCGGCCTCACATTGTAGATGATGTTTGAGACCTGCTCTGAATCGGAGAGGTCACCATGATGAAGATGAAGTTTTGCTGTAGGTTCATGTGGGTCAACATAAATGTGATCGATCCGCATAGTGTTAAAGGTACTTGCCCTTCTAATTATGCCATGGACTTCATATCCCTTTGACAACAAAAACTCTGCGAGATAAGAGCCATCTTGCCCGGTTATACCTGTAATGAGAGCTTTTTTCATAGAATCCCCTATTAAACTTGTAGAGGGTACATAATTCCTTTTAAGATTTTTCCACTTTTCTTGGTTTATGGACGCTTATGGGGTTGTTAGGGTTATTGTCGACAAGACTGTTTGTCCCATCTGAAGCCTAGAGGCGCGGCAACCCAAGCTATGGGCCTTCGAAGACTGTTAGGCTGCCGGTCTACTCAAGGCAGACCGGCTTGGGGAAATGATACGAGAATAGTTGAGCACCTTAAGAGGCATCGAAGTCTTGAGAGCGGGGATTTCAGGGGACTTCGGCAGAACTAAGGTGGCAGGGTTGGTAGAGACGCTATGCAGATCTCTTGAGTGCCTTCGACTGGTTTTCTAGGCTGGTCAGGATGGTAGCACCTACAACGTGACTGGTGTTGGACTCTATCACCTTAGTTGACCTCTACAGCATGGAGGATGATTGGGTCTTCAAGCTTCACGCTGTGGTCAACCAGCTTGGGCCCCCCTGAAAGGGGAGCCACCCTAGGGAACAGGTATGACCCACCCCTACTTTCAAGCCTATTGGAAGATTTAGAGGTAGAATATGCCCTAGCCGACGCAGGTTACGACTTCAAAACCAACTGGATGGGTATGAAGGCCATAGGAGCCGAACCCGTGATAGCCGTAAACCAGAGGAGAGGCTTGAAGAGGAAGACTGAACGTAAACAGCTCCTCAAAAACCATGTGTTAAAGGGGCGCTGAACCAAGACCAGAGACCTAACAAAGAAGGCCTCCATGGTTATAGCTAGGCTCATAAGCCTCAACACAACAGCCGTGAAGGCCGTCCTCCAAGGCGAACCAAACCTGAAAGCCGTGAGCCAGAACTGTGCTTAGTTACGAAGAGAAAAACATGGTGAACCTCCACGACTAAAACCCGCATGACGAAAACAGAGCTAAACCCACTAAAGCTCACAGGGCAAGCAACACAGAACACGAGAGAATTAACTTGTGCACACTCTATTACCGAATATAATAGGTTCAGAGCCGATGCAAAAAATTTAAACCTAATCGAAAAGATGGGAAAATTATAAAGTTGTCCCTATTGTTATAAGTCTCAGAGTGTTAAAGCTATCATGGAAATATTGATTAAATCGATACCAATAATTTTAAGGGAAGTCTAAATGTAAAAGTCATAGGTGAGGAAAATCCAGAAAAACTCATCTAGAGAACTTGTTAAAATCCCTTGAGGTTTAACAATTTCGGATTTGTGGAAAGGATTTCGAATGATGAATTGCCTGAATATCTCGCATTATGGGACAGATGTGCTTCAATATCTAGGGGGGCTTTCATAACGGAGCTGACCGTTAGCTTCCTAAACGATTGTAGCTACGTGGCGTACGAGCTTTCAAAGGAACTCCACAGAAGAGGCTTCAAAGTAGACTATTATCCACGGTCGAGGGGCATCATCTCTAAGACATTGAGTGTTCTGCTCAATGTCCTGAAGGCTAAGGGAATATGCCATGTGAATTACGCTTTACAGGACGCCTTCCTAACCCAGAAATTGAAACATCTGGATGTTCTCCACTGCCACGGCTCCGACCTGCGGTGGGGACTGAGGGGACAGTGGAGTTGGATTGTGAAGAAGAATCTAAAGGCTGCAGAGAAGGTTCTGGTCTCAACCCCAGACCTCCTAGACACCGCCAAGCAGTATAGGCCCGATGCCGAGTACTTACCCAACCCCGTTAACACCGAGGCCTTCAGGCCTATGGTGAAGAGGGAAGGCCAACTACTGAAGGCCATCTACATCGAGAAGAGCTATGAGGCAGTTCCCACTACGCTTCTGGACGCGTTGACCCACTATGGCTTCACCGTGGAGAAGATCGGGAAAGGAATGTACTCCTACCATGAGATGCCCCATGTGTTGAACAGGTACGACCTCTTTATAGATCGGTTCACCATAAATTCACTTTCCAAATCCGGCCTAGAAGCCATGAGCTGCGGCCTCCCAACCATAACCTTTAGGGACAAACATAACCTGAAAGATGCAGTGGAACGATATCTAGACCCCGAAGCTAGGAAGAGGGCGGGGGAAGCCAACAGGGAATACATCCTGAAGAACCATGATGCTCGGATGGTAGTTGATAGATTACTGGAAGTCTATAAGGAGACTCAACGAGCCGGGTTATTGTAAGCATTTGCATGCCTGTT
>Ga0265594_1000347_pt1 | contig 38210 bp, 60 predicted proteins | sample saktaG_11_FD_190147 | JGI IMG/M metagenome (GOLD analysis project Ga0265594, IMG submission 190147) | Saline water microbial communities from Sakinaw Lake, British Columbia, Canada - sak_2011_5_24_80m | ecosystem: Environmental > Aquatic > Non-marine Saline and Alkaline > Saline ... | reverse complement strand
CTGTGGCTGGCGGCGGCGGCTCGGTGGTCGACCAGCCGAGCCCTCGTGTCCGAGGCGTCCATCCAGCGCACGATGATGAAGCTGCCCTTCGGGAGCTCTCCCTTCTCGATCTCATCGACGCCTACGTACCTGACTTCCAGATCTTCCGCCATGCCTACGCCTCATGAAGAATGATATTCATGTTACTTCTCCGTGATTACCATGCATCCAATATTCACATCATAAGTCTGAGTGTTTATACAATTTTATTAGACACCATCATATCATATACATAATATTATCACCATTTTATAGCTATCATCAATACGCTGCATCTTGTTTGAAAATTAGTTAAAGTAATCTCCAAGACGGGATAATTTAATCAACACAGGTCACCGCGCCCACAACGGCCCGCCATATGAAAAAGTTTGAAGTTATAGACAAAACAAAATTTTGTTTTGTCGATAATTACAAAGGTTTTATATTAGTTGTTGTCCTCGTGAAGAAGATCTGTGAAGAGTTAAGGTTGCAGGGTGAACGCGTTGATCCCTGATATTAGCTGCCTTCAGGCTGTCCTGTTTGGATCTGGCTCACAGGGTTGCTCGACCACGGTGATCATGCGCTCAGGTTCTGCATGATGCCCTCGTATGTATTCATGGCCTTGACGCCTTCGTCGGTGATAGTGTATACGTACCTGTGGGCAGACGCCTGCTCCTTGGCTAGGTACCCTTTGATCACGAGGTGGTTCACCATCTCCTTCCCCCGCTTCCACGGCAGGGCTACCCTGTAGACTATCCTGTTCAGCACCTTCTCGTCGTCGTAGACCGCCCTGAGAATCCCGTGGTAGTTGTCCATGGTGGAGCGGTTCCTCACCTGGTAGCACGTCTGCAGTCCTCCCGTGGGCGCGTCTCCCCGCACAAAGTGAACGGCGTCGGCGACCTCCCTCGTGAAGGCCTCTGCGACTCTGGCGTCCTCCTCGGAGAAGCGTCCGGGTTGCAGACATTCGAGGTTGATGGTGCCCAGGACTTTTCCACGGTGGATCATCGGGACGCATAGCTCGGAGAGCATGGTGACTGCGTCGCGGCCGTCGCCGGGGAAGTAGTCAGGGTCTAGCCTGGTGTCGTTCACGAACTGGGTCTGCCTTGTCTTGACGGCGCGGGCGTTTATGCTGGGCAGGTCCATGCTGAGTTCCGTGAACACCCGTTCGCCTATGGCGCTGACCAACGTGAGGATGTTTCCTTCTATAACGGCTAGCGCGATCTTGTCGGTGGGTATGATCGAGTACAGCATGGTGGTGGCGTACATGGCCACGTCCTCTAGGGTGGTGAACTGGGCCAGTGTGTCTCGCATGAAACTTATTTTTGTTTCAATATCGCCGTTCACGTGTGATATCTCTTTGATCGCTGTGGCTACCTGCATGGCGAGGGTCTCCAGAAGCTGCTGGTCGAAGACCGAGAACGCGTCGGCCACTAGGCTCTCTATGTTCAGCACGGCCACCGTTTTTCCATTCACAGTCACTGGGACGGCCAGCTCTGAAAGCGAGTCTGTGGAGCCTTTCAGGAAGTCGGGGTCTTCCCTGGTGTCCGGTACGTACTGGGTCTTCCCCGTTACGGCTGCCCTGACGGTGACGCCTTTCCCGTCCAGCGGTAGACTCCCGGGGATTAGGGGGGCGCCTCTTGTGCCGAGGGGGTGGAGGGCGTCTCCTTGGACCACTTGGAACGAGGCGTAGTTGAAGCCGAGGACCTGTTCCATGATGTCCAGGGTTATCTCCTGTATTTTTTCGAGGTCTTTCGCGGTGTTCAGGAGCACGGCGTGGTTGTGCAGGGCTTTTAGTAATTCTTCTTTTTCGATCCTGTCTGTTATGTCTCTTATGAAGGCGAGTTTCGCGGGCTGTCCATGGTATGTGATGAAGGATATCGATGCTTCGAACCTTCTCTCGAACATCTTGAAGCTGTGCAGGTAGTCGTATGTGAGGGGCTTTTGCCCCGCGTCTGGCTTACGGGCTTCTATGCCTTCGAGTATCCTTCTTTCAACGGGGGTCAGGTAGTCTACCGCGGATTCTCCGATGATCTCTGTCTTGTCTTTTAGGTTGAATAGTTGGAGGGCGGCGTCGTTGGCGTACTCGATGGTGGTGTCGACGATGATGAGTATGGCGTCGCGGCTGTTTTCTACGATGTCTCTGTAGAGTTTTCGCTGCCAGTGGTTTTCCACTTCGTCTCTTATGCTCTTGGCGAGGATGTTGAAGTGGTCTATGCCTTTTTCCTTCCTGACTATGTCGTCGACTCCGCTCTTGTACGCGAGTTCCGCCAGCTCCTCGTCTCTCCACGAGGTGTACAGGATGAAGGGGGTGTCGCAGGTTTCTTTGATCTCCTCACAGAAGGGGGGGCCATATGTGTCTGGTAGCATGTGTTCGGATACTATGCAGTCGTAGTTGTTTGACTCCAGTTTTTCTAGGGCCGTTTTTCTGGAGAACGCTAACTCGGTTTCTATTTGGGGGTCTAGGATCTTGAGGTTTATTTTTATGAATCTAAGTGCCTCACGGTCACTGTCCACTAGTAATGCTTTCATCTGCTCCTCACACACTCGCGAGCTATTGGGTGATAGATGGTTTTATTTACATATTAATATTATTTATTAAATTATTTTCAATTGAGAAATATTAAATATAAATTACTTTTAGTTGATGCTGGATGTTTTGGTTTTGGATCGTCAACGGGGCGTTGTAAGCGGTTACCCGTCGTAACGTTTTCCCGGGCCTCCACGCGGGGCGTGTCACCGTGATTCTTGGGGGGACGGTCTCTCGGAGAGGTGTGTAGTGAACGCGTTGATTATAATCGCATAGTTCCACATGGAAAACCTTGTTGAAAAAAACAGTAACACGGGTTCAGCTGATTCTAGGCACTAGGCCGTCGAAGTCTGTGTCGAAGCTCGCGAGGTATTCGATGCCGTGTGCCTTGAGAAGTGCTAACGATGTGCAGTCGGTGAAGCTCAGGCCCCTGTCGGTGATGGCGGTGAACAGGTGCCATGAGGCCCTGAACGCTCCCTCGTCTAAGTTCAGTATCGTCACGAATGGCTGTATCTCTATCCCTAGGAGCATCTCTCCGAGTCTGAGCGCAACATCGCGTCTTCTCGTCCTGGTCAGGGTCACCGTCACGGCCTCGTCGAACACGTAGTCGGAGGTATAGGCTGCCCCGTGTTGGCCAGACGCTATGGCTTTAATGATCTCGATGGCTCGTTCATGGTTCTTGTCTCGGGTGTTGTGGAAGGCTACGAAGATGCCTGTGTCGATGAATATCGCCATGCGTTCACTCTTCCGGGGGCGTCTCCTCTCGGTATAGCGCGGTGTCTATCTCTTCCTCGACGGTCTCTACGCCCCAGTCCATGGGTATCCGGAGTAGCCTGTTGATCTCTTCTTCTCCAAGGGGGGGGGAGGTGATCTGTTTGATGAGCTGCTCCTCGTTCCTTTCAGAGAGCCTGATTATTTCGTCGAGGAGCTGTTGTTGACTGATCTTCTCACCTGTCTTTAGTGTTATCTTGGCCTGTAGTTTCTCCAGCGTCTTCTTTGCTTCGTCGCTCATCTTGACGGTTATCATATCTAATAAGTGTATTTTTCCACAAAATATACTTTTCTACGGTCCATATGAGGCGTTCGGTTCATGTTTAGTGAACACTACGTTCATAAAATGCGAACATCCTTTTTACTATAGTCGGTTTTTTACTTCTCAGCCTCACGCGCGTTATGATTGGAGAAAAGTGATACTAATAAATGTGGTTGGGATTAGTGGGGGGAATGTGATTAGTGGTAGATGTAGGATATTATGTTATTTATAATTTAGGTGTTTAAATAAATATCGTGGTGTCACGATGCGTGAATTTAGATGGTTACATATAGGAAAGTCGTGTGGTGTGGATTTAAGTGGGATATATTTGGGTCGTAATCGGGAAGAGTAAAGGAAATAAGGTATTATATACGGTGTCTTTTAAGATCAGGATGAAGATTAGGATAAGCATCACCCTCAGCGACGAGCTCATAAAGAAGATAGATAGGCGCAGGGGGCTGGCGAAGAGATCCAGCTACATCGAGCACCCTCAGAGAGCGAGGGTTTGAAACCCAGAAAGGAGAGAAGGTGGAGACCCGTAGACTCAGCTGACTCTAGTGCTCTGGAGCAACGATTTCTTTAGGTGTGTAGTCGGTTGAGTCTCGTGATCTCTCTACTTCGAGTCGTTTCAGGTCGAGCTGCAGTATGGTGTCGTAGTAGGCGTAGATGCCCTGCACGACGGCTTCCTTGACGCTGGTGACTGTGCCTCTGCGCTTCAGCTCTCGGATCATCCGGGCATGCTCGCCTCTTATGACGCACGACGTTGACGACGTCATCCTTCTCCTTCAAGGAGAACCCTCCTCGTGGAGTCTAAGAATCAACCAACTTTTCCCTTTTATGCTTCGGGAGGCTTTACCCGCAGTCGCGTGCCTCACCTTGTCTGGTTTTGGGTTCCGGATGGGCTTTATGAGTCATATGAAGGTTCAGTCGCTACCGAGAGTCGAATAAAAGTGACATAGGTCAGGTTGTGTGATTTACAAGTATGTAGGTGACGGATTTAGGGCCCTTTAAGCTAGGGCGCCCATGGGGTCCCATGGATCTAGCGCGATGGGCTCTGTTTCCAGTACGGGTAATAGTTCTTCCGGTAGGTATTCTCGGTCTACTAGGACCTCGTATAGGTACTCCTTGAACCATGGCGTGGTCATTGTGTAGAAGCCTTTGTCGCCTGGCTTGGTTCCCCAGCTGTTCTCCACCCTCCACCGATTCGGGTTTCCGTCGGGGTCGAGGTTTACGCCGGTGAAGACCATGGCGTGGGTCATCTTGCTGTACCCATAATCCAGTCTCTCGGCCTTGTCCAGCCTGTGGGTGGTGCCGTAGAGGGTGTCATGGTCGTAGATCTCGGTGTCGAAAACGCCTAGGTCACGGTTTCTGGCTTTCCCTGCGTCGGCTCCGAACCAGACGGGGAGCTGGTCGGTTACCAGATGTTTGGCGGCGTCTATCAGGGTCTCTACTGGTACGTTGAGGTAACGTACCGGGTTGCCACCTACTATGTTGCCGAGGTATTTGACGGTGTACATCCTGTTGTATGGTTTGTCTTTGGTGGGGGCGTTGATGAGGCAGACGAAGTTGTCAAGGTCTAGGCCGATGTATCTTTGGTAGAACTCGTGAGGGGTGAGTGGGTCTTCGCGGTGGTATTTGTTGTCTCGGTCTCTCCACTCCAGGGTGAAGCCGGTGGGTGGAGTGCCGAGGTGTATTCTTATCATCCGGTAGTACTCGTTGAGCATCTCGTGTTTGGCTTCCCGGAGCTCCTCCGGTGAGTGCCCTCCCTGATACATGTTTCTAAGGTCTTTGGCGTACTCCCGGAGCTTAGCCTGTAGGTTGATGTTCATCGTTCTGCTGGCCATGCTGCTCTTGGTCTCAGGCATGGTTTTCTTGGGGACTACACCATATTTTTTGACGAGGTTGGCGAACATGTCCCATTGCCCGGCGTCAGGTATTATGTGGTCCAGCAGCCACATGACGACCCTACTGTCACGCTCCATGCCCCGGGTCTCGATTATGTTTTCGAGGAACCAGTTGCCTTTTTCGAGTTTATCGTAGAACATGAGGTAGGGCTGGCTTAGTTCGAAGTCGTCGAGGTTGAGTTTTTTCATGGCGTAGACGCGGAACATGTTGAGGCCCGCGAACACCCAGCAGCGGCCTGTCTGTCCCTGGGCGGTTATCGTACCCGTCTTTATCATGTGGCTGTATGTGTGGTCTATCCGGGTTACGGCGTCCCTGGAGAGCGCTGCCTCGGCTGCGTCGCCCTTGGTGACGGCGTTGAGGGCTAGAAGGTTTTTGGGATCTGCCTCGAAGTCCTCGCTATACTTTTCAATATCCTCTATCTTGATGGAGTCATGCATTGAAACTCACTTGAAAGATGAAACTGTTGCTTAGGGTAAAAACGTATGCATAAAGTCAGGGCTGCGCGTGCATGGATAAAACAAAAGTGATGATTGGAGTCCTTTGTAAGCGGCTTCGTCAGGGTGATTTTCTTTAACGCTAGTTCGCTTTTTCGTTGATGAGGGGGAGTGGGTTTATTTGAGGTAGCGGTCGAACCAGCGGACGATGTGTTGAAGCCGCTCGACCCGGTGTTTTGGTTTTCCTGTGCGTGATAATCCGTGGGGTTCGTCCGGGAACCTGATGAACTCGGTTTTCTTGCCTAGTTTCTTTAGTGCGGTGAACAGTAGTTCGTCCTGGCCCATGGGGCACCTGTAGTCGTTTTCGCTGTGGATGATGAGGAGCGGCGTATCTACGTTCTTGATATAGGTGATTGGGCTCTTCTTGAGTAGTTCTTCGACGTTGTCCCAGGGGTTTTTACCCCATGTGATCTGGTGTCCTCTGTAGCTGATGTCGCTTGTGCCCCAGTCGCTGTACCAGTGGGTGATGCTTCTCATGGTGACGGCTGCTTTGAATCTGTCTGTGTGTCCTATGACCCAGTTTGTCATGAAGCCGCCGTAGCTTCCTCCTGCGATGCCTAGGCGTGTCTCGTCTACGTAGGGGTAGGTCTCTGTGACGTGGTCCATGGCTTCCATGACGTCTTGATAGTCTCTTTCTCCCCAGTGCCCGGAGACGGCGCGGGCGAAGGATTCGCCGAAGCCGACGCTGGCGCGTGGGTTGGTGTATACGACCGCGTAGCCGTGGTCTGCGAGTACCTGAAACTCGTGTACGGCTGGGTCTAGAGTGTAGCCGTAGGCGCTGTGGGGGCCGCCGTGGACTTGTAGTATGGTGGGGTATTTTTTGTCTTCCTGGATGGTGTGGGGTTTTATGATCCACCCTTGTATCTTTTCGCCGTCGCTGGCGGTGAACCAGAATTCCTCGGGTGGGCTGAGTCTGAGTTTCTGTAGGAGTTTCCTGTTCATGGTGGTGGCTTGTCTGGCGCCGTCTGTGTCTTGTATCCATAGCTCGTAGGGGGTTGACGGGGAGGAGGCGTTGTAGGCTACCGTTTCTCCGGAGGCGTCTACGGTGAAGGAGTCTATGCTCATCTTTCCCTCGGTGACGGGTTTCACCGTGCCGTCTATGTGGGCTCGGCCGATCTGTGTTGATCCTTTGTCGGGGTATGTGAAGTATATGTGCTTGGAGTCGGGGCTCCAGTTTAGTTCTTTAACTCTTCTTAGGGTTCTGTCGAAGCCGCCTGTGAGGAGCCTGGGTTTTCCTCCGTCCAGGGGGAGGATGAATAACTCGGTGTTTCTGTAGAAGATGAGGTCTGGGTCTTCGATTACTCTTCCCGTGAACGCCAGGTGTTTTCCGTCAGGTGACCAGGCTAGGGTGCTTATGGGGCCTTCTCCTCTCCAGATCTGTGTTGGTTCTCCGTCTTCCGCCGTTGTGACGTATATGTTCTTGTAGGTGACTAGGTCGGCGTCCATGTCCATGTTTGTTATGAAAGCGATCTGTTTGCTGTCCGGGGACCAGGCGGCTGCGTCGACGTCGTATTCGCCGTCGGTTATCTGTTTCGTTTTCCCTCCTTTAGCGGGTGCTGTGAAGAGGTGAAGGCGTTTGCCTTGGAAGAATCCTTTGCCGTCGTATTTGTATCTGATGCGTCTGATTATTTTAACATCCGAGTCTTCAACCTTCTCTCCTCTGTGAACCAGAGATGAGAAGAGAACGGTCTTGCCGTCTGGGGCCCACGCGGGGTTCTCGGCGGCTTCCTCTACTCGTGTGATTTGTCTGGCTTCGCCGCCGTCGGCGGGGATGACGAAGATCTGGGGTTTCTTCTCTTCGCTTTTTTCTGTGTCGGTGTCGTCGTGGCTGGGGCGGGTTGAGGTGAATAGTACGTGTTTTCCGTCGGGGGACCAGCGGGGGTTGGATGCGTTTTCTACGCCGTAGGTGAACTGGGTGGGTTTCTTGTTTTCCAGATCATAGAACCAGATCTGGGTGTCGTACTTGTCCTTCTTCATGTTGACCTCTGAGTACGTGAAGAGGATTTTGGCTCCGTCTGGTGATATCTGGGGGTCGGCGACGGGGGCCATGGGGAATATGGGCATGATCGTGATGTCTGTTAACTTTCTCATGCGGTATCAGTGTACTAGAGCTTTTACTGTTTTAAGTATATTCCAGATCACGTGGAGGGTGTTTGAGGGGGTAGCGTGTTATGTCTCCCTGGATGAGCCTGTGGTCTTTGTGGAGGTTCTGTTCGTGGCTTTGCTCGCATGATTTAAGGCTCTGCGCCGCTTTTTGGGGATGGGTGGCATATATGCAAAGTTGGGGGAAGGTTTATGTTGTACTTTTTTTATGTTGTACTTGGGGTGGAGTATGACTGAGGTGACCGTCACGAGGAAGGGGCAGATCACCATACCTGCTGATTTGAGGAGGAAGTTCAAGATAGAGGAGGGCTCCAAGGTGGAGGTCGTGGAGGAGGAGGGCAGGATCGTGGTGAGGCGGTACACCAGCATCTTCGATCTGGCTGGGAGCGGCGCCGGGAAGGGCGACGTGGAGGAGTTGAAGGGGTTGCTTGACGATATGAGGGAGGAGGGGGAGGATGCCCGAGAGGAGCGTCTATGACACCAGGTTCTTCGTGGAGTACTTCTACTCGGTTGACTCTGAGTTTCTGAGTAGGCTGAAGGAAGGTCTCAGGTCGGTTAGGGACCGGAAGGTCTCTGTTGTGACGATCCATGAGGTCTACAGGATCGATTTGGAGAGGGAGGGCAGGGAGGTCGCCAAGCTGAGGAGCGAGACCATACGCAGGGACTTCGACGTCGTCGACATGGAGTATGAGACGGCGGTCAGGAGCGCCGAGCTCAGGAGCAGGCACAGGATTCCGATGGCCGACAGCGTCATAGCCGCCACGGCCCAGATGCATGGATGCCCGGTCGTCTCGGACGATCCACACTTCCAGAAAATAGAGGGCCTGAAGACCCGGTGGTACTCCACGCCCTGATCCCGGCCCGTATAAGTTACCACTGTTTGAGGTTGGTTGACGGTTCGGACCCTCGAAACTTTCCTGCTAAAAGGCGTAAATGTGGAGATGGTTTCTTTAGGTTTGTTGCGGAACCATTTTCATGGGGTTGGAGAGGTTATTCGAGTTCTCAACATTGTATGGAGTGGTAGCGCTGTCTGTGACTTTTCTGAATTACTTTTTCCCTGGCTTAACGGTCTTGGCTCTTTCGTTGGATGTCATGGGTGTGGCTGTCTTGTTTTGTGGCTGTCGTGAGGCCTTTTATGGATACGGATCATCGGGTCGACGACTTGGCGTTTCCCTTATCGTTGGTTACTTACGATAAGCGTTTTTTCGGGAGGCTTTAGGCCGTGGGTCGACGACTTGACTTTTCCCTTATAATGGGTTACTTGTTATAAGCGTTTTTTCCGGAAGCTAATATGTCTGTTAAGCGTTAGAAACGGCTATTTACCGATATAGGCGCGTTTAAGCGGTTTTCCGGCCTAGCCTCTTCACCTATTTTAGGCGTTTTATTGGACTTTTAGTTATTTTTAGCTGTTGTCTCCGGGTTTGTTTTTCACAGGTTCGCATGAGGGGTTCCAAGTTACCTGGGATGAGTTTGAAACACCCTCTTTCATGCTAGCCGGTGTTGCCTTGTTTGATGATGGCGATGGTGCCTGTTCGAGTTCTCTGCTGTAGTGCGCTCATCGGTGAGTTTTATGCGGGGTTTGCTGCCGGTCTATCGAGAAGTGTGTCCACCAGGTCTCTTTTTTCCGTCGCTAGATCGACGAGGGTCTTGTAGAGGCCTCTCTTCGAGGCGTCCCATATCTCTAGGGCGACGAGCTCCCCTGATTGGTCTAGGCCCATGAGCACGTCGCTGTCGAGGAGCTATTAGTCCGTGGTCTCGCCTTTGCCGCGGGTTTGCTTATCACGGGTGGCCTGTGATAAGCGAGAAAAATTTCTTTGCATGTCTGGGTTATGTCGTCGTTATTAGTGTATCTGTGTCGATGGTGGGTATGTTTGCTTTTTTCGCTGCTTCTGCTAGTCGTTTATCCTCGGTAACGAGGGTGGCCCTGTGTTTGTCTGCGGCTGTGAGGTAGGCCGAGTCGTAGTAAGTCAGGTTATAGGTGAGGCTGTTTCTGAGTATGAGTTTCGAGTCCTGGGTGTTTTCTTGTCGGATGAGTTTCATGAGTTCTAGGCCTGTGTGAATGTTTCCAAGGGTTTCCTCGGCTTCCTCCGGTGTGATGTGGTGGAGGATGTGGGCGCTGGTTCTCAGGGCGTTTCCTACCTCGTAGTAGATGAGGGGTATGGAGCTGCTTGTTTTCAGTGTCTCGGTTGCCTGGTCTCCAATCATTTTTATTAATAGGAGTAGGCTGCTGGCGTCTATTACATGGGTGGTCATCGTCTGTCTCGGGTTTCTCGTATGGAGTCTATTATTGTTTGGTCGGGTATTTTTTGGAGCAGTCTGCTTGCCGCGTTGAGGGCTTTTCGTTGTTCCTGTTCCTTGAGTCTTTGTACTTCCTTTTCTACGGCTTCTCGGATTAGTTTGCTGATGTTTACCTGGTGTTCCTGGAGTATCATCTTGTGCTCGGCTGGTATCTTGCCGGTAACCGTCTCGGTGTGACTCAACTCGTATTACCGTTATAGTGTTATTTATTTGGTGGTATTAAACCTTACCATATTAGATCTGGAAACGCCCTTAGGAACCAGGGCAAAGAACAGCCATTTTTCTTTGTATTCATGGAATCAGCTGTGGCGGGAGGAGGCACATCTCGCTCGGGCTTTCACGTTAGATTGACAAAATGGTGGTCGATTGAGCTTTATGATTGATTATTCTCTGAATAGGCCTGAGTTCTCAATCATTTCAACTAGATAGGGGTGCAAACCATCCTCCATTCTGTTGATCCATCTATAATCGCGGTGCTGTTTGTCTAGTTTCACGTTGTCGGTGTTTACCTCGACTTTGTAGTAGGTGGTCACGGTGTGTGCTTCGGGCCATATGTGGGAGATGATCGGTGTCTCCTTCCACCAGCCCTTGACCCTCTGGATTTATAGGTTAACGGTGACCATGTCTCCCAGGGTGAGGCTGTGGCCTCTAGGTAGGTTCTGTTCGTGGTTGAGGGTGGTGGCGTTCTGGCCTGTGGGGCTGTCGGCGAGGGCCTTCCGATATCGCCGTTATTCGATGGCTTTGACATTGATTTCATCGACTCTGTCCTTTTAATCCTCTGTTTCTTTCCACTCCCATTTCAAGGGGTTTTCCGTTTTTAGGAAGGAGTAAGCTGTGAAGTGTTTTGTGTTATCTGTCCAGATCGTATCCACTTTTCCTCTAGCGGTGTATGCGAGTATGCAGTCGAATATGTCGCCGCCTGTGACTTGCCGGTCCTCGGCTGTGTTCAGGGCTTCTCTGTAGGCCTCCTCGGTCGGTAGTAGGAACTTGATATCGACGCATTCTTCGTAGAGTCTGCTCAGCCTCGAGGCTTGGGCGGGGGCGATTGGTCGCTCGACGCGTCTCCCCGTGATCACGGAGTAGAACTCGGCGAGGTTTTGATATGCCAGATGTGCACTGATGTTGCCGTTTATCGCGGCTTTCATGATGAGGGAGGCCCTGGGGTTGTGGGGGCTGAGGCGGTCGTGGGCGTAGCATAGGATCATGGTGTCTATGAGTATCTTCTTTCTTGGGTGGGTGCTCTCCGAGAGTTCTATGCCGTCAACGGATGTCTTCATAGATCTCCCTTCGGGTCAGTGCGTCGGGCACGCCTATCTCGGGAGGGGTTTCCAGGGCTTCTATGAGTTCCTCCTCGGGGAGTTTCCTCTGCAGCTCGACCTTGAAGCTCTTCCGGTCTATTATGGTCACGTTGAGCTTTTCGCCGGGCTTTAGGCCCAGTTTTTCTCGTATCTCCGCCGGGATGTAGAGCTTTTTTTCATGGTATGTTGTCTCGGTCAACCCACTGCACCAATTACCCAAATAATGATGTGGCCATATATGTGTTTACCCATCTGTTTTGTTGGGGGGGATGGGCTCATAGAATCTCCGTGAGAGGATTTGAACCTGCAGGAATCAGTTATTATCTGGTATTTACCTTTGATTGGTCGCCGATTATGAATCTCTTGCCTTTGAGGAGGTTGTTCGTGGCTGAGGATGGTGACGTTTCTGCCTATGAGGCTGTCCGTGATGCGTGGGTCTCCCACACCATGTTAGTAGGTATAATGGAGTCTCATGTGGTTTTACGCGATACTATTCAAGTGGATAGTATCTTCAGTAGTTCAGCTGCCGTTACGATCTTGACCTCTCTGAATTCACCCACGTTCAAAAGGTGATGGTCCCCTGAAACGATGTAATCCGCTTCGGCTTCGAGGGCACATTCTAGAACCATGTTGTCGCTTGGGTCTTCCCGTATGATGTCGATGGCTTGCTTAGGACTAACTATTTTGAGTATGAGCAGGTAGTAGCTGTGTATCGATTCTACCTCGTCCTGTGATAGATTAAATTTTGGGTATCTGAGGGTTCTGCAGAGTTCTTCGATGAGTTGTTTTGAGCTGTACCCATGGATGAAGCCTTCCTCCACGGATTCTATGAGTTTTGACTCGTTTCCCTCCCAGAACCAGGCTGAGACGAGTATGTTTGTGTCGAAGACTGCTTTAAGGCCGCTCTCTCGCCCACTCGACGGCATTGTCTACGTCCTTCCTCGTTATGCCTAGCTCTTCCATCTTCTTCCTCGTGGGTTGTGATAGAAGGCTGAGGATGCTCTCCCCCTCCTTCAATCTTTTAAGTATGATGAGGTCTCCTCTGGCGTATGCGATGAGCCTGTCGCCCTCCATCAGTTTCAGGCTCTCTCTTATGGGCTTGGGTATGACGACCTGTCCCTTGGAGCTTATCCTGGTCACGTCGATCATGTCATGTAAGATTTGTCTTACCTGTTAAAATACGTTTCTAGGGGCATGGCATTGATAGTTTCTTTAGGTTTGACGCGGGACCGTTTCTCATGGGGTTGGTAGGCTCTTCGAGTTCTCGACGCTGTACGGGGCGGTGGCGCTGTCTGTGACTTTTCTCAGCTACTTTCCCCCCCGGCTTGAGGGCCCTGGCTCTTTCGTTGGACGTCGTGGGTGTGGCTGTCTGGAAGATCTGCTATTTTACTTGAATGAGATTATTATGTTTTGAGAAGATTAATCTCAAGAGTTAGCTTACCACCACGCTTTCCAGCCCAGCACGCGTTTCCCGGTATTCCTCGGCTTCCTCTAGGATCTCTTCGACTATGAGTTGAGGGGTCTCGGGGAGTGTGTCGTTGACGCTGTCTTCGTGGCTGTGAACGGTCTCGCCGAGGTGGTCGTGAGTTGTCTTGGTCGGGGGGTTGGGTAGTCCGTCGGGGTCTTCGGGGTGGTTCTGCGAATCTGCGTATTCCTTATAGTTGGTTACTACTATGATACTAAAACTGCATTAAACCCATTATTTTTCATTGTTCTGATGGAAAGATGTGAAGAGTGAGGTTCGAACAACATTTTACCAGTAATATCGCTGGATAAAATTTAGTGCGGAAGCTACTTCAAGAATCGTTATTCCCCTTTCCTGAGTTCCGCCCAGTAGCTTAATGCATTTCCCGGTCTTTTACCCGGTAGCGAGATGGATATCACTGAACCGTTCAGCACTTTATTCCTAGGCTTGAGTACGAGATGTAGATTGTAGGGAAGACGGTTGGAATCCTCGGTGCCTATGTCCGATGAAAAACTTCCCTTGATGTAGCCATCCTGGAACCTCGTGTTGTCGAGGGGGGTTGTCAACTGGTCCCCCAACTTTACGTAGATATCCCCGGAGTCCTCTATAGCGAGGCTTAATGAAATATCCTCTTTGTAGGTGTGTACTAGACCCGACCATTTTCCTATAAGCTCAAGTGATGGCTTGAACTCTGTCGGTTCCTCATTAGTCTCTTCCTTGGCTCCAGTCTTGTAGCTGGGTAGCATCACCGATAATATTTCCTTTACTATGAGGCTGGTGAGGGCGTATTGGCGTGAGTTACATAATACAACTACAGCTAAGTTCTCGGAGGGAACTAGTACCAGTTGGGTCGCCACGCCTCCCATGGCACCGTCATGGCTTACCACGGTAAAACCTGCCTGTTTTGATATCTCCCAACCTATTCCATACCCAGCGTTGTCTTTGATTTTCATTGTGGGGCGCTGCATCTCGTCGATGTTCTCATCTGTTAGAATGGTTTTCTGGTCTTGTAGGTGGTTTTTCAGGTGGAACATACCGAACCGGAGTAATTCATGGGCGCTACTGTACACCGCTGAAGCTCCCCTGTGGTCAAAATCGTAAAACGGAATGGGTTGACCATCAATCCCGTATCGTACCGCATGCTGTCCCCCATGTTCTTCCCCAGTGTTCACATACGCGCCAGTCATGCCAAGAGGCAGGAACACGTTCTCGCGGATGAAGTCGGGGTAACTCTTACCCGAGATACGTGAAATGATGTAATCGAGAACCCCGTAACCTAGGTTACAGTATCTGTACCTCTCGCCTGGAACCGCCACTATGTTCCCGTATCGCCTAAGGGTCTCCTCGAAAGCCGGTGGACTGTAATGTTCATCTTCGTAAAAAAAATGGCAATGAAGGGGCAAGCCTGATGAATGGTTGGCTACCCTGCGAACTGGTGCGTCTTTTTGGTCCCCCACCCATGCCTTGATCTTGGTGTCTCCAAGATAATCGTTGACTGGTTTATCGAGGTCTAGTTTCCCCTGTTGTTTGAGTATCATCAACCCCGTCGCCGTTATGGGTTTGGTGATTGATGCCAAAGAGTACAAGGTATGCTCGTCAGCTGGAACCCTGTTCTCCTTGTCTGCCCAGCCAAACCCCTCTTCCCATACTGTGACCCCGTCTTTTGCTACCGCGACCGTTATGGATGGAACTGTTTTCTCCATCAGTTTTACCTTGATTAGCTCTCGGATGTCAGTGAATGCGTCTGGCTTTCTATGGGGTTTTAAGGTCAATCCTGATCAAAGTTATGTCAATCAGCGCGGATATAATGTTGACTCACCTGATATACTCATCATCAGTGGTCACAGATTGTAATCCTTATAGAATATACAAACAAGACACAGTTTTACCCGAAGTTTGCGCTATCCCTGTGAGTTTATTGTATTATGTCAAGGATTTCGTCCAGTACTATGCTATGCTGATCCTCTGGGGTGAATGATGCAACTATGTCCCCACCTTGTTCTCCATAGTACCCCCGCGCGCCGCATTTTGCATGTTCGACTTGATAACTATATGACTAACTCAAACCAAGGATTGCTAAATGGATAAACATTCATAACAAGATTTTCAGTAGTATAATTCCGTGGATGTAAGTGTTAATTCAAACACTAACAAAAGGAAGAAAACCCGTACGGGATGCATGCTATCCAATAAGGATCCTAAATATATTCAGTGACTACCCTGAAATCATGAAAGTTAAGGTATCACCTGACTTGTATGAATCAATTGAGATTTGGGTACATGAATTCACTGAGTGGATTCTCCTCATACTCATCATGAAATATACTGGGTGGACTATTGAGAAAATGGATAAAGGATTTCATGCTTATAGTAGCGGAGAATACGTTACAGAAGAGCAAACTATTCAGCATATCATTTCTTCTCTTCACACAATAAGCGTAATCAAAAATAATCTAAATAATCAATTGTTTGTTGTAAATTGCGATGAATATTATGACATAATTGAAGAGAATAATAATTTAAACAAAGCAAAATTAACTGATTGGCTAGTCAAAAATATTGGATAATTCCAACCCAACTAGTGCGCGTATCCTTGGTATCCTGTCTTTAGATATGTATGTGACATATAATAAAGAGAAACCTAGGTAAAATTTCTCAAAACCGGGTCAAATGGATAGGCGGGGTAGGCGAAGCAAGCCCCGCACATACAATACTGCCCCAGTGGAGCGCATCAGCGCGGAACGATCCCATCACCATTGATCTTTAAAGAGACGCATAAACCATAGCCAGCCCGTTGTCACCAAAACGCCCAGTGCAGAGGCGAAGCCTCGAAACGATCTCCATCACTCGCTAAGCAACCCTTCACCCAAACCCACCCTAACACCAAAACACACACAACATGACGGATGCCCCGCCAAAACCGTGTTTTTAGGCTTGAAAAAAGTGAAGAATTGAACACTTTGGTTTCATCGATTATTCTAGTTATAATAGAATCAAAATAATTAACTATTTAACTAAAATCTAATTCACGTCTAAACATATGTATAGTATAAAGCCTATTATGATTCACATATGTGTACCGTGAAATGTTTTTTTCAAATAGGCGCCTCCGAAATCCGGAGGAGGCATGGTGTTAAATCATTCGATGATCTCTGGGGCAGGCTTGAAAGTGGGGAAGTGTCTGAGGCGGAGTGTTTTGATGATCTCACCCGTTTAGAGTATTTGGAGACTAGAGCTGAAAAGGTGGTGAAGCTTTTAGAAGAGCTTCCGAGTTGAGTCAGCTCGACGATCTGTATAGACGTTTAGCTTTTATCGCGTTAAGGGAGTTCCCCGATGTAGTTGTCGGCACTGAGATTGTCGAAGGAAAACTACGGATTTTCATTGCCGATGATAGCTTCATCGATATCTGGTTTTCAGAAAAGAGGAAAGGTGTATACGCATATCATTGGGAGAGGAGAATGGTTGACGGTACTATTTACAGGCATGACAACCTTCCTGACAGAGAGGCCAGAGGCCTCGACACGTTTCCTAAGCACTTCTACGAGGGAGTTGAAGGAATAATACGAGAGAGCCACATCAGCGATGATCCCGAGGAGGCGATCAGGCAGCTCTTGACATTTGTACGTGAAGTCTCAGAACGGGATCGGGTGGTATCGCCGGGATAGTAATCCCAGCCGCTTCCAATAGTTATGATCGCCTTTCGACCACATCTATCATAGTCTTCTCAGCCTCTCCTTGATCGCCTCCTCTTCCTCTGGATTTATAGGATGACTGTGACCATGTCTCCTACTATTAGCCTGTGGCCTTTAGGAAGTCTCTGTGCGGAGTCGAGGATCTCCACGTCTTTCCCTATTAAGCTGTCAGTTATTTTCTTCCCACAGTCGATTCGTGCGCCGCTCATCACGATGCTGTTCTCGATCTCGGTGTTGGCGATGCGGACGTGGTCTCCGATGCTTGTGTAGGGGCCTATGTAGGCGTTTGGGCCTATCTCGCAGTGTTCGCCTATGATGACTGGTCCGCGGATGGTGGTTCTGCTGTGGATTATTGTGCCTTCGCCGACTCCGACGTTGTTGGTTAGGGTGGCGGTCTCTTCGACTTTCCCGTGGTTGTATGGTTGGAGCTCCTGGAGGATGAGCAGGTTTGCTTCGAGGAGGTTCCTCAGGATTTAAGGCCTTTAACTTGCCCCCGTTCATATGCAATGATGCAGTATGTATATGAAGAGCTATACGATATGGTGTTCGGGGCGTACTGTTTTATTAAGGATGTTTGAAGATGGGTGATATTCCGAAGGTCAGGTTCACAAGGCATGCGAAGGACAAGTTTGAGGTTGTCAGGAGGTATGGGTATGATGTGGATAGGGAGAAGGTGGTGGAGACCGTGTTGAGTCCTGATCGTTTGGATGAACGAGGCGATCAACGCTTAGCCATTAAGGTTCTCGATGAGAACTATGCTCTGAGGGTGGTCTACGAGGTGAGAAAGGGATATCTAGTTGACATCACCTTCTATCCGGTGAGGCGGGATCGGTATGGCGTATAAGATGAGGTACGACGACGAAGCCGATGTTCTGACGCTGGTAATAGTTGAGCATGGCAAGCTCTCCCATGCTGAGGAGATGGGTGATGTGGTGGTCCATTTCGATGAAGGCGGGGCGCCCCTCTTCATGGAGATATTGAGGGCGAGTAAAATAGTCCCATCAATGGTTGAAGTCTTAGCTAAGAAAGAGATCGTAGTTGCTTAAACTCATTGGATGTATCCTAGTCTTCGGAGCTTCTCCTTGATCTCCTCCTTAACCTTGTTTTTAGAGGGTGACTGTGGCCATGTCTCCTAGGATGAGCCTGTGGCCTTTTGGGATGTTCTGTTCATAGCCCAGGATCTCGACGTTTCTCCCGATGAGGCTGTCTGTGATGCGCTTTCCGCAGTCGATGTGTGCTCCTTCCATGACGATGCTGTTCTGGATCTCCGAGTTCATTATCGTTGAGCCGTCTCCGATGCTCGTGTAGGGGCCGACGTATGTTTGGGGGCCGATGGTGCAGTTTTCACCTATTATCGATGGCCCCTGTAGAACGGAGCCCTCCAGTATCTGTGCGCCTTTTCCGATCCTGAGATTGTTGTTTACCTTTACATTCTTATCGATGGTGCCGTGTTTGGGTTCTCCGCCGCTGAAGCCTTCGATGTGGATCGGCGAGTTGGCATTTCCCTTATAGTTGGTTACTTACTATAAGCGTTTTTTCGGGAGGCTTTAGGCCGTGGGTCGACGACTTTGCTTTTCCCTTGTAATTGGTTACTTGTTATAAGCGTTTTTTCCGGTAACAGATATGTGGGTAAACGTTAGAAACGGGTATTTACCGATATAGGCGCTTTTAAGCGGTTTTCCGGCCTAGCCTTTTCACTTATTTTAGGCGTTTTATTGGAAGTTTAGTTAGTTTTGGTTGTTGTCTCTGGGTTTGCCTTTCACGGGTTACTCTATGTAGAGATTTCCAGTTCGTCCAGTATTTTACGATATAAGGTTGAGCTTATTCTGAACCCGACTTTCACGAGATCATCTATTACCCTGAGTGCTTCCTTTTTTGTTATCGAGCCTTGCCTGAAGGCTTGAACCACGGTGCCGCAGGTGCCAATGTGCTTGATGTTCAATATACTTGATACCCTTCTCGCCTCTCTGTCGTCGGCGATGAAGTAGGCGGCGTCCAGCTGTTTACAGAGCTTGAGGGCCTCCTTCTCCCCTTTGCCCAGCCGGGTGTTGGTGTCCAGGAAGCCGTACTCGGCGTCCACCTCAGGCTCTACCCTCTCTTTGATGATCCATGTTCCGACGGCTTTCTCTATGATGGAGGCGTCGGACATGTTGAGCGCCTTTCCCTGCGTCACTGCTTCGTCGATGACGGCTTCGGGGACGTAGATCTTCTGGAAGACGTCTCTGATAATGTCCAGTCTTCCGATCTTGGCCAGGTAAATGAGGGGAGTCGAGTCTGAGACGGCGGCCCTGGGTGGACTAGTCATTCTCGAAGGCCTTCAGGTCCTCTTCCAGGTCCTCGACGTCGTATTGGGGCTGTATGTTTCTCTTTGCCAGTATGTCTATCATCTCCCAGACCGTTAGCCCTGCGGTCTCCGCCGCCCGTGGGAGCGTGGCCCCTCCTTCAGTGTATGACTCTATGGCCTTTCGGAGCTTCCATTCCCGTATGTAGTGTTCCAGCGCCCTGTCTAGGACGGTTGACTTGTCCACCTTTTCCTCTCTCGCTATCTCCTCTATCTGGCTCACCCTTTCCGGGGGGAGCCGGGCTGACACGACCTCTTTGGCCAACACCATCACTCCGTATACGTTGTAATACGGAGTATACGTATTTAAGCCGTTCCCCGTGACAGGCCTTAACTGTGGCGGAGGTCCCTCAGCTGAGCGTGGAGGGCATAAGGGTGTTGGGGCTTAGGTTCGTCATTATCAGGTAAGCAGAAAAAATCTTTTATCAATTATTTATTGTAGGTTCTGTTGTCTTGGAGGCGTTGATCCTTCTTGGGGGTCTGGCTACATGGCTGAGGCCGCTTAGCTTGACTAGGCCTAAGCTTCTTTTTCCGTTAGCTAACGTGCCTCTCAGCGACTATACGTTGAGGAATCTTAGGGAATGTGGCGTTGACATGGTCGTAATGGCTGTGAACAATCTTGCGGATATGATCATGGGTTATTTGGGTCGTGAGAGTTTGGCCATGATCGAGAGCACTGTTCTGAGGGGTAGTCTGAGGGGGCCACTCACGTCGCTTATCGCATCCAAGTCCTCGATATCACTCTTCCTCAACGCGCCTGATACGGGTACGGCTATAACGTAGATCGCCAAGAATAGCGCTCCGCCTAAAAGGATCGCCGTCCAACCAGCAATCCCCGAGATCATGAGGGCGCCGGAGGTTAGAAGGAACGCAGCTAATCCTGCCAAGTAGAGGCGCAGAGATGCCCCCCAGTCGACGCTGAACCCTAGGCTTCTCTTGACCCACCAGAGCATGAAGATGACGCCTATTCTCGGTGCCACAACCAATGCCGCGAGGAGCCCCCAGATCCCGTGCTGGGGTATCAGGATGAGGCTCAGTGGGGCGCCCACCAGGACCGTCAACAGGTTAGCCACCAAGGCTACCCTGGTCTCCCCTACACCCACCACGAGGTTCCCGAGGCTCAGCCCGCCTATCCCCTCGAACAGGAATAGGATGAGGTAGCCTTTCATGTAGGCCGCCGCCAACGGGTACCCGCCTCCATACATCACGGACGTGACCGCCTCCGAGAGGGTCATCAGGCAGAGAGCCACGGGCAGCGTGGTGAAAGCCGTGTACTTCACCGCGTTCCTGAACACTGTACTCAGCTCAGGGCTTTCTCTGGGTAGCTTCGAGAAGAGGGGAAAAAGGACCGTCGCTATGGGGAAGGTGAAGAAGCTTATGAGGGCACTAAAGTTTACGGCGGCGGAGTAGTTGCCGATCACGTCGTTGGGTATGTGCCGGGTCATGAGGAGGTTCTGGATCTGGGTGAGGCCGCCTGCTATGAGCATGGCTCCGTAGATGGGTAGGCTGAACCCCAGGATGAGCCTCAGCGCCATCCATCCAGACAAGTTGGTTTCTCCGTGCTCCTTCCTTAAGGTAGAGAGCAGGAGGATGACCGCGACTGCAGATGTGGCGAAGGGCGCCACGGTGTTCGCCAGCAGGTGCCCCGATGGGCCTAGCCCGAGCCAGACAAGTGTGATGGAAATGGAGCCCCGCAGCAAGGTCCATAGCACCTGTGTGAGGCTCCTGTACCCCATCTTTTCGTATCCCACGAGCACCGCCTGCGTCGCCGTCATCAACGCGGTCCCTAACACGCCTAGGGAGACTATCCTGACGAGCCCCTCAAGCTCGGGTCTCTGAAGGTAAACGGAGGCGATTGCACCGGCCCCGATCCAGCAGCCCAGGGCCATCGCCCCGGCGACGGCTGCCTTGAAGGTGAGGCCCACGCGGACCAGAACCTGTACGTCACCGTGACGACCCTCGCTCCGCCAGAGGGCTATATAGCGGGTGAGGGCGGTGTTCACCCCCAGGTCCTGTACGAGGAGGGCGAGGCTGATGGGCACCATGACTACGGTGACGACGCCGTACTTCTCGGGCCCTAGGAGCCTCGCCACGACGATGACGGTCAGCGCCGATATGATCGTCGATACAATCTGTCCTGTCATGAGCTGTAGGCTGCCCCGCGCCGACCCTCTCACGGTCTCGTTAAATCCCTCGACCAGCGCCAAGCAGCCTCCACATGTAACCTTAGAGTATGTTCAACTATGTGATAAAGCGAACTCTAATTCATTAGTTTCAAGGTGTCCGGCTTCAGACGTATCTATGGTAGACCCACCCAAGGTGGATGCTACGGGGTGTGGCTACTAGTGGTACTGTGTCCTATCGACCCCGCCTTGCTTCACATCTTCACTCTCAGCCATATGCCGACCTTCACTCGTAAAGTAATCCTTAATACCCCTCCCCAGAGGACAATTACTGGAATGAGCAGCCTAGCGCCCCCCGTAAGCACGACGAAGCTGAAGGAGGGGATCCGAAGGGCCTTGGAAGCCCACGAGGAGATAACTGTGGCTTACCTCTACGGCTCGACAGTCAAGGGCATCGCGGGAGAGGAAAGCGACATAGATGTGGGGCTGCTTCTAAGGGACGGCTTCACATGCGGGGCCCTGTACCCGGCCCGCATCGCCGGGGAGATAGGGAGGAGCATAGGCCTCCGCCGGGACGTGGACGTGAGGGTCCTGAACAGCCAGAGCACCCGGTTTCAGTACCAGGTCGTCAAAGAGGGTGAGGTGATCCTCTGCAGAGACGAAGACAGGAGAGTCGCGTTCGAGACCAGGGCAGCGGCAGGGTACCTGGACCTTAAACCCTTCCATGAGCAGTACGACGAGCAGAGGAGGAGGAGGCTCCGGGCGTGACCGTCGACAGAGTGATCGTGGAGGGGAGGTTCGACATCATAGACCGAAACCTCCGGGTCCTGGAGGAGTACAGGGGCATCAGCCTAAAGCGGTTCTCCGAGAGTTATAGAGACGCCCAGGCCGCCAAGTACAGCCTCCTGGAGATAATAGAGTCGTGCATCGGTATCGCGAACCACATAATCTCCATGAAGGCTTTCCGGAGAGCCGAGAAGTACAGCGACATGTTCAGGGTTCTAAGAGAGGAGGGAGTGCTGGGAGAGAGACTGGCCCAGAGGCTGGAGGACATGGCGAGGTTCAGGAACCTCCTGGTTCACAGGTACGGGGAAATCGACGATGAAAGAGGCCTAGAGATAATCCAGCACAACCTCGGCGACATCGTAGAGTTCGAGAAGCAGATACAACGCTTCGTCGACGACCAGCCTCTCTGACCAACAGCTTTCAGTGGGACATCGCAGGTCGCTGTGGCTACCTTAATGGAAGACAGGCTTTGGCTCATACGTGGAAATAGGCTCACATACAGACCGTGTCGTGCTGTTGCTGCTCTCTCGCCCTCGTAGCGTTCTCGCCGAGGTCTGGAAAGGGTCCTACATCTAGTAAATCTTATTGGTACCAATGTGCGCAGCATGTATCCAATGAATATATTGGTACCAATAGGGGGTCGTGAGCGTCAGCGTGGTGGAGCTAACACAGCAGATAAATGTTGATGCCAATAAGCGCCTATCGCGGGTTTTCACTGAAACGGTGAGAATGTGGATGCTGTGCTGGTTGGCTCACGTTCCAACCATCGGCACGACTATGAAGGTTGCCGATGCTGAAGATTAATGCTGAGAACCTAGAAAATACCCGATTTGGTTATCATCTCAACCAGGTAGGGGTGTAGATCGTTCTCCATGGTGTTGATCCATCTGTATTCTCGGTGCTGTTTGTCTAGTTTTATTTTGTCTGTGTTTGCTTCGACTTTATAGTAGTTGGTCACTGTGTGTGCGGTGGGCCAGAAGTGGCTCATTGTGGCGATTTGTTTGATGTTTATGTACGGGTTTCCGTGGCTGGGATACAAGAAATAACGGGGATTTGATCGCTTCTAACTGTAATTTAGAGACTTTTTTTTTCATTAATCTCTCCGCCGCTTTTCCGTAGCTGAAGGGATTAGGGCAGTCTGGCTTCATTTGGCTTACTTTATTACCCCTCGGAGGATTCTCTACCCGTATTTTTAGTCACGTTAATTGGTCGACGAGGAATAGACGGTTTATTGGTAAGCTCTTTCTCTTCTTTTAATGAGTAACACGTGAACCTTTTTACTGTCCCATATAATTTCATAGATTACACGAATATCACCGATTCTCGCTCTATAGGTGTGTCTGTTTGCCCTTTGAGCTTCTTGATGTCGTAATATTCGGCGGGGACAGGGTTTTCACGGAAGATTACGAGCAGCTCGATGATCCTTCGTCTGTTACGCTCAGGCAGCTTCTTTAACGCCTTTCTAGCTCTCGAAGCAGCGATGACCTGAAACAATTGGCGTCAGCCAAGTTCCTTCATCAGGTCTTCAAGGGTTACGCCGGAGCCTTCGGCTATCTCTTTTCGAGCTCCCTCAAGCTCCTTCGCCTCCTCTCCCGTCAGCTCCTCCTCTGGCAGAAGCATTGCTCTAAGCCTAAGGATTTCGAGCCTGACCAGGTCCAATCTATTCAGCACCGGGTTCAGTTGGCTTTCAGTAACCATTACGTCCACTCTCTGCCGCTCGGATGCCTATGGAAAAAGAATCTAATTAAACTTATTCTCTGGAACCGGTTTTCACGGTTGATCATTGGGTGCGGCGGGCAAGCCCCATGGCTTACCTATTCAAGGGTCGTCTATTCTGCCGATGATTGTTGTAGGGCTTATTGAGGGGTCGTTCCGGGGTTCTCTTTGTCTCTCCTTGTTCCCTTCCTCATGGTTTATAGGGTGATTGTTGACGGCGTCGTTTTTAGGGGTGCCGCGCTTGAGCCGGCGAATATCGTGATACGGGAGGACGACAGCCTCTGGGTGAGGCGCCTGGAGGCGAGGAGCAGAGGAGCCGACTCGCATCTCGGCCATCTATTCTATGACGGCCCCCAGCCGACGGAGAAACGTTACTGCATCAACTCCGAGGCTCTGAGGTTTGTTTCCGTCGAGGAGTTAGAGGAGCAGGGCTACGCCGAATACGTTTCTCTATTCAAGTGAGGCGGGTTTTTACATTGGGGATTGGGGAGAATGGGTCGGTCGACGAGTTTGCGTTTCACCTATAATTGGTTACTTATTATAAGCGTTTTCCGGGGAAGTGTTTCATAGTTTTCCTGCTTCTTTTAACTAGCCGAATTGGACCGGGGTCAGCACTACGTCCTTAGGTTAGTGGTTCGAGTTTCAAGTTATCTACCTTGACGCAGTTCACTCCGACGTCTATTGCTCTCTTGAGAAGACGCTCATCTGCTGTTACCAGAGTCAGCCCCATTCTTCTCGCGGTATGCAGATAGGCTGAGTCGTAGAAGCTCATGCCTTCGTCGAAGGCTATCTCCATGGTGCCGGTTAGCCCCTCCACGCCTTCGACCTTTGTGACCTCCATCAACGCCGTCAGGTGGTAGGCTTGAGTTACGGCTTCTAGGGCTGTCGATTTATCTGATTTTTTGATTAGTTTGGTGATTTTCCATATGGCGTTTCCGACCTCGTATATTGTTAGGTCGAGTAGGAGTTCGCCCTCTAGGCGGATCGACGCCTTGTCCGGATGCCTCTTGGTGAGCTGCATGATCGATGAGGCGTCGAAGAGGAGGGTCTTCATCTCTCGTCTCTGCTCTCTCTGATGGCGTTCATTATCGCCTCGTCGGGTACATCGGCTAGCAGTCTGCCTAGTTTCTCAGCGGCTTCTTTCGCCTTTTTTCTCTTCAGTCTTTTAACTTCGTTTTCTAAGGCGGAGCGGGTTACTTCGCTTATTTCGATGCCGAGGGTCTCGATTTCCCTCTTGAGGTCGTCAGGGACTCTTACAGTAATTGAGGTCATACAATCATGTACATATGAAATAGTAAGACGTATAAAGCTTGCTTATATCGTAATTACGGCTGATGTGTGGAATAAGGAAGAGGATTCGGGTTAACCCATAAAATCCGGTTTAAGATGAACCTTCCTTTATGATGGCTTATATACACTGACAACCTGAGACGAAGCTAATTAGTGTCCCTTTAAATTCCCTTTCTTCAATTAAGCGGGTTGAGGTTTTCCAGGCATGAGACTTGTTCCGCATTCTGGGCAGAACTTCGCCTCGGCTGAGACGCGGATACCGCATTTTGGGCATATCACGAGCGTTTTAACGATCTGTTGTGGTGGCTGCGGCTGTATTGGTTGCGGAATAGTGTCTCCGTCTCACTTTTAGACATTGCTCCCATGATAAGAAAAACGATTCCAATTACGATAGCTACGGGTGCAAGCCTCGGGTCAAATGATTCTCCGGGAGATAATACCCCTATATAGGGGATAATGGCTGCGAATACACCTATACATATGAAAATGATTCCAAACCCAACGTTGTTTTTATCCATGCCTGACACTTCCAAGCTGAATTTCATTGACTTTTACTAATCCTCTGAATAAAGTCTTGAAATTAAAGACCTATTTAACTCTTCTATGTGAAACCATAATTTTGGGAGAATCAAAGAAACACATCACTATAATATGCGAATGTTACGCATAGCCCCTTTTGTAAAATTATTTATGGGGTTATGTGGCTCCCTGGTTAATCTTGTGCGAGTCGTGCCATGATGGTTAATAATGGTTTGAGGGGTAGCTTGAGGGGACCACTCATGTCACTTATCGCATCCAAGTCATTTATGTCACTCTTCCTTAACGCGCCTGACGCGGGTACGGCTATAACGTAGGCCGCGAAGAATAGCCCTCCGCCTAAAAGGAGCGCCGTCCAACCAGCAATCCCCGAGACCATGAGGGCGCCGGAGGTTAGAAGGAACGCAAGTAATCCTGCCGCATAGAGGCGCAGAGATGCCCCCCAGTCTCGGTTGAGAGGCGTTTAAACGTCTTTTTAGGTTAAGAGGCTTGAGCATTACACGTGATGCGTCCTTGTCCAACCTCTTCCAGCTGGCGGTAGCCATGGTCGTCAGCCGTAGGAGGATTTTACTTTTCAGCCCGCTCCATGACATCTGACCTGAATGCTTCGGGTTGTTCGACGCCTTCAAACACGAATACGAGTCTCGTGGCTGGAGGCTGAACGGCTGGAGAGAATTCCCTGATCCCTCGTTTTGCGAGTTCACATAAGACGGCGCGGCGCATGGTGTCCCCGAAGATCTCATCCACCCCATCGATCATTTCGTAGGCTGGGATATCGTCGACTGACCCCCGGATCTCTCCCTCAGCTTCCCAGATCTTCGCAACCTCCTCTCTCCGTCCGAGAAACATGTCCTGGTAGTCCCCTCTGAAGTCAGCTGTACTGCACAGCTTCAACGAGTCCCTCACATCAGCTCTGAAGGAGACCTTCTGAAGCGTCACTGAAAGCTCTCCCTTCCCCCGAGACCAGAAAGATGGTTTTTTCACGTCGCACCCGATGATGTTGTCCAAAGAGGCCTCGTAAGCAAGCTCCCCCCACATCGATTCCCCGTTGAAGAGAAGCCTTCGATCGGTCAGGATAAGGGATCCTCTGGCAGAGAGAAGGGGGCTTACAAGCTTCACCCCCTCGGCTTTCCTTACCTTCCTTTCCCCTTCTTCCAATACCGTGGTGAACAAGCGCTCCACCCATAAACATGTGGCTGTAAACAAATATATTTTGGCTCTGTGAGGACGAACTCGATGTGCTCCTCGACCGTTTTGAACCCGTCTCAGCTTGTGTCGACGCATCGTTGGATCTGGTCCACGGACTCCTTGTCTTCCATCCGTAGTTTCCGAAGAATCGGCCTGTTTTCATCTAAACCACAGCATCACAGAAATGTTACTTTGTGGTATAAATCACATGGTAACATGTAGACAGGTCTACAATGGATTACCTTGTCAGTGGAGTTCTATCTAGTGTTTTTTATGTCTTCTTTAATTTGTTTGGGGGCGGTTACCCATCATAACGTTTTTACAGACCTCCCTACGGGGATGCGTAACCATCATCACCCAAAGAAATCTTTTATCAATTATTCATGATAGGTTCTGTTGTCTTGAAGGCGTTGATCCTTGCCGGGGGTTTGGCTGCATGGATGAGGCCTCTCAGCTTGAACTAAGGTTCTTTTCCCGTTGGCTAACGTGCCTCTCATCGATTATACGTTGAAGAGTCTCAGGGAATGTGGCGTTTACACAGTTGTCTTGGCTGCGTCTGCTGTAGGTACTTGTGGATAAAGTGTGTTTTTGTACCTGTTTTTCGTTGCTGGGATGCAGGGAATGATTGGGATTCGATCGCTTCTAACCGTAATTTAGATGCTTTTTTGGGCTTCATGAGCCCATTCTAGCACCCAGTTTTCAAGGTAGAGATCTTATGTCTGGGCTTTTCTCATAGTCTGTCTAGTGTTTCATGGAAGATGTGGATGATTTTTGGTGAGAGCCAGAAGCCTCCCTCAAGCATTTGACGTAGGGATTCCTTTGCCTGTTTATTGCTTAGATGTCTCTCTTTCACGGCCTTCAGAAGCACGTATAGGACGCCCTTAGGCTCCAGGCCGAGGGATTTCCCTATTTGATAGGCGTCTTCATCGTTTGTCAGGAAGAGGCTGATCCCCTTCTCTATGGCGAGTGCTATCGCTTCACGTTCTCCTTTGCCTAATTCGATGCCGAGCTTGTTCTCTCTATCCTCTACTTTGTCTATGAACTGTTTCTTGGGCTTGTAGACTCTTATCCATCCATCTTCTATTGTTTTCTTGGTTATTTGAGCGTCATCGTGGCCCTTTTCAAGCCCACGGGTTACAGCCTCTTCGTAGACTGCCTCAGAGATTACTATCTCGGAGTGTAGCTTCTTCAATAGGTGTAGGGTGTCGCATTTTCCTAGCCATATGAGTGGGCCAGCATCTGAGGATGCCGCCAACTAGCCCACCAGCTGCTCGACCTCTTCGCTGAACCTCTCTTCCCCGTATCTGAACACGACGTTTCTTCGTCTGAGTTCCAGGGAGAGCTCTCTGTAGCCTAGGCCCGTCAGCTCAGCCATTCTTCCGAACGAGATACTGCCCTTTCTGTATAGCTCTAGGGCTAAGCGTAGCTTCATCTCTCCGATGCCTATATTGAGGGCCTCCCTCATGATGTCGGATTTCTCTCTCTGGAGTTTGTCTGTGAGGTCTTCGAGGTCTTCTATCGTCTCTTCAGGAAGCCTGACGGTTGTGACCTTGAACGTCAAGACGTTCACCGTATTCGTTTAGAATACAGTTCTTATTAAATGTACGCCCCTCAAGTAAAAAATGCGCGGGAAAAAAGGTTATTTGTGCCAAGTGATTGTCTTTCTGTCTTTGCCGTAAGTGCCGTATACTATCCACACGGGTTCGCCTTCCAGTATATCAACACCCCATATGTCATAGTCTAGCGGGTCTCTGTCACCGGCCTCGTTCAATCTGCACCAACCAGTGACACCGTAATGAGCTCCTGCCACATAGGGTAGTATAGTCTTTATCGTGTCTGTATCTAGGGCCGAGGGGGTGGTGAGGGAAAGGAGGGTCCGCCTGCCGGGGGTGAAGCCGTATCGGGGCGGCCCCAGCCCCGTCGAGGTCTACAGGAGGGTGAGGCTTTGGCTTGCCATTTTTGGATTTAAATGAGTCTTAATATGTCTGAGTCCTTCGCCTTCTCGTAGAACTTTCTGTCGGATGTGTAGACTTCGATCCCCATGAGTTCACCGAGGGCAAGGTAGCATGAGTCGTAGACTGTAGCATCGTAGAGGTATGCGTCTTTGGTGGATTGTTGGAGGAGTTCTCTCCCGGGGGTTATTAGGTCGATCTGGAGGTCGATGAGGTCGGATAGGGCTCGCGTCGCTTTCTCGTTGTCGAAGTCTGGTTTGTATCGTAGGGCGTTCGCCAGCTCGTAGAGGAGGAGATCGGGGGCGGATAGGATGGTGGTTCCCTCTATGTGTTCTTCTCTCAGTTTCAGGGCGGCTTGGGTTCCTTCTTCCTCGGAGAACCATTTGACGGCGACGGAGGCGTCGACTACCGCTTCCGTTCGTCTCGCCATCTCCGTATCTCCTCAGCCCCGGACCATGTAGCCTTTCCTTCGCTTCTCAGCGTGTCCATGTCTTTGGCTGCTTTTCGCATGCGTTCTTCGTCTCTTTGTCGCGTCTGTCTCTTTGAGGCTACCCAGAGTCTGAAGGCTTCGGTCGCGGCGTCGCTTACCCTCATGCCGTGGCGGATGGCTTCGGCTTTGAGGTTTCTGTAGGCGTTCTCGTCGAGGCCCTTGATGCTGACGCTCATATGCGTTTTTCTGTTTTCCATCATTATATACTTTTCTAACTTTTCTGCTGTGTGCATAGTTTTTCATCGCTGTTATCACGATGATGGCGCTTCGCCGCCGCAGAGGTCTTCTCAGTGTTTCATGATGGTTACTAAGGTGGAAATAGGCTCAAAATGGGCTTCTTTCGCACCCTTTAGATACTTGAAGCACACCTCAGGAAAACAAGCGCCATTATCGTTATACGAACGATCAATTATTCATGAGTCAATCATATTGAAGGCGTTGATCCTTGCCGGGGGTCTGGCTACATGGCTGAGGCCTCTCAGCTTGGTCTAAGGTTCTTTTCCCGTTGGCTGACGTGCCTCACATCGTCTATACGTTGAGGAGTTAGCTTGTTACTTATCTGAAGAGACCCGTGTTTTCAATCATTTCTTTTATGTAGGGGTGTAGATCGTCCTCCATCTTGTTGATCCATCTGTATTCGCGGTGCTGTTCGTCTAGTTTTACTTTGTCGGTGTTCACCTCGATTTTATAGTAGATGCTTCGGTTGTTTGTTTCGCTTTTTGCTCAATGACGTTGAGCGTTTATATGTGTGGTTGAACAGTAGTCTGCTCAACAGTATTGAGCATTTATATATCTCATTGAGCAAAAAATTTGTGTAGAGGCTTAATGCCATCGGTCAGAAACATCTTTGCCCCCAAATCTTCAAGGATCGTAGGCTTCCAGAAATATGGATCACAAATAGGTAAATATGGTTATACTTATGCCTGCTCCTAGCTTATTCGCTCTATCGAGACATCGATGCCATCGAACTCCACATCTCGGCCTACCAGCAGATTCGCCTTCTTCACCTTCGCCGTAGCAACTGCGAATGCGTCGGCGAGGGAGAGGGCATGCTTTCCCTTCGTCTTCGCCGCTTCCCTCCAGAGCTCGTTGTCTTCGACTGGGACGATCTCCACGCCATATCCTCTGATGTTCCTTTCCTTCTCCTCGGCTATCTCTGGGTTCTTACGATACAGTATGTAGTAGAGCTCCGTTAGGTTCACGATGTTCAGATAGCTCTTTATCTCCCCTTTCATCGTCTTGACAAGGCGTCTCTCCACCTCCTTTCCTGCCGGTTCTCCTAGGTAGAAGGCCAGGAGTGTCTCGGTGTCAAAGACGATGTTCATTTCTCAGCCGCCTTCAGCAGCTTCTTCTCCCTCATCAGGTCCCGGGCTCTGGCCTCATCCAGGATCTCTCTTGCGGTCCGCCCCTCAAAGAGATCCCTCAGGGAGCCGAATTCGTCTTCGGGTCGGGGCAGGGGCTTGAATAGGATGCCCTCATCGGTTTCCACTACTAGAACCTTGTCGCCGACCTTGAACTTCTCCCTTAAATCTTTGGGGATGGTCGCTTGGCCCTTCCTAGTAACACTAACAACCCTGGTCATTATGTCCGCCTAATTAATACCAAATTAGTAGGTATTACTTAAATCTTATCCCTTCATAGGCTATACGGGCTTGCGTGGGGATGACGCGCGCAGGCGGCGTCCTCACCCGAACCTCCTTGCCTAGGAACAGCGGCTCATTCACGAAGTTGACCAGCACCTTTCAAGCTCCTTCCCTTTCCACAGGTTGTATGTAGTCATCCGTTTCCCGCCACCGAACGCGCGATCAGAGGTGAGCCAAAGAAACCATTTTTCAACTCATAATCAGTAAATTTAGTTGTCTTGAAGGCGTTGATCCTCGCCGGGGGTCTGGCTACATGGCTGAGGTCTCTATGCTTGGCCTGAGATTCTTTTCCCGTTGGCTGACGTGCCTCTCATCGACTATACGTTGAGGGGTCTCAGGGAGTGTGGCTTTGACACGGTCGTCATGGCTGTGAACAATCTCGCGGACATGATCATGGGTTAATTGGGTCGTGAGAGTTTAGCCATAATCGAGAGCACTGTTCTGAGGGGCCCGCTCACGTCACTTATCGCATCCAAGTCCTCGATGTCACTCTTCCTCAACGCGCCTGACACGGGTACAGCTAATACGTAGGCCGCGAAGAATAGGCTTCCGCCTAAAAGGATCGCCGTCCAGCCTGCGATCCCCGAGATCATGAGGGCGCCGGAGGTTAGAAGGAACGCAGCTAGCCCCGCCGAGTAGAGGCGCAGGGATGCCTCCCAGTCGACGCTGAACCCCAGGCTTCTCTTGACCCACCAGAGCATGAAGACGACGCCTACTCTCGGCGCCACAACCAATGCCGCGAGGAGCCCCCAGATCCCGTGCAGGGGTATCAGGATGAGGCTCAGGGGGGCGCCCACGAGGACTGTCAACAGGTTCGCCGCCTTCCAGCCACATCGACGAGGGCGCGATTATCCTGCTCATCCTGAGGGGGCACTGGGCTTAGCCGGGGATCCGCCTCTCGGCAGCTGGCTGACCTCCAATCCTACGCATCATAGTCGCATGCGCCTATGCCTTTAGGAAGATTTTTGTATTACAATGTAATCTAGATCTTTGTGGTGGCTGTGACCGAGAAGAGCGCCGTGGTTACCGTACGTCTATCACCCCCGGATCTGGAGAGGATAGAGGCAGTCAGGTTCATAGAGAAAGTCAACAGGACGACGCTTCTCAGGGATTTCATCAAGGACGGGCTTCGCAGAAGGGTCGTCGACATCTACAGGGATGGCAAGTTGACCGCTTCGAGGTCCGCCGAGATCCTAGGGGTATCTCTGCGTGAGTTTCTTGAGATGCTGGAGAGGGAGGGCATCCCCGTGAACTGGGACTCGGAGTCGGTCAAGAGCTACATGAGATCGAGATACGGGGGCTGATCCCTTGTCTTCGGTGGTGTCCGATGCGGGACCGCTGATCCATTTAGCTCAGATGAATAAGCTATTCCTACTCAGGGAGATCTTCAAGGGTGTAACGATCACCTCCGGGGTCAAGAGGGAGGTCGTTGACGTTGGGGTTGATCTCGGCTACGACGATGCCCTCATCGTGAGACGGGCGGTGGAGGAGGGTTGGATAAGTGTCAAGGATATAGCTGGTGAGGTGGCTTCAGCGGTCGAGAGGTTGGCTAGGAGCGAGAACATATCGGGGTCGGACGCCGAGACGCTTTTAATTGCGAGGGAAAGTGAGGCGGAGGCCATCTTGGTCGATGAGAGGGTCCTCTCTGAACTGGCGAGGATGTACGGATTCAGTGTTTGGAGCACCTGGACCATCCTATTAGAGGCTCTTGGAAGAGGTTTAATCGAGTTTTCTGAGGTGGAATCTGCGATCGGTGAGCTTGCCGATCGTAGACACAAGCTGAAGGATGGGCAGGCAGCAGAGATTTTGGGGGCTGCCAGACTCATAGCCTCTAAAAGGAAGAGAGAGGCAGAACGCATGGGAGAGAGATGACGATGAGAGATAAGTTTCAGCTCGAATAAGCCAGACAAGTGTGACGGATATGGAGCCTCGCAGCAGCGTCCAGAGCACCTGTGTGAGGCTCCTGTACCCCATCTTTTCGTATCCCACGAGCACCGCCTGCGTCGCCGTCATCAACGCGGTCCCTAACACGCCTAGTGAAACTATTCTGACGAGCGCCTCAAGCTCGGGTCTCTGAAGGTAAACGGAGGCGATGGTCCCAGCCCAGTAGCAGAGGGCCATAGCCCCGGCGACGGCTGCCTTGAAGGTGAGGCCCGCGCGGACCAGGACCTGTACGTCGCCGTGACGACCCTCGCTCCGCCAGAGGGCTATGTAGCGGGTGAGGGCGGTGTTCACCCAGGTCCTGTATTAGGAGGGCGAGGCCGATGGGCACCATGACTACGGTGACGACGCCGTACTTCTCGGGTCCTAGGAGCCTCGCCACGACGATGATGGTCAGCGCCGAGACTAGGGTCGAGGCTATCTGTCCCGTCATGAGCAGTAGGCTGCCCCGCGCCGACCCCCTCACGGTCTCGTTAAATCCCTCGACCAGCGCCAAGCAGCCTCAACATGTAACCTTAGAGTATGTTCAACTATGTGATAAAGCGAACTCTAATTCATGGGTTTCGAGGAATCACTGGGAAGTTAGTTGACTTACGTACGCGCAGGATAATGGGTGCCTCTCTGGGTCTCTAGTCGGTGTTGATTCTTTATTTGCTCGGGGCGTGCAACACACGAACAATAAAGGACATGATTACGCACTATAAAACTTGAAATATTTATCTGAAGAGGCCTGCGTTCTTGATCATTTCAGCCAGGTAGGGGTGGAGGTAGGGTGTGGGTTGTGTGATCCATTTGTGGTCTCGGTGTTCGTTGTCGGGGGCTATCCGGTCTGTGTATACAGTGTAGTAGGTGGTCTGGTAACAGCTACAGGTAACTTTGGGAAAAAATTTTCCCTGATTTTTATTTGTATTGTGACTATTTTTGGTTTTTTCTGGGGATATACCTATTGTGGCCTCGATGTTAGGTTTTGTTTAGCCGTTTTGATGGTTTGGAGGATGTGTTTTAAGAAATATTATACGCGTTTGATTAGGCAAGACGTTGGGGGTTTATGGTGTTTCATGGATGAGGGTTTGATCAGTGCAACATGATAGTTGCTTTGAGGGTGTTGAGTTAGGAAAAGGTGTTACGTTTGAAGCAAACTTTCAACCCATCCAACGTATCTTTCTGCGTCTCTAACGGCTTCGGCCGCCTCTTTTTCCCTGATGAGACGTTCCTCGTACTCGGCGGCGTTCTTGATACTGAGTAGCCTGCTCATTTGTCTGCTCTTGGCTCTGAGTGTATCTTTTGGGAGGCTGAGTGTTTGGAGAAGCGCGAGGGCGTCCTCGTGTCTGTCCCCTGCGTGTCTTACGCCTATCGTAAAGACGGTTAGGGCGTCGGTTGCATTTATGCCGCTGTGAACCGCGTTTATGGTGGCGGAGTTCCACCTTCCTGCTTGGAGGGACTCCTTTGCTGTTTCTAGGTTTTCACGCGCTTTTTGGAGATAGTTTCGATAGAGGCCCTTATTTATACGTCTTGTTTTTGACATAGCCGTCACCGGTTTATTCGCAGATGGTGATGTGCTTGATCTGCATTTCCTCCATTAGCTTCGGGTTTGTCTGACTTAGTTCTTCTTCAGTCGTTATTATGTGGGGCATGATTGGGTTCCCGTATTTATTGTTACAGAGGATCTGTAAATCTGTTAAGATTTCTTCTACTTTATCCTTATCGCTCGTTATTATCAGAAGGTCGATGTCGCTTCTAGGTTCTTCTTGTCCTCGGGCTATGCTACCGAATATTTTAACTGATTCAATGATGGGTTGGTAGCAGAGATGTTTTTTGATATCTTTTTGAAGCTCTTGGATGGTTTCTTCCTCAAAGTTGAATAAGGAGGCGAGAAGGGGCATTATGTGGCTTTCCTCGTTAAAGGATACGGTATGAGACCTCCCAACGGTTTTGAGGGTCACTATGTTCATATCGTAGAGATCTTGGAGTGCTTTACGTACACCTGTGTGCGAGGTAGAGATAAAGGCTGAGAGTTCCCTAATCGTGAATTCTTTACCCTTGTGTCTGTAGAGGGCTCTGAAGATCTTTATTTTTGTCTTGGACCCTAAGAGGGTTTCAAGGTATCTGTGGAGTAACACACCATCACCGTAAACTTTTGTTTCCATATGGAAACTAAAGTTTATGAAGTTTTTGTTTTTTGTTGGCTCTTGGTTGTGGGGGTTGGTGGTTTAGGTGAATATTTTGGCGTTTGTGATCATTTCTTGTATGTAGGGGTGGTGGGTTGGTGCGGGTTGTGTGATCCATTTGTGGTCTCTGGTTGGTGTTGATTCTTTGTTTGCTCGGTGCGTGCAACACACGAAGTATAAAGGATATAATTACGCATTAATGGAAACTTGAAATATTTATCTGAAGAGGGCTGCGTTCTTGATCATTTCAGCTAGGTAGGGGTGTAGATCGTCCTCCATTTTGTTGATCCATCTGTATTCGCGGTGCTGTTTGTCTAGTTTTACTTTGTCTGTGTTTGCTTCGACTTTATAGTAGGTGGTCACGGTTGAGCATGTCGCTGTCGAGGAGCTTTTCGTCTGCGATCTCGCCTTCCCTGAGTTTCACCGAGAGTATGTCGGCTTTAGAATCTTATTGTATTATGGGATCCAGCGTCCACTTTTCCTTCGTCTCTCAAATAGGATCATTTACAGGCCATGGATCGATTGTATGAGTTATTTGTAGATGGATTTTCTTGGGCCTACGTCTAGGAAGACGACCAGATGAAGAGAATCATCTACTATGTAGATTATTCTATACTCGCCTATTCTCCATCGCCAATAACCTTGGAGTTCGCCTCTCAGTTTAACGCCATACAACGGATTGGCGATTATCTCATCTATGGCTCTCAGGGTCCTCTCTTTTACCTCGTCAGGCTGTTTCCTTAGTTCCCTTAAGAACTTCTTTGTGAGGGCAGGCTTATAATCCATCGGGCTCTCACTTTATAGTTTCTTCCTGATGTTGTCGCTGTTATGTAGTGTGATATAATCTCCTTTTTGGTACTCTTCCTCGGCTGTTTTTATTCGTTCCAGCCCCTCTGTGTTCGCCAGCTCTTCTAGCGTTGCCAGAACCTCTTCGACCCTAACTAGTCCTTCTTGAAGCTCCTTTAGAAGAGCCGTGGGGATGTTTATGTACTCTGTCAAATTTTGCGTCCATCATCCCTTCCTTATCGTACCTTATTTAATGTTTTTACTTCTGCCGTGGAGGATAGTGGTCTTGTGCGGCGGGGGCTCAAGGTCCCCGTCCTTTGTCTGGGAAGCGCTCCATGGAGCTTTTCCGGGTTCGTTGTTTCTCAGCATTAATAGTAGGCTACCTTTGTGGGTGACGAGTAGGTCTATGCATGGTAGGGGCATGGATTTCTTTATCTTGTCGTATAGCTTGGGCTCTATCCTCGTCATATTGTTACCTTTGATTGGTCGCCGATTATGAATCTCTTGCCTTTGGGGGGTTCGTTGTTTTTGGTGATCACTACGTTTCGTCCTATTACGCTGTTCGTTATCAGTTCGTCGCACTCTATCGATGCGTCTTCCATGATTATGCTGTTCTGGATCTCCGAGTTCTCTATGGTTGAGCCGTCTCCGATGCTCGTGTAGGGACCGATGAAGGCGTTGGGACCGATCTCGCAGTGGTCGCCTATTATGACGGGCCCTCTTATTGTTGTGCGGCTGTGGATGAGATTGCGCGCGCAGAAAACGCGCCGGTTTATGCGTTCGTTTATGGAACGTTTTTGTTGGCATCCTCTTTCTTAGGAGGGTTTTGATGTTCCCTCAGCTTGCGTTTCGCCGCGACGAGTGTCCTCGGGTCGTGGCCCAGCATGGCCTGCGCGGTCTCTATGGCCTTGGCGGCTGCCTCCAGCCTCTGCCTCGGGGCTTTGTCTGGGTCGTTTGCCTGCTCCAGCTCGTGTCTGAGGCGCTGGACGAGGAAGACGGTTCTGTCGGGCTTCACGGGTACTGGTATGGGGGCGACGGCGAGGGTTATCTGGGTGCGTCTGTCTCTGAGGCGTCGGCGGCCTAGTTTCCGCTGTGCCAGGGTGAAGAGTCTTATGTCTTGGATGAGGTTTTGCCTGTTTTTGGTGAGTCTGTTGAGGAGGGTGTGGAGGAGCGTGTCCTGGTCTCTGTGCAGCGTGCCGCTGAACCAGTGGAGGAGGGCTTCGCGTTCACGTCTGGTGAAGATGTAGGATCGCATCTATGTATCTGCTGTAGGTACTTATGGATAAAATATGTTTTTGTATGGGTTTTCCGTGGCTGGGATACAAGAAATAATTGGGATTTGATCGCTTCAAACTATAGTTTAGAGGTTTTTTGGGCTTCTAGAGCCCATTCTAGTATCCAGTTTTTTAGGTAGAGATCTTCGGCGAGTTTATCTAGAAGTTCCTTCAGCCGCTCCTTGGTCTCTATCGGGCATGATTCGTAGGCTATCCGCAGGATGCCGACGCTCCCGATTAGGCTGATCCTGCTTTTATCTGCCTCTTCTCGGGCTTTTTCATCATCTAACGCTATTAGGCAGCCTCTATGTTTTGCATATACGATGGCTTGGGCTTCTCCCATTCCAAGGTCTATTTTCTCTGCCTCTTCGACGGACCTGTCGCTCAGGGTTTCAACTGTTATCCATTTTGGGAAGTCCTCTGGGCTCCATCCTCTTACGAACTCTTCATAAACTCCCGTGGGGGTGGCTACATCTTTGAATAGCTCTTTGATTAAGCGTAGCTCGTTCAACCTTTTAAAGGCGCTCAGGACGCTATTATCTAGGATTATCAAATTCCCAGTCGCTCTTTAACGACTTTGTACTCGTCCTCGGCTTCCTTGAGGGTCTTGGGTCCGATGCGTATCTTGTGCCCCTTTTCTCGTAGGATGGTGTAGAACTCGTCGTAGGGGACACCGGCCAGCTCTGCGGCTCTTCCGAAGGATATCTTTCCATCGTTGTAGAGCTCGATGGCCAAGACTATTCTTGAGTGTCGTTCTAGGCCGTCTACATCTTTTAGGCCTAGGATTTCGATGAAGGCTCTCGGAATCTTGATCTCGATGGCCTCCACTTTACTGTTCGCCTCCGCGTTCCTCCTCTCTTCAAGGCTTTAAAAGGTTTTGACACCCCGCTCGATCAGGTTTGTGTTTTTGTCGTTCTGTTGAGGGGGTATGGAGGCTTGTGTCCAGGTCTCTGGATGGAGGTGTGATCGGCGGTGTTTGCCCTGCTGATGATTGGGAATAAGCGTTTTCCGGGGGCCTTGTGGCAGGTTACATGCTGTAAGCGTTTTGTGGCGGTTTTGTCTTGGTTCTTCAGCCTCCTATGCGTTACGTGAGTCGACGACTTGGCGTTTCCCTTGTAGTTGGTTACTTACTATAAGCGTTT
>Ga0265594_1000346_pt1 | contig 38224 bp, 30 predicted proteins | sample saktaG_11_FD_190147 | JGI IMG/M metagenome (GOLD analysis project Ga0265594, IMG submission 190147) | Saline water microbial communities from Sakinaw Lake, British Columbia, Canada - sak_2011_5_24_80m | ecosystem: Environmental > Aquatic > Non-marine Saline and Alkaline > Saline ... | reverse complement strand
GCGTTCCAGCCAGCACCTACACTAAAATCACTATTGGATATCCATTTAGCAGAAAGCTTTCCATCGCCGGAAGAAGAATAGATAGTGCCAGGAGAGGTGCCACCCCAGTATGTTCCTATTAAATTTGTGTAATTACCACTATTATATATTTTTAAATTATCACTGGAATTAAAAGTGCTAAATGAATTAAATTTAAGTTTAATACACTGATTAGCTCCAGGTGTAAATGTATAAGACACATCTTCGTTAGAACTATAATTACCGCCACCACCAGGGTCAACAAAAGTATTTCCGCAGACAAGATTTTGTGTAGAAGGTTGATTCCCATAAGATACACTAATAGTAGAATGATATGCTTCAAATCTTTGAAAATTAGCTGAAGAAGTTAATCCGACCTCAAAATAATTACCTGCTAATCGGGATTCCAGATTAGCATCTGCTGAAGTTCCCAAATCATAATATCCAAAATAACCTGTTCCGCCACCATAAGCGAAAGAAGTAAAAAGTCCGTTTCCCAAGTCATTATATACAGCTGCACTATATGCTCCATAAGGTCCTATAGCTCCTGTAACATCATTAATAGAAACAGTACCTGCTGCTCCTCCATAATTACTCTTTATTCTAAAATCAACATCTGTAATATTGCTGGCATCAGGTATTGCTGTAATATTAAATCTTATCCATCCGTGATAGACATTACCACTATAGTTTGGTGATGCACATACATAAGAATGATGATTATATGCTCCCTGAGTAGGACTCAACCATCCACCGTTATTTCCAGGGTAAACTACAACAGGGTCTATAGTAACAGGAAATATTCTTTGGTTGTCTGTCAGCCAGTCAAGAGGCACTTTTATTATTATCTGAAAACGATTTCCAAAAGGTCTAACATAATATTTTTGTTTGGGTCTGGAAAAAGCATCAGGAAATAGATTTTTTAAAGGATTATTATCTTCATATATTTCAGAAGAAGGAAAAGTAAATATATTTTCGCCTTGTTTATTAATTACAGATAATGCTCCTTGTATTTCTGTTTCAGAAGTAATTTTTATGCCATTAGAAGCTAAAGACCATCCATCAGGCAGCTCTACATATTCTGATAAACCAAGAATTCCTGTTTTGCCTGTAATATTGTCAGATAGTTTATTTATTACAATATTATGCTTAAGCATATATTTTTCAACAATAAACTCAACATCCATATCAGGAAATAAGTTATGGTATGTAATTTTGTTATTATCAACAGAAGCATTAACATTGTCAGCAGTTTCTATAACGTTACCTGCATTGGAAAGGTCATTTGGTCCAAACCATATAACAGATGGATTTTTTGAGATAAGGATATATTCTTGTCCATAAGTTATTTTTATACCATTATTTTCAAGGTCAGAGCTTGGAAAAAAACTTTTCAGATTATTGGTTATATTTTCATACTGAAAGTTTGAATTATTTTCAGAAGTAACAATTTCGGTATTAATATCTTCCCAAAGACCGGCATTGTTTTTATAATGCACAGGGCTATTGCTTATTATGGCTGTTGTGCTGCCATCATTATTACGGAAGTGTTTAGAGTATTTATCTCTTTGGGTTATTATCTCATCATTTTTATTACAGTCATCAAAAGTTTCTTTTTCCAATTTTAAATCAGCAGAAAGATTTTTTTTAACTATTTTTTGAGCCCTAATATTACTAAAAGGGATAGCAATAAAAATTAATATAAATAGTGCTTTTGCAAACAATTTATATTTATATAAATTAAGAAAGTGTATAATTTTTTTCATAATTTTTAGTTTATTAAATAGAAAAAATAATGGTATAAAATTTTCTATAAGACAGAAAACTAATTTAAAACTGTAAAAGTAATACATTTATGTTTAAAATGCAAATTTATTATTAATTTTTTTAAAAAAAAATTATCCTGTCAATAAAATTATTTATAAAATCAAGTGATTAACACAACTTTTAAAGAAAGAATAAATTTTTCAACAAAGATATAAATTTAATACAACAAAAGCATAAAAAAATAGTTAAAATACTGAAAATTAATGCTTTAACAATTAAGCTATATAAAAATCAGATTTTAGAATAATTAGAAATTGAATTAATTATCTCTTTTCTTTGAAAGATTTTTCACAATTTTTATCAAAGAATTATATTTTTATTATTTTGCGTAAAATTAAAATAATTTATAAAAAATTCTACTTTATTAGTGATAAAAATAGGAAATATTGAATTAAGTGACTTTTCTTTGTTCTTATCTCCAATGGAAAATGTTACAAACTCTGTTTTTCGCTCTATTTGCTCCTCTTTTGGCGCTGATGTAGTATTAACAGAATTTATCTCTTCTGAAGGAATAATAAGAAATATTGACAAAAGTATAAAAAAATTTGCCTTTTCAGAAAAAGAACGACCCATTGGAATACAAATTTTTGGTAATAATACAGAATCAATGAACCTGGCTACAAAAAGAGCAGAACAATCAAATCCTGACTTTATTGATATTAACTTTGGATGTGCAGTTAAAAAAATAGTTAAAAAACACTGTGGGGCAGGCATTTTAAATGATATTCCCAAAATGGTAGAAATAACAAGACAAGTCGTTCGTTCTACCAAACTGCCTGTTACTGTTAAAACACGACTCGGATGGGATGAAAAAAATAAAAATATTGTTGAAATTGCCGAAAGATTACAAGATGTTGGTATTCAGGCAATAACAATTCATGGAAGAACAAAATCACAATCATACAAATATAAAGCTGACTGGCATTTAATAGGTGAAGTAAAAAATAATCAAAGAATAAAAATACCTGTAATAGGCAACGGAGATGTTGACAGTGCTGAAAAAGCACTGGAGATGAAGAAAAAATATAATGTTGATGGCATTATGATTGGAAGGGCAACAATTGGCAACCCATGGATTTTTAAAGAAATCAAATATTTTTTAAAAAATTCAAAAAAATTACCTACACCCAAAATAGATGAAAAAATTAATGTATGCCGTAACCATTTACAAAAAATTGTTGAATTAAAAGGAGAAAAAATCGGGTTATATACAATGAGAAGACATTATGCTCATTATTTTAAAGGACTATATAACTTTAAACAATATTACTTAAAATTAGTAACATGTAACAGCTACAAAGAAACAAATTCTATATTAGACGAGATTCTTGCTAATTATTCCTGATTTTTATGACTCAAAATTAAAAATTGATATTATTCCAAAATCAATTTCTTTACTATCAGACCTTTTTGTGTTAAAATTTTAATAAAATATATTGCTTTTGCCTGGTTACTTAAATCAATCTGAACTAAACCCACAAGGTTTTAAAAACCTTGTGGGTTTTTAACATAAACAATTTGCCCATAAATATTTGTAATTTCTATGGATTGAATACGTCGGTTGCCGGACAAGTTATTTTTCCCTGCAAAGTAAAAATGCCTTTTGTTGGATTAGGATATATCTGTAAATCATTGGAATTTGTTATTTCATTAATCTTCATAATATCACCATTTTCATCTGTTTTTATCAGATAAACATTTTCATGTCCAGCACCAAAACTTTCAGTTTCACCAGCAATAATATATCCATTATCATTAGTTTGTTGAACTGAATTCCCCCAATCATAATCATCTCCGCCAAAAGTTTTTTCAAAAGTGATTTGTGCTTGTGAGATATTGCACAACCCTAACAATACTGCAAAAAATGTAAGTTTTTTCATAGTTTTTTAAATCCCAACAAATTTTTATTAAAATCTTATTAAAAAATCTGTGCTAATCTCTGTCTGAAGCGGATAAAACAACAATTTGAATAACGAACATTAGAACATTTGAATAATGAATAATGAAGTTGTTTTTGTTTTGATGCTGTTCATTATTCATTATTCTATTGTTCAAAAATTGCAATTACCTGCGAATATTGAGGAATTACCAAAGACATCTGCAACATCCTCTTTTTCAGATAACAAATATGTTTTAAGTCCTGTTTGTTTTGCACTTTCTGTATTTTGAAAAGAATCATCAATAAATAATGTCTCTTTTGGCTTAATATTGTTTTGAATTATAACAAAATCAAAAAAAAATTTATCCGGTTTTCTCATCCCTGTGTTAAAAGAAAGATAAGATTTTTCAAAAAGTTCTGAAAAATTTTTATAACCATATTCTTTTTCTAATTTCCTGATATACAGGTTATAATGAATCTTATTTGTGTTGCTTAACAGAAAAATCTTATATTTTTCTCTCAAATTTTCCAATAATCTTATCCTTTGTAAAGGAAAATCGCCTATCATAGCATTCCATGCTTTATCAATTTTATAATCAGAAATAGAAATACCTGTTATTTTTCTAATTTCATTATGGAATTTTTTTATAGATATAATTCCTTTTTCAAAATCTTTAAATAAATTAGTTTGAACAACTTGTGAATATATCTTAATTAAAATTTCTTACTCCCAATTTTTCAAATTCTTTGTTAGTAAGATGATAATCAACATTTAAGATAACTCCACCAAGGTCAAAAATTATATTTTTTATTTGTTTTTTGTCAATCATTTTATAAAAATACAAAAATAATTATAATAATATTTTTAATTCATTAAAAAAGTGTAATTTTGTGGTGTAATTTTTTTGTTTTTTTTGTTTTCATAATTTTAGGGCCTATAGCTCAGTTGGTTAGAGCACCGCACTCATAATGCGTAGGTCCCTGGTTCAAGTCCAGGTGGGCCCACAAAGGTCTGATAATTATTATATCAAATTATCAGTCGTCAAATAGAACATTCTCTAATTTTTATCAAAAATTTTACCCATATTATATATCTCATTTTTTTAATAATATTTTTGTAAATCATTAAACTTAATACCCTATAAACATGAAAAAAATTATTACATTTATATTTATAATGAATTTTTTGGCAATAAATGGCTTTGCCCAGGAAAAAAATGATAGTATTTTAGATAAAACAAATGATAGTATTACAAAAAATGATAGTATTACAGATATAACAAGCGATAAAACGTCAAAAAAAGATCAACTTATCCTTAGTTTTAATATTTATTCTGATATATGGCAAAATGCCCCTGATTATATGAAAATTAGGACTATTAATCAGGGAACTGATATTTGCATAATGTATAATACTCCTTTTGGAAAAAGTAATTTTAGCTTCTCTGCCGGATTATCTATTGGTTCACATAATTTATATAGTGATGCAATACCTGAAATTGATACAACTAATAAAACAATATTTAGTCCAATAGCAGATAGTATTGATTATAGCAAAAACAAATTAACAGTTGCTTATCTTGATATTCCTGTTGAATTTAGATTTAAAATTAAAAACAAAAATGATAAGAGCTTTAAAATTGCATTAGGATTTAAAGCAGGTCGCTTAATAAATAGTTATACTAAATACAGGGGCGATGATTACTTATTTGGGACAGATAAAAAATTAAATGTTAAATTTCAGGATATTAAAAATATTAATCTATATAGATATGGGATAACAGGAAAAATTGGCTATGAATGGATTAATATAATGGTATATTATTCTTTGACAAATTTATTTGAAAAAGATAAAGGTCCTGAAATGTATCCTATATCTGTTGGTATATCATTCGCTTCTTTTTAAACATATCTTTATAAAAACAAAAAAGGGAATAGCATAATCAGTAATCCCACAAAAAATCCTACATAAACCTGTGCAGAACTGTGCATATTTAACTTTAAACGTGAAAAACCAACAAGTCCTGAAAGTAATATAAGAAGCAAAATCAAAAAATGAATATTAATCATTAATTTTAATGATAATATCAAAAAAACACCAAGAAAAGCACCCATGCCAACCATATGAATACTTATTTTCCACCAAATATTGATAATTAAAGAAATTATTGCTAATATAACTGCTCCCAAAATGAACAGATAAATTATTTGAGGGAAATGCAACTGACGTAATAAATAGTAAGTAAGATAATAAAAAACAGTAATAATTAAAAAAGGAAATGTTCTTTCTTCTTTTGTCTCCATTTGTAAAGTTTTTATAACTCCTGTCTTCAAAAAAACAAATATTGATAATAAAGGAAAAATGAATGTAAGAATAAATATATTACCAACTATTAATAGTTTAGATGAATATGGGATAAGAAAAGAGACGTAAAAATTAAGATTAAAAAGCAGCAACAGAGCATAAGTTGGTATAAACAAAGGATGTAAAATGAATGATATTATATTGGCAATTTTTGTTCCCATAAACAATAAATTATCTTATTCTTAACATAAAATTATATTATTTTTTCTATATTACAATTCTTTCCTGAGCCGTGCTACTGGAATACTAAGCTGTTCACGATATTTAGCTACTGTCCTGCGAGCTATATTATAACCTTTTTCTTTTAATATCATAGCAAGATTCTCGTCTGTAACAGGTCTTTTTTTATCCTCGGAATCAACACAATTTTGTAATATTTTTTTTACTTCACGGGTTGAAACTTCTTTTCCGCTTACTGTCTGCATTGATTCAGAAAAAAATTTCTTTAACAGAAATGTTCCAAAAGGTGTCTGGACATATTTACTGCTGGCAACTCTGGAAATAGTTGATATATCAAGATTTACAATTTCTGCAATATCTTTTAGTATCATAGGTCTTAACTTTATATCATCGCCTGAAAGAAAATATTCTTTTTGATAATTCATTATAGCATTCATTGTGATATAAAGTGTCTTTTGTCTTTGCTTTATAGCATCAACAAACCATTTTGCCGAGTCAATCTTTTGTTTAACAAATAATAAAGCATCTTTATTGGTTTTATCTTTTGAATATGCTTGCAGCATATTAAGATATGTTTTGTTAATTCTTAAATCAGGAATATTTTTTGAGTTAATTGTTAATTCTAAATTCCCATCTGTTTCAGATGAATTGTTTATTATAAAATCCGGAATAATATAATGATTATTAGTAACATCCTTTGTTAAAGAATTGCCTGGTTTAGGATTTAATTTAAGAATCTCGTCTATTGCTAATTTTAATTCTTTTTCACTAATATTTAATTTTTTGATTATTTTTTCATAATGTTTTTTAGCAAATTCATCAAAATATTTTTCAATAATAAAAATAGCATTCTCAATAAGCTTTGTTGATGACTCTTTTCTTTTAAGCTGAATAAGTAAACACTCCTGCAAATTTTTTGCTCCTACACCAGCAGGGTCAAATTCCTGAATAATTTTTAAAAGTGAGAGAATTTCTTCAGAAGATGTTGTTATATTTTGGCTAAAAGCTAAATCATCAACCATTGCAAATATATCACGTTGCAAATATCCCGACTCATCAATACTTCCTATTATATGCGATGCAATTATATATTGCCTATCATCTAATATCTGTAAGCCAAGCTGCGACATTAATATCTCCTGAAAACTTACACCAACAGAAAAAGGTATCTCTTCTCTTTTATCATTCTGACTTGAATTATTTTCTGTCAATTTATAATAAGGAGTATCATCTTCATCAATATAATCGGAAAAATCAAACTCATCATCTTCTGAATCTGTTTTATCTGTATCTTCATTAATAGATTCTTCTTCTATATTATCTTCATTACTGTCTTTTTCATCTTCAGCACCTTCTTCCAAAGCAGGATTCTCTTCTACTTCTTGTTTTATCCTTTGCTCAAGAGCCATACCAGGCACTTGCAACAACTTCATCAACTGAATTTGCTGTGGTGATAACTTTTGAATAAGCTTCTGCTGTAATCTTTGATTTAACATAATAAATTAAAATGCTTGTTTGTTTAACAAGGCAAATGCTTATAACTTTGGCGAAATCTGCCGAGCTGTGTTTTAATTAAAATATAGTTGTTATGAAATTTCTTCCGTAACTGCAAAACATCAGTTACTAATCTTATTAATCCGGTCAATAATTTTTTTATCTTTTAATTGTATAAAAGGACTAAAATTATCTAATTCTTCAATAAAATAATAGTTATTTATATATTTTAAATATAATTTTTTATTAAAATAATTTAATGATACTAAGTCAAATTGCTCAATGCCAAACAATATTATTTTATTTTTTAACATTTTGTATCCCTGATAATTAATAGGAGATTTCCAAAATTCAACACGATATATATTAAGTGATTTTTTCTTATCATATTTTTTGTCAGTTAATAAAGAATCCAAATAATCATTGTTTGTAGTATCTGCAATTTGTTCTGATTTAGGTAAATTTATTTGTCTTACAAATAATAATTTATCTTTCATAACAACAATATCATTTCCATTTTGACTTATTGAAATTGTTTTTTCTTCAATAATTAAATCTTCATTTAAAGAGTCAGTATCATTATTTTTTAACATTTTTATAGAGTCCTTTTTTACTAAATTTTTATTAATAGAATCAACATATAAAGTATCATTTAATAAAGCAGAGTCCTTTTTTGCACCAATTGCATCATTATTATCTTGCTTATTTTTGGGTAATTTATTAACAACTCTGTTTCCTTTTATTTTATTATAATCCAGATTATTATTAGTTTGTTTTTTTATAGTTTTGTTTGTGTTTATTAATGCTAAAATTTTCTTATCATGGTTTATCCACCACATTATACTGGCACCAATTACTATTCCTATTAAAATGCCCATAAACAGGAAACCAATTTTATTTTTTTTATTTGTCAAGATTTTATTATTTTAAAATTATATATATTTTTTTATTAGTGTCCGACTAAAATAGAACGTTGATTTTTTTTTAATATGATTAATTAATATTTTGATACACAACTTTTATATGGCTAAAATAAGAAAGTAATATCAAATAGTATTACGATATAAAAAATAATTATATTTTTTCCAAATAAATAAAATTTTTATGCGTTTACAAAATTAATAAACTAAATTTTAATAATTATGAAAAAGATAATAAGTATATTTTTTATTGTTAGTTTTTTAGGATGTTCAATTCCTTTAAATGCTTGTAAACATACATCAAAAGACCAGTTTAAGAATTCCAATTCCCAACAGGTCTCAGAATCTGCTTCTAACAGCAAAAATATTTCCAATACGTTAAATACTGGTCCTGATTTTACTGTTGCTGCAGAGATTACAGTTCATTCCGTAGTTCATATAAGGACAGAATATAAGCAAAAGAGTAGTGTATATGATGATTTTTTTGGCTCTGACCCTTTTGATGATTTTTTTGGAAGAAAACAATATTATGGAACACCACAACCTATACGAGCATCCGGTTCCGGAGTAATCATCTCTAAGGATGGATATATTGTAACAAATAATCATGTAGTACAAGATGCAGAGAAGATTGAAGTTACATTAAATGATAAAAGGACTTTTGATGCGCAGATTATAAACACAGACCCGGGCACAGATTTAGCTTTAATAAAAATAGATGCTGATAATCTTCCGTTTATTATATATGGAAATTCCAATGATGTTAAAGTTGGTGAATGGGTTTTGGCTGTTGGCAATCCTTTTAATTTAACCTCAACAGTAACAGCTGGTATTGTTAGTGCAAAGACAAGAGATATTAATGTTTTGGGAGGAGGCACATCAATAAAATCATTTATCCAGACCGATGCTGCAATCAATCCCGGTAACAGTGGCGGTGCTTTGGTTAATATAAAAGGCGAACTTATTGGAATAAATGCTGCTATTGCTACAAATACAGGTTCTTATACAGGATATTCTTTTGCTATCCCTGTGAATATTGTAAAAAAAGCAGTAAATGATATGTTAAATTATGGAGAGATTCAAAAAGCTTTCATCGATGCCTCTATTGCTAATATAGATAGTAAATTTGCCAAAGAAAAAGAACTTGATAAAATAAAAGGTGTTTATGTATCTTCTTTGGTTGAAAATGGAGCAGCAGAACAGTCAGGCATAAAACAAGGCGATGTAATAACTAAAATTGACAATGTTGAAGTAAATAGTCCTTCCGAACTACTTGGAATTATTGGTGAACATAGTCCCAAAGATAAAGTTTTTATAACTGTTGAACGACAAGGACAAGAAAAAATATTTTCTGTTATACTTAAAAATAAATATGGGAATACCGAAATTGTAAAAAAAGAGGAAAATGATGTTATCTCTGTTCTTGGAGCAACATTTGAATCTGCTTCCAAAGACGAAATGAGAAGATTAGGAATAAGACAAGGATTGAAAATAACAAAGATTGATGAAGGTAAATTATGGCAGGCAGGAATTAGAAAAGGATTTATCATTACCTATATTGATAAAAATCCTATACACACAATTGATGATTTAAAAAATATTTTAAAATATAAAAAAGGCGGTATATTAATTGAAGGCGTATATTCTAATGGCGTTAGAGCTTATTATGGATTTGGAATATAAAAAAATATAAGATAACTTTTTTTTATACAAAAAAAAGTTAATTTTGCCTAAAATTAAAAAATATTATTTATTAAATTTTGTTTTACTTATGAAAAATTTATTTAAAATAATTTATTTAAAATATTGTCAGTCGTTATAATTTTGTCTGTAACTTCTATAGGATGTCAAAAATATGACGATGGACCATTTTTTAGTATTTTGCCTAAAAAAGACCGTCTTGCAAATGAATGGAAAATTGAAAAAGTAATATGGAATGGGTCAGATGTTACTTCTTCTTCAACAGATAATTATTCTATTGAATTAAAAAAAGACGAAACATATAAAGTAACATATATATTTTTAGGACAACCTCTTACTGACACAGGAACATGGGAATTTGACAGCAAAAAAGAATATATTACCACTACTCCTGACGGAAGCGGTTCTGAAACAAAATCTAAAATCCTTAAATTAATGAATAAAGAGCTTTGGCTTGAAGAAGAAGATGGAAGTAATGTAACAGAAACACATTATGTTCCTAAATAAAGATTCTCTTTTATAAGTTTTTTAATTCAATTTAGATAAAAAGCCACAAATTTGTGGCTTTTTTATTATTTTTGTAAAAAAAATTAATATTGAAAAAAATACTTATCATAAGATTTAGCTCAATAGGAGATATCGTATTAACAACTCCTGTATTGCGTTGCCTTAAACAACAAATAAACAGTGTTGAAATCCACTTCTTGACAAAAAAACAATTTGTCCCTTTATTACAAAGTAATCCTAATATTGATAAAATACATTTTATTAAAAAAAGATTAAGAGAAGTAATACCACAACTTAAGTCAGAAAATTTTGATTATATAATTGACCTTCATAAAAATATACGTTCAATATCTGTTATATTAAGATTAAAAAGCCATTTTTCAACTTTTAAAAAATTAAATTTTAAAAAATGGCTTTTAACAAACTTTAAAATAAATTTATTGCCAAAAATTCATATTGTTGACAGATATATGAAAGCTATTGAACATTTTAACATTAAAAATGATTACAAAGGACTGGATTATTTTATATCCAAAGATGAAGAAATAAATATTGATTGTTTACCACAATATTACCAAAAAGGATATGTTGGATTTGTTATTGGTGCTAAACATATTACCAAACAATTGCCTAAAAATAAAATCATCTCTGTTTGCAAAAAAATCAATAAACCAATTGTATTACTCGGAGATGAAAAAGACAGAGAAAATGGAGAAGTCATAAAAAAAATGGTTGGAGACAAAATTTTTAATGCCTGCGGTTTATATAATATAAATCAATCAGCATCACTAATAAAACAAGCTGAAAAAATTATCACAACAGATACAGGATTAATGCATATATCCGCTGCTTTAAAAAAGGATATGCTTTCTATATGGGGAAATACTGTTCCTGAATTTGGTATGTATCCTTATTTCTCAAAAGATGCTCAAAATAAATCTAAAATTGTTGAAAACAAAAATTTATCATGCCGACCTTGCAGTAAATTAGGATTTAAGAAATGTCCTAAAAAACATTTTAAATGTATGAATATGATTGATGAACAGGAAATTCTTAATTGGGTAAATAATTGATAATCAGGAATATAAAAAGCAAAATTGTATCCTCTCAAAAAACAATGGTATTAATTAAAATAAATCCCAAGTTCAAAATCCCAAGTTCAAAATAAATCCCAATTTTCAATACCCAAATTCCATCAGGCAACTGCCTAATGATCTTTTGGATTTATTTTGGATTTTATTATGGTTTTTTCTTGGGTCATTTAATTTTTTATTTCGGCTTCGCTCAATAACTATTTAGGATTTAGGTCTTGGGATTTATTTTGGATTTTGAGCTTGCCCCGTTAGATAATTTGTTAATAACATAATTAAAATTCTAAAAGATTTTTATTCATAAAGAGTATGAACATTGTTTATTTTAATATCTAACAGGGTAAAGATTTTGGATTTTATATTGTATAATTTACCAGTAATTATTGAGACGATACGCAAAATTTTATTTTATACTTTGTGATTCAGCAAGTTATTGTTATAGTTTGCGTTCTACCTTAGTTTCTTTATAGCCCTCAATAATGTCTCCAACTTTAATATCATTAAAATTTTTGATATTTAATCCGCACTCAAGTCCTGATTTTACTTCTTTAACTTCATCTTTAAATCGTTTTAAAGAGTCAAGTTTTCCTGTATAAATTACAATACCGTTACGTATTAGATGTATTTTATCGTCTATATTTATTTTTCCATCTTTTACTGTGCATCCTGCAATTGTTCCAACTTTTCCAATTTTAAAAATTTCTGTTATCTCAATATTAGAAACAACTTTTTCTATAATTTTAGGAGACAGCATTCCTTGCATAGCAGATTTAAGTTCATCAATAGCAGTATATATAACAGAATATAAGCGGATATCTATTTGTTCTTTTTTAGCAAGTTTTCTAGATTCTATTGAAGGTCTTACCTGAAAGCCAATAATAATAGCATCCGAAGCAGAAGCAAGCAGGACATCAGATTCTGTTATTTGTCCAACAGCTTTATGGATAACATTTATCTGAATTTCTTCATTTGACAGTTTTAATAATGAATCTGCCAGGGCTTCAATAGAGCCATCTGCATCACCTTTTATAATAATGTTGAGCTCTTTAAAATTGCCTATGGCAATACGTCTTCCTATTTCATCAAGAGTAACATGTTTTTGTGTTCTTATATGTTGTTCTTTTTGTAATTGCAGGCGTTTATATGCTATTGCCTTTACTTCTTGTTCATCTGTCATTACATTGAAAGTATCACCAGCTTGAGGTGCGCCGTTTAATCCGAGTAATAAAACAGGTGTTGAAGGTCCTGCTTGCTTAACAGTTATGTTTCTTTCATTATACATTGCTTTAACTCTTCCATAGCAACATCCTGCAAGAATTATATCTCCAATTTTTAAAGTTCCATTTTTTACTAATAATTTTGCTACATAACCTCGTCCTTTATCAAGAGCTGATTCTAATACTATTCCTGTTGCTTTTCTATTTGGATTAGCTTTTAGTTCAAGTAGGTCTGTTTCTAACAATACTTTTTCAAGCAACAGGTCAATATTTGTTCCTTTTTTTGCAGATATTTCTTGGGATTGATATTTTCCTCCCCAGTCCTCAACAAGAATATTCATATCAGATAATCCTTCTTTAACTTTTTCGGGATTAGCATTGGTCTTATCAATTTTATTTATTGCAAATACCATAGGAACACCTGCTGCTTTAGCATGATTTATGGCTTCTATTGTCTGCGGCATTATTTTTTGCTCGTCTGCTGCAATAACAATAATAACAGCATCTGTGATATTAGCACCGCGTGAGCGCATAGCAGTAAATGCTTCGTGTCCGGGAGTATCAATAAAAGTTATTTTTCTGTCATTTTTTAAAGTTACTTCATAAGCACCTATATGCTGTGTGATACCACCTGCTTCACCTGCAATGACATTTGCTTTTCGGATATAATCAAGTAATGATGTTTTTCCGTGGTCAACATGTCCCATAACAGTTATAACAGAAGTTCTTTCTGTTAAATTTTTCGGATTATCAATTTCTTCGGGTATTGCTTCCTGAACTTCTACACTTACAAATTCTACATTATATCCAAATTCATCTGCTATAATTGTCAATGTCTCAGCATCTATCCGTTGATTTATAGATACAAATATACCAAGGTCCATACAAGAAGCAATGACTTCATTTATAGGTATATTCATCATATTTGCCAATTCATTGACAGTTACAAATTCTGTAACTTTTATAGTTTTCTTTTCCTGTTCGGTTTTTTCAATATCTTCTTGCTTCTGTTGGCTTATTAGTTCACGTTTATGCTTTCTGTATTTAGATGCTTTTGATTTAGTTTTTGTGCTTAATTTTACAAGTGTTTCTTTTATCTTTTTTTGAATTTCTTCTTCTGATAATTCAGGCACAACATATTTTTTGTGATTGTTTGTTTTTGCAAATTTTGAATCATTAGTAGATTTTATAGTTTCTTTTTTATTTATTTTGTCAATCTCTATTCCTTTGTTAATTCTTCTTCTTTTCCTTTTCTTTGAGTGTACTTTGTTTATATCATTTGAAGATGATGCAACCAATTTCTTTTTAACGACTACTTTATTATTTGTTTTAGTTGGTAATTTCATTTTACCAATAATTGTAGGTCCTGAAAGTTTTTCTATTTCAGTTTTTATAAAAGTGTCTTCTTTTGGTTTTTCCTCAATAGTTTCTTTTTGTGTTTCTTCAGTTAAATCAGGTATTGGTTCTTTATTAATTTTTTCAACAACAGGTTGTTTTTTGCTTATCTCAGTTTCTTTTTCTGTAATTTTTTTACTAATTGATTCCTTTTCTGGTTTGGTTTTTTTTGTTTTTGCCTTTTTATTTACAGAAGTTAAATCCATTTTGCCTATTATTTTAGGCGTAGGTTTAATATTTATTTCCTCTTTATTTGGCTTTATTTCTTCTTTTTTTTCGTGAGAGGGATTTTGTTCTTCAGGTTTAGGAGGTTTTGGTTCAATATCAATTTTGTCTTCAACTTTTATCTTGGTAGGAATATCAATATCTTTTGTTTCTTTTATTGTTTCATCATCTGCGGATGGAATATTTTCTGTTTTTTGTATATGTGATTCTTCCTCATCTTTTTTTATATTTTCTGTCTTTTTTATAGAGAGGGTCTCTTTATCTGAAAGGTTTATTTCAATTTTATCAGATTCCTCCTTGAATTTTTTTTCTAATTGGAATTCTTCTACTAATATATCATATATATCAGATGATATTTTAGTGTTTGGATTACTTTCAATTTTATAACCTTTCTTGGAAAGAAATTCAATAATTGTAGAAATGCCTATATTAAATTCCTTTGCAACTTTACTAAGTCTTACTATTTTTTTAGCTTCTGTCATATATAAATTAGCAACTTTAAAAAAAATAAAAAAAATCAGGTATTCGTCAGTAGCCGAACATGACTGCCTGATAACTATATTTGAAAGACAAACTGTTAAATTGTCAAACTGTTAATTATAATTCGTGATTTGGCTATGTTTGTTCCTGTTCCGCCTGATGTATTTTTTATTAGACGGATTATTCTTCAAATTCAGATTTAAATATTTTTACAACTTTTTTTATTATTTCCTCTTCTAAGCCAGATCTTCTTATTAATTCTTCAATATCAAGGTCTATAACACTTTTTGCTGTATTACATCCTATTGATTTTAGTTTGTCAAGAATTTCTTGATTAATCTCGTCAGAAAATTCTTGTATATCTACATCTTCAGTATCAATCTCAGTATCTCTATATACATCTATTTCATATCCTGTAAGTTCCCCTGCAAGTTTTATATTAAATCCACCTTTGCCTATAGCTAAAGGAACTTGGTCTGTTTTTAGATATACATTAGCTCTTTTATTTTCTTCATCAATATTAATTGACAAAACTTTTGCCGGATTTAATGCTCTTGTTATATATAAAGGAATGTTAGTTGTATAGTTTATAACATCTATATTTTCATTTTTTAATTCACGTACAATTCCATGTATTCTATTTCCTTTCATTCCCACACAAGCACCAACAGGATCTATTCTGTCATCATAAGATTCAACAGCAACTTTAGCCCTTTCACCAGGAGCTCTTACAATTTTTTTAATAGTAATTAATCCGTCATATATTTCCGAAATTTCTGTTTCAAATAGTTTTTCCAAAAATACTGGCGACGTGCGTGATAAAATGATTAAAGGATTGTTGTTTCTTACTTCTACTGCTAAGACGATAGCTCGTATTGTGTCTCCTTTTCTGTAATAATCTGAAGGGATTTGTTCTGATTTTGGTAAGATAAGTTCAATATCATCATCATCAAGGATTAAAAATTCTCTTCCCCTTATTTGATATACTTCTCCTGTAATGATGTTGCCTATTTTTTCTCTATAATTATTATAAATACTATCTTTTTCATGTTCCAATATTTTAGAAATAAGATTTTGTCTAATTGATGCTATTTCTCTCCTACCAAAGTCCTTCATCTTTACTTCTTCAGACACATCTTCCCCTATCTCAAAGTCAGGTTCTATTTTTATTGCTTCCGAATATGGAATTTGTTTGTTCTCATCTTCAACTTCGCCATCTTCAACAATTTCTCTATTTCTCCAAATTTCAAGGTCTCCTTTATCAATATTAACTATTATATCAATATTTTCTGATGAGCCATATTTTTTTTCAAGTATATGTTTCATAACATCTTCTAATATACGCATCATTGTTACCCTGTCAATGTTTTTAAATTCTTTAAATTCAGAAAATGATTCTACTAAATTTATATTTTTCATTTTAATAAATATATTTTTTTTAATAAAAAAGGGGATTTTATCCCCTTTTTTATCTTCTGCTTGTATTATTAAATTAAAAAAATTTCATACACAAAGAAATTTTTTTAGCTGTCCGACCAGGGCTCGAACCTGGACTCTTATGGACCAAAACCATACGTGTTGCCAATTACACTATCGGACAATGATTTTATAATAAAAATGCAAATGTATAAATATTTTTTTATTATTAATACAAAAAAATGATTATTAATTATTTTCTAAACATTTATCTGATAGATAACAATCAATGGGATAAACAATTTTTGCAAGTTAAAATTTGTGCTGAACAACGTCGCCCTGAACTTGTTTCAGGACTCTTTCAGTATAGCTATAATTATTTTAACTCTTTATAGCTGTCCGACCAGGGCTCGAACCTGGACTCTTCTGAACCAGAATCAGACGTGTTGCCAATTACACCATCGGACATTTTTATTCAAAAAATATTTGCAAAGGTAAAAAAAAATTATAAACTATTTTTTTTTACCTTTGTATTTTTTTATACTTTTGAGCTGTGAATTTTTTAAAGATAATATTATTTCCAATATCATTGCTTTACGGATTAATTATATTATTTCGTAATAAGCTATATGATTATAAAATATTATCTTCCAAAAGTTTTGAAATTCCTGTTATCTCTGTTGGCAATCTATCTAATGGAGGAACAGGAAAAACTCCACAGGTAGAATATATTATTCGCTTACTTAAAGAATATTTTTCTGTAGCTGTATTAAGTAAAGGATATAAAAGAAAGACGAAAGGATTTTTGCTTGTTTCTGATAAATCTACTTCAAAAGATGTTGGTGATGAACCACGACAATACAAACAAAAGTTTAAAGATATAAAAGTTGCTGTTGCTGAAAACAGATGTAAAGGGATAAAAACTCTTTTAAAAAAATATCCAAATCTTGATGTCATACTTTTAGATGATGCATTTCAGCACCGTGTTGTTAATCCCGGATTATCAATAATATTAACTGATTATTATCACATATTTTCTAATGATTATTTGTTCCCTACAGGGACTTTAAGAGAGTCAAGAGCAGGTGCTAAAAGAGCTGATATTATTATAGTTACGAAAACGAATAAAATTTTTTCTCCTATTACAAGAAGAAGATTAATATCTGAAATAAAACCAAAAAATTTTCAACGAATATATTTTTCTTATATTAAATTTGGAATGTTAACTCCTATAGATAGAACAAATTGTAAAACAATAAAAAAAGAATATAATTCTATCATAATGTTTACAGGAATAGCTAATGCTTATCCATTAAAGATGTATTTAAAAGATATGTGTACACATTTGATTTCTATAAAATTTTTAGACCATCATAAATATTCAGAAAGAGATTTAAATAGAATTGTAAAAAAATTTAATAATATTATTTCAAAAGATAAGATTATTGTTACAACAGAAAAAGATGTTATGCGTATTGAAGAACCAAATTTATTAAAAATTATTAAAGATTTACCTGTTTTTTATATGCCTATTGAGATAGGATTTCATAAAAGTGATAAAAGTGATAAAATTATTAATCTTGGTTATACAGAATTTGATAAACAAATAATAAATTATGTTAAAAAAAATAGAACAAACAACTGAGTTGATAAACAACAAAGTTGATAATTTTAAACCTTATGTAGGAATAATCCTCGGAACAGGATTGGGAGGTTTAGTAAAAGAAATAAAAATAAAATATACTTTATCCTACAAATCAATACCTAATTTTCCTGTTTCAACAGTTAGAGGTCATCAGGGAAAACTTATTTTTGGTATCCTTGGCGGAAAAAATGTTGTAGCAATGCAAGGACGTTTTCATTATTATGAAGGATATTCTATGCAAAAGTTAACATTTCCTATAAGAGTAATGAAATATTTAGGTATAAAACTACTTATTGTTTCAAATGCCAGTGGTGGTGTAAATCCTAATTTTTCAATTGGTGATATAATGATTATAGAAGATCATATAAATTTGATGCCAACTAATCCTTTGATAGGAGAAAATTTTTATGAGTTAGGTCCACGATTTCCTGATATGAGTGAAGCTTATGATAAAAATATTATTAAAAAAGCTATTAAAATAGCAAAAGCACATAATTTTAAATATCAGAAAGGCATTTATGCTGCACTTACAGGACCTTGCTTTGAGACGCCTGCTGAATACATGCGAATAAAGAATATTGGAGCTGACGCAGTGGGAATGTCAACAGTTCCTGAAGTGATAACTGCCCGTCATATGAATATACCTTGCTTTGCTGTTTCTGTAATTACAGATTTGGGAGTTAAGGGCAAAATTGTTCAGGTATCTCACGAAGAAGTTATTAACGCTGCAAGTAATGCTGAGCCCAAAATGACAGTTCTTATAAAAGAACTTATTGCTTGTTTATAAAAAAGTTGTATTAAATAAATAAAATCTAAAAATTATAAAACAATGAAAAAATTATTATTTATTCTGTCATTAGTAAGTATTTTTATCTGTTCATGCAATAATAAATGGAAAAAAGATCCTGATGAATTTGTAATTAAAGGTGATTTTACAAAAACAAAAAATGATACAGTTTATTTGGAAGAATTGCTATCACAAAGTGTAGTGCCTATAGATTCAACTGTTATTGATAAGTATGGTAAATTTACATTCAAATATAAGCCCGAACAAGCAAGTTTCTATACTCTTAGGACAAACAGGAGTAATGCTGTTATATTATTAATTGATAAAGGAGAAAACATTAATATTACTGCTGATGTGCGACAAATATCAAAAACATATACAATAAAAGGTTCAAAAGGGTCAGAGCTTATAAGAATATTAAATGCTCATATATACAAGAATTATGATAAACTTGATTCTCTTCAGGTTGTTTTTCAGGAAAGAAAAAATGACTCTAATTTTGTAAAAGTTAAAAAATCTCTTGATTCTACATATTATACAATATTTAAAGACCAAAATCTTTTTATAAAGGATTTTATTGATAAAAATCCAAACTCTTTAGCATCACTTATTGCTATACATCAGTCATTTAACAAAAGAAGAATATTATCTCCGGATAATGACTTTGAATATTTCAAAAAATTAGATGAAAATTTGATGAAAGCTTATCCTGATAATACACAAGCTATTGATTTTCATAAAATAGTTGAACATCTCAAACTTTTAGCTGTTGGCTCTGTTGCTCCTAATATAACTCTAAATAATACTGATGGCAATCCTGTAGCTTTGTCTTCTTTAAGAGGGAAAACTGTTTTACTTGTATTTTGGGCTTCATGGTGTCATTTCTGCAAAGAAGAGACACCAAATCTTGTTAGTTTATATAATAAATATAAAGATGACGGCTTTGAAATTTATGGTGTCTCTCTTGATAAAGATAAACAAGCTTGGTTAAGTGCAATAAAAAATTATAAAATGTCCTGGATTCAGGTAAGCGACACAAAAGCATGGGCAAGTCCTGTTATTAAACTTTATAATCTTAAAGCAATACCAGCAACATATTTGCTTGATAAAAACGGAAAAATTATTACTAAAAATATACAAGGCAAAGAATTAGCAAGTAAACTTGCCGAAATGTTTAAAAATAAAAAAAAATAGCAGGTGGTTGCCTAATAATTAGAAAAATCATTAAGAAGCAATATCAGATATTTTTATTTTTTTCACAAATCCTTAACTCATTTGAATTGTCGGGTAAAATGCATCTTCAATATGATTTATTCTATATTTTCCTGATACAACAGTTATAGCAATAATATCAAACCGTGTTTCAGTATTAACATTTTTTTGTTCAATATATGCTTGTGTTGCTCTGATTAAGAATTTTTGTTTTTTTTGTGTTACTGCTGTTTCAGGTTCTCCAAAATAGTTAGTTCTTCGTGTTTTTACTTCAACGATGATTAAAAAGTTGTTATTAGTAGCGATAATATCAATTTCATCTTTACCAAACCGCCAGTTATGGGCAATGATTTTATATCCTTTTTTTTGCAGATATTCTCTTGCAATTTCTTCACCTTTTTTACCTAATTCATTATGTTCAGACATTTTTTAATTTTTTAAATAATTATATAACCTTAGTAAGAACAATTTTATAGATAAGAGAGAGCAGCAATAAAGCTGCAAGTATAATAATAATAGTAATTATAAATTTTTTAGTTCGCTGTGATGAATTTATTTTTGCATCATCATAAGTTATATTTACAGAATCGTTTACATTTAGTTGTATATTTCTTCCTAATATCAAAGCTCTGTTATCTTCAATATGTCCTGCTGGAAAGTCAAAATATACAGGATAGCTATATTCTGCAACAGCTTCGGCAATGATTTCTTTGGGTGTTTTACCAAAAGGGATTTCATTATCATTCATATCAGACATTGCACCAATGATAAGACCTGCAAGTTTATCAAATTTCCCTGCTCTTTTTAAAGCCATAATCATACGGTCAATATGATAAAGATATTCATCTAAATCTTCTATAAAAAGAATTTTCCCATCAGTATTAATATCAGATTTTGAACCTGTTAAGCTATATAGCACAGATAAGTTACCTCCGACAAGTATGGCCTGAGCATTTCCTTTTCTTGATAATGTAGAAGGATTTAAAGAATAAGAAATTTTTTCACCAAACAGTGCTTTGCGCATTGTTTCTAAAGAATTGCTGCTATTATTTTTGATAAAATTTACAGGCATAGTAGAATGCAATGTCTCTATACCAAAGTTGCCATGTATATGAGAATGCAAGACAGTGATGTCGCTATATCCGACAATCCATTTTGTATGTTTACAAAATATTGAGAAATTTATTTTATCTATTATTCTTACTGTTCCATATCCACCTCTTGCACATATTATAGCTTTGATAGAAATATCATCAAGCATTTCCTGTAAATCATCCGCTCTTTGAGCATCATTACCGGCAAACTGATTAAATTCTTTAAACAAATTTTTTCCTAATATTACTTTTAATCCCCATTGCTCAAATTTTGTGATAGCAGGTTGGATTTCTTGTTTTGATATTTTTCGTCCGGTAGAGATAATAGCAATTTTATCGTTTTTTTTAAGGTATGCAGGTGTTATCATAAAGTTACATTGTTACATTGTTAAATTGCCAAAATAAATTCGGTCAAAAAAACATATATTCAACTTAAGGGGACTTTTATTAGATTATATTCATGTATATTTTGCAATAACAGGCATTTTTCTTCCTATGCCAAATGGTTTTGGAGAAATTATCAAAGCCGGTGGTGCCTGATGTCTTTTATATTCATTGGCATTAACTAATTTTATAACTCTTTCTACGGTTTTTTTGTCAAAGCCGAATTCAATTATTTGTTTTAAGTTTTTATTTTGTTCAATATATTGAAGCAGTATTTTGTCAAGGATTTCGTAATCCGGTAAGGAGTCAGAGTCCTTTTGGTTTGGTCTTAGTTCAGCAGAAGCAGATTTTGTGATAGTATGGACAGGAATAATTTCTTTGTTTTTATTAATATATTTGGCTAATTGATATACTTGCATTTTATATACATCTCCAAGCACAGATAATCCGCCTGTTACATCGCCATAAAGAGTTCCATAACCTACTGCTGCCTCACTTTTGTTGGAAGTATTTAGCAAAATATAAGAAAATTTATTAGCAAGAGCCATTAGTATAACACATCTTATCCTTGCCTGTATATTTTCTTCTGTGGTGTCAAAACTCAGATTTTTAAAATAAGGTCTTAAATTATCTTCAAAACTATCATAGATTTTTGCTATATTTATAATATCATAACTTACATTCAGATTTTCAGCTATTTTTTTTGCATCTTTAACAGAATGTTCAGAAGATAATGCTGATGGCAGTAAGACAGCTTTTACATTTTCTTTTCCAAGAGCTTTTACTGCAAGAACAAGTGTAACTGCTGAGTCAATACCACCGGATAAGCCAAGAATAGTTTTTTTAAATCCTGATTTTTCAAAATAATCCTTTATTCCCATTATCAAAGCATCATATATTCCTGATATTTTTGTATCTGACTTAGACAGACCGTCTATTTTATTATGTTTAGTTTGTTTAAAGGATATATTTTTATTTTCATCAAAATCATAAACTTTAAAATCTTCTTTAAAGTAATTGAGTTCATCAATAATATTTCCAGAGCTATCTATTACCATTGAGCCACCATCAAAGAGATGTTCTGTTTGAGCTCCTATCTGATTTACATAAAATAAAGGAAGTTTATATTTTTTAGCATTTTTTGTCAGTATATTTTTCCTAATTTCTTTCTGATTATAATTAAAAGGCAATGCGGCAATATTAATTATTATGTCAGGTTGTTGTTTGATAAGTTTATCCATAGGATTTATATTGTCAGCATCATATAAATCATCAGATATTGTAAGTGCTATTCGCAGTTTTTTATAATTTATTATTTCAAATTTTTTGTTCGGCTCAAAATAATAATATTCATTAAACGCATTATAATCAGACAGAACTGTCTTGTTATGGATAGATTTTATTTCTCCTTGATTAAGGAAGAAAGCAGAATTATATAATTTTTTTTTATTAAATAAAGGTGAGCCAATAATAGCTGCAATATCATTACATTCTTTGGCGATTAAAGATATTGATTTATTACATTGTTCAATAAAATTATGAGATTTCAGAAGATCTTGTGGAGGACAGCCGGAAATAGAGAGTTCAGAAAAAACAATTAAATCAACATTTTGCTTTTTTGCTTTGTTAATAGCAGTTTTAATTTTCAGGATATTATTTTTAAAATCACCTGTATTGTAGTTTAATTGTGCTATTGCTATTTTCATTAAAAAGTTTTTCTAATTTGTAAAATTTTTATAGTTCTACCATAAATTTATAAATTTTCTTCTAAATCTTTCCATGAGCATATAAGATGTCTATCTCCATAGCCATTATCAACCTTCCCTACTGCCGGCCAAAATTTGTTATAGTCCTTTTTAAGCCATTGGTTTGCATAAGCTGCTTTTTCACGGCTATATTTATGATTCCACTCATCAGCAGTTACAACTTCTGCTGTGTGAGGAGCATTATGAAATACATTATCTTGTTTATCTGCTTTGCCCTCAGCAATTTCATCCAATTCTTTTTTTATAGAGAGCATTGCATCAACAAATCTGTCAAGTTCGTTTAAAGATTCACTTTCTGTTGGCTCAACCATTAATGTTTCGTGGACAGGAAAAGAAAGAGTAGGTGCATGAAAGCCATAATCCATCAGTCGTTTAGATATTTCTTCTGTTGTTACACCATATTTATTTTTAAAATCCCTGCAATCTAATATCATTTCATGTCCACATCTGCCATTATCATTAAGATAAAGAATTTTATAATTACCTTTCAATTGATTAACAAGATAATTAGCATTTAAGATTGCTATCTCAGTAGATTCTTTAAGTCCTGCACAACCTAACATTTTAATATATGCATAAGTTATTGGTAAAATTCCTGCACTTCCATAAGGTGCGGAAGATACAGCAGTAATAGCTTGCTTGCCACCTACTCCTTTTACTACTGAATGTCCGGGTAAAAATTTAGATAAATATTCATTTGCACAAATAGGTCCAACACCGGGTCCACCGCCACCATGAGGACTTGAAAATGTTTTGTGTAAATTAAGATGACAAACATCAGCACCAATAACCCCGGGATTTGTTATTCCTATTTGTCCGTTCATATTTGCACCGTCCATATATACCAAACCTCCGTTTTTATGAGTTATGTCAATCATTTCTTTTATTTTTTCTTCAAAGACACCGTGAGTAGAAGGATAAGTTACCATAAAAGCATTTAGATGTTCTTTGTTTTCTTCTATTTTTTTGCGCAAATCATCAATATCAACATTCCCTTTCTCATCACAGTTTACAACAACAACTTTGTTGCCGGCCATTGCACTGCTTGCAGGATTTGTTCCGTGAGCAGAAGCAGGAATCAATACAACATTTCTTTCAGTATCTCCTTTGCTAATATGATATTGTCTTATTACCATAAGTCCTGCATATTCTCCTGCCGCACCTGAATTTGGCTGTAAAGAAGTGCCTTTAAATCCTGTTATTATGGATAAATCGTGTTCCAACGCTTCAATTATTTCTGCATAACCTTGTGCCTGTTCTTTTGGACAAAAAGGATGTAAACCATTAAATTCAGTCCAACTTACAGGTAATAAAGAATTAGCAGGATTTAATTTCATTGTGCATGAGCCCAAAGGTGTCATACAATAATTTAATGCAAAGTCCTTTCTCTCTAATCTTTTGATATATCTCATCATTTCTGTTTCAGAATGATATTTATCAAATATCGGTTCTGTCATAAAATCACTTATCCTTTTAAATTTATTATCAAAATATTTTTTTTCAGGAACTGTATTAATCTTTGGAATTTGCCTGTTATTTGCAATAGCAAAAACTTCAAGTATAAGATTAATATCTTTTATTGATGTTGTTTCATCAATACTTATACCAATAGTTTTTTTATTAACATATCTAAAATTCATTTTACGTTCAAGAGCCAACTTCTGAATATCTTTTGAAATGATATTATCGGGTAAAGAAATTTCCAAAGTATCAAAAAAGTTTTTAATATTTTGCGAATAACCTAATTTTATTAACTCTTCTGATAATATTCCTGTTGTATAATGTATGTTATACGCAATATTTTTTATACCTTCATAACCATGATATACAGCATACATAGCTGCCATTATTGATGACAGAGCTTGGGCTGTACATATATTTGATGTAGCTCTTTCTCTTTTTATATGTTGTTCCCGTGATTGCAGAGCCATTCTTAAAGCTTTATTGCCTTGTTGGTCTATAGAAATACCGATAATACGTCCCGGAATATATCTTTTATATTTTTCATAAGTAGCAATATATGCAGAATGAGGTCCGCCATAAAACATTGGCACACCAAAACGTTGAGTATTTCCGGTTACAATATCTGCTCCCCACTCACCGGGAGGCGTTAAGACAGCAAGAGATAAAATATCAGCAACAACAGTAACCATAGAGTTATTGTTGTGAGCTTTATTAACAAATTCTGAATAATCTTTTATCTCTCCGTTAGCAGCAGGATATTGAACTATAGCGCCAAATGTCTTCTCATTAAATTCAAATTCATTAAATTTTCCTGTAACGAGTTTTATTTCTAATGGATTTGAACGGGTTTTAATAACATCTATAGTTTGTGGAAATATATTTTCATCTACAAATAAAACATTTTTTCCTGCCTGCACATCTTTTCGCGAACGTAAGTTATGCATCATTATCATTGATTCTGCTGCTGCAGTGGCTTCGTCTAATAAAGAATTCGTTGCTATCTCCATACCTGTTAAATCTATAATCGCTGTTTGAAAATCTAATAATGCTTCTAATCTGCCTTGTGATATTTCAGATTGATATGGAGTATAAGATGTGTACCATGTTGGATTTTCTAATATATTTCTAATAATTACAGCAGGCGTAGCAGTATCATAATATCCCATTCCTATATAAGATTTATAGACCTTATTTTTTGAAGCAATATTTTTTATTTTTTTAGAAAATTCATACTCACTAATACTTTCGGGCAAATCTAATGGTTTATATAGACGAATAGAAGATGGTATTGTTTCTTTTATTAAAGCATCTAATGATGACAATCCCATTTTTTTAAGCATTTGTTTTACTTCACTATCCCTAGGACCTTTATTTCTTAATATAAAGCTATTATCTGTCATTATAAATAAAGTTTAAAATTATTTTTTTGTATCTTTTTTGGTAAAAATTTTTCAGCAAAGATAAAGATATTTAAAATATATGTATTTATTTAGTATCAAAAAATTATTAATTCCGTAGATAAACCCTTAACAGAATAATTGAATTAATCCTGATATATTGTAATTATATTAGATTTTTTATAAGCTGAATAGTGATAATTTTTTTTATTGTCTGTATATAATAAATTTTTTTTATGTAAGTTTGTAAAAAATATTATTTTTGATTATATATTTAACAAAAACATTTTGATTTAGATTACAAAAAATGATGAAAAACAAGATATTTATAATTTTTACATTCCTGTTTATATATTTTGAATCATTTTCACAAGACACATTATTACTTTTAAATGGCAGAGTATTAAATGGAAAAATATTTGCTATGGACGATGAGACCATTTATTTTAATACTTTTAGAAAGAAAAAAATTGATGTTATTGATAAAGACGAAATTTTTTCAGTTAAACGTAAAAACGGCTTTAATTTGATATATTATAAGCAAGATACTGCTATAGGAGATGATTTTACAGTTGAACAGATGAAAAAATATATATTAGGCGAACAACAAGCTATGAAATTTTATAAATCTCCTTTATCAACAACAGGTGGTATAGTAAGTGGTATAGCAGGAATTGTATTTTTAGATTTTTGGGGATTACCTGTTCCTGCTTTATATACAATTATTGTTAGCTCAAAAAATCCTAAAATCAAAAAAAAATATTTAATTAATACGGACTTGATTAATAATCAATATTTTGTTAATGGCTATCATTCCTATGCTAAGCACAAAAAAACAAAAAATGCAATAAAAGGAGGTATTATAGGATTAGCTGCCAGCGTAGGAGTAATGATGATATTTCATTAAATAAAATCAGATTATTATAATGATAAAAAAATGCTTTATTGCTAATTTGCTATATGGTTAACGACAACTAATGACAATATAAAAAATTAAATATCAACCAATTACAAAAATATAAACACATGAAACATCCATGACTGGATAATTAAAAATTATAAATTAAAAAAGACACACACTTGTACTGGACTTATTAAAGTAAGGGAATAATTATAATTATGAATTATTAGTTATGAGTATAAAGATTAAACAACAAAAGCTAAAAGCTAAATGCTAATAGCTAATAGCCCGAAGTAACTGAAAATGAATTAGATACAAAAATATAAACAGATGAAATCTAATGAAGATAATTTTATATCAAGAGGATGTTTTATAAGTAAGGATGAAGAAAATCCTATTCCTAAGCATATATGTAGCAAACTTGAAATTAATGACTGGTTAAAAGATATAGAAATGCCTAAAACTCAAAAAGCATTTGATTTTGTTGAGGTAAGGTTTAAACATAACAGAAAAAAAATTTATAAAAATATTAATAACATAAAACTTTGTGTTGGAGATACGGTAGCTGTTGAAATATCTCCGGGACATGATATTGGCATCGTAACAATGATGGGTGAACTTGTAAGGATTAAGATGAAAAAATTAAATATCAATCCTGCTTCTGAAGAAATAAAAAAAATATACAGAAAAACAAGACTTTCTGATGTTGAAAAATGGAATTCCGTTATTAATCTTGAAGAACCAACAATGTTTAAAGCAAGAAAAATCACAGAAGACCTTAATCTTAAAATGAAAATTGATGATGTTGAATATCAGGCAGATAAGACAAAAGCTATTTTTTATTATACTTCAGATGAACGGATAGATTTTAGAAAGTTAGTAACAATATTATCTGAAACTTTTATGGTCCGTGTAGAGATGAAACAGATAGGTTATCGTCAGGAAACAGCTCAGCTCGGAGGTATTGGTTCATGTGGAAGAGAATTATGTTGTTCAACATGGCTCACAAATTTTAAATCAGTATCAATAAATACTGCCCGTTGTCAACAACTTTCTTTAAGTCCACAAAAACTGACAGGTCAATGTGGTAAACTTAAATGCTGTATGAATTATGAATATAAATGCTACTTAGATACAATGAAAGATTTTCCTAAAGCAGATACAATCTTAAAAACAAAAAAAGGTGAAGCTATTATTAAAAAAACAGATATTTTAAAAAGAGAAATGTGGCTCGCTTATATTGATGACACTTCTAATCTTATACCTATTTATATTGATAAAGTAAAAGATATTATCAAACTTAATTCAAAAGGAATAAAGCCCGACGATTTAGAATCTTTTGCAGAAAAAAAAGAACCTGAAATTACTTTTGAAATATTATAAAAATCTATATTTTAGATAAATAAAAATAAAGGAAAAAATGTCCGTTAAAATTTTTAAAACAAAATATCTGTTTCTATTTTCTTTTTTGATATTATTGTTCTCATGCGATAATAAAATGATATATGAACAAAACAAAAAAATTGATAAAGGTATTTGGAACCAAAAAGATATTGTAAATTTTAATGTAGAAATATCTGATACAGTTTTGTTGCATAACTTTTATATAAATATAAGAAATTCAGGAAATTACCAGTATAGTAATATTTTTTTATTTATAAACACAATATTCCCTGATGGTAACAAAGTAAGAGATACTGTTGAGTGTATGCTTGCCAATCCTGATGGCAAATGGTTGGGAAATGGATTGGGAGATATAAAATATAATAGAATATTATTAAAAAAAGGAATAAAATTTCTTCAAAAAGGCAATTATTCTTTTGAATTTGAACAAGGAATGAGAAAAAAAAATCTCTTGGGAATTGTTGATTTAGGTATTAGAATTGAAAGACAATAATAAATATGACAAAAAAAAGGGAAATAAAAAATAATCACAAGAAAATCGTTAGAAATATATGGTTTTTTTATTTTTTTGGATTTGGTTTATTAATTCTATTATTTGTTTTAATATCAACAGGTTTGTTGGGATTTATGCCTTCGTTTGAAGAATTAGAAAATCCAAAATCCAACCTGGCTTCTGAGGTTTATTCTGCCGATAGTGTGCTCTTAGGCAAATATTATATAGAAAACCGCTCCAATATACATTATGATGAGTTATCTCCTAATGTAATAAATGCATTGATTGCTACCGAAGATATTAGATTTACAAAACATTCCGGCGTAGATATCAGAGGTATAACAAGAGTTATCTTTAAAAATATAATTTTTGGCAATAGGAGTTCTGGCGGAGGAAGCACAATAACACAACAGTTAGCAAAAAATCTTTTCCCACGACAAAAAAAACAATCAAAAATTAAAATCATCTTTACCAAACTCAAAGAATGGATTACAGCAGTAAAACTTGAACGCAATTATACTAAAGAAGAAATTTTAGCAATGTATTTGAATACTGTTGATTTTGGCAGTCATTCCTGTGGAATAAAATCAGCAGCAAAAACTTTTTTTAATAAAACACCAAATAATCTTAATGTTGATGAAGCAGCATTATTAATAGGAATATTAAAAGCTCCCAGCTTGTATAGCCCGGTAAGAAATCCTAAAAAAGCTTTAAAAAGGAGAAATATAGTGCTTCATCAAATGATGAGATATGATTATTTAACTAAAAATCAGTATGATTCTTTAAAAACTATACCTGTTGATATGTCTGATTACCGTATTCAAGACCAAAACACAGGACTGGCAACATATTTTAGAGAATATTTAAGAGGACAATTAAACTATTGGTGTAAAACACATTACAAAACTGATGGCACTCCTTATAATTTATATAAAGATGGCTTGAAAATATATACTACTATTGATTCAAGAATGCAAAAATATGCCGAAGAATCTGTATTAGAGTATATAAAAGAAAATTTGCAACCACTCTTTTTTAAACATTGGGAAGGAAAACACAAACATCCTCCTTTTGACTGGAGAATGACAAAAAAGGAAATTGATGATATTATGAATCAGGCGATGAAACGTTCTGATAGATATAGAAATTTAAAAAAAACTAATGTGCCTGAAGATTCTATCAAGATTATATTTGATACTCCTGTAAAAATGACTGTTTTTTCATGGAAAGGCGATAAAGATACTGTGCTCACACCAATGGATTCTATAAAATATTATAAATATTTTTTGCAGGCAGGATTAATGTCAGTAGAACCTCATACAGGTTATGTAAAAGCTTATGTTGGTGGCATTGATTATAAATATTTTAAATATGACCATGTAAAGGTTGGAAGACGACAAGTTGGTTCAACTTTTAAACCATTCTTATATGCTCTTGCGATGCAGGAAGGAGAATTTACTCCTTGCAGTAAAGTTCCTAATGTGCCTGTAAGTTTTAAAATGCCAGCAGGACAATCGGACTGGGTGCCAAAAAATTCTGACCATAAACACGAAGGGGAAATGGTTACTTTAAAATGGGCTTTAGCAAATTCTGTAAATTATATCTCTGCTTTTCTTATGAAACGTTATTCTCCCCAAGCTGTAATCCAAATTGTTCATAGTATGGGCGTTACTGCTCCTATTGACACTGTCCCTTCTATATGCCTTGGCACACCTGACTTGTCTGTATATGAAATGGTTGGTGCTATGAGCACTTTCGCAAACAAAGGAATCTATATAAAACCTATATTTATCACAAAAATTGAAGATAAACACTGCAATATTATAGAAACATTTATGCCAGAGCAAAAAGAAGCTATAAGCGAAAAAACAGCTTACCTTATGATTGGATTAATGAAAGGTGTTGTAGAAAGCGGGACAGGAATACGTCTGCGATATAAATATCATTTTACAAATCCTATTGCAGGTAAAACAGGAACAACACAAAACAATTCCGATGGCTGGTTTATAGGAATTATCCCACAACTTACTACAGGTATATGGGTTGGTTGTGAAGACAGGAGTGTGCATTTTAGAAGCATTGCATTAGGACAAGGTGCAAATACTTCTTTGCCTATATGGGCTAAATATATGAATAAAATTTATGCTGATAAATCTTTAAATATTATAGAACAAAAGGACTTTGAAGAACCTTTGAACAGAATTGATGTTGAACTAAATTGTAAAAAATATGAAGCTCAACATAATAAAAACAATCTTTTTGATAATGAAGAATAAATATACTTAGCACGGGCACATTTTGAGTATTTTATTACTACTATAATATAATGGTTTTATTGTTAAAATTGTTAAATTGTTATCCAACAACCATTCAGCCATTTAACAATAGCACAACGAAACAATTTATTTTATCACTACAAATGTTTCATAATTAAATTGACGCAATACTAATTATTCTTAAAATATGGATTTATCTGTTGTCATAGCAGTATATAATGAAGAAAATAATATTAACATTCTTTATGAACGACTTAGTAAAGTTGTTAAAAAATTAAATTTATCTTACGAATTTATTTTCATAAATGATAAAAGCATTGATAAGTCCTTAGAAAAGATAAAAAAACTTTCCAAAGATGATAATGCTGTTATTTATATTGATTTTAGCAGAAACTTCGGACATCAAATAGCATTAACAGCAGGATTGGATTATGCTAAAGGCGATAAAATTGTAATTATTGATGCTGACTTACAAGATCCGCCTGAATTGATTGAAGATATGTATAAAAAAATGGGACAAGGTTATAATGTTGTTTATGCTAAAAGAAAAACACGAAAAGGAGATTCTTTTATAAAAAAATTTACTGCAAAAATGTTTTATCGCTTATTGTCAAAAGTATCTTCTGTAGATATACCACTTGATGCAGGAGATTTTAGAATTATAGACAGAAAAATTGCAGATGTATTAAAACAAATGAATGAACAAAATAAATACATCAGAGGACAAATTGCCTGGGCAGGATTTAAACAAGGATATATAGAATATGACAGAAATGAACGAAACACAGGTAAAACAGGATATTCATATAAAAAAATGATACGTTTTGCTTTAGATGGTATAACATCTTTTTCTGATGCGCCTTTGAAATTTGCAACATTCTTGGGCTTTACCGTAGTAATAATAGTATTCCTTATAATGTTGTATGCTCTTTATTCAAGATTTATTCTTCATAACTATGTTCAAGGATGGACTTCCACTATACTTACTGTATTGTTTTTAGGCGGAGTTCAACTTATCAGCATTGGTATTATTGGAGAATATATCAGCCGTATAGCTGCTAATGTAAGAAAAAGACCTATGTATATTGTAAATGAGACAAATACTGAAAAATAAAATTTCTCCTCTCGCTCTTTTCTTTTTTAATTGAATAAATTTAATAATTTTATAAACATATAATTTACATTTTTAAAAAAATATATAAAAAAATTTTTTATATAAATTTATTATTATAAATTTGCAAAAAATTATTATAAATTAATTAATTGTTTAACTAAAAAACTAAAAAAAATGAAAAAAATTCTACTTTTAACTATGGCATTAGGAATAGGATTATTTGCTTTTTCTCAACAAAGAGCTGTAGTCCAAAAATCTTTAAAAGACATTTCTTTTAAACGTCCAATTCATAATACAATTACTGAAACAAACAACTTTCAAACTACAGCAAATCCTTATGTTTCATCTAATTCTAACAAAGCTGTAAATGAAGAACAAATAGGAGCAACACGATACGATTTACAAACAAACAATTCTGTGCAAAACAGATTTTATCGCTATGCTGATGGCACAATGGCAGGGACATGGACTTATGGAATAAGCGATCCAAGTTTTGCTGACAGAGGAACAGGATATAACTATTTTGACGGGACAAGTTGGGCTGCTATGCCTACTGAAAGAATAGAATCTGTTAGAACTGGCTGGCCTTCTTATGCTCCTTATGGTGCTGACGGTGAAATCGTTGTTGCTCATAATGGCTCAACAGGACTAAATATTGCTATCCGCACCAGTAAAGGAACTGGCACATGGACAGAATCAGAACTTGTAGGACCTGTTACATCAGGTGGAACTACTGCACTGTTATGGCCAAGAATGACAACAAGCGGACCAACTCATAACATTATCCATATTTTAGCTTGTACTGATCAGGCAGCTACAGGATCTCATTATACTTATCAGGGACAGGAACTTGCACTGGTATATTCAAGGTCAACAGATGGTGGTGTTACATGGGACCCTGAAAATGTTGTATTATCTGCAATGGATAGCTTACATTATGTTGGATTTGGTGGAGACACCTATGACTGGGCTGAATCCAAAGGCGATACACTCGCTTTTATAGTTGGTGATAACTGGATAGACCTGTTTCTTATGAAATCTACTGATGGTGGCGACACATGGACAAAAACTGTAATCTTTCAACATCCTTACCCAATGTGGACTGATGCTGTTTTAACACTTGACACTCCTTATGTATGCGATGGCGGTCATTCTGTTACATTAGATAATAATGGTGATGCTCATGTATTTTTCGGAATAATGAGAGTAATGAATGATGTTGCTGACGATGACGCAACTTCTTATTTCCCTTATATAGATGGTTTGGGATACTGGAACGAGTCAATGACAACATATACAGATGTTACACCTGATGTTGTTTATGCAAATGGTACTTTGCCAGGATTTTTATATGATATTGATGGTAATGATACTATTGATTTTCTTGCTGCTGTATCGCCTGCTTTACCATTTGGCGCTTATTACTTATCTTTAACAAGTATGCCAAATGCTGCAATAGATGCTGATGGTAACATCTTTTTGGTTTATGCCTCTTATATGGAAACACTTAATGATGGAGTACAAGGTTACAGACATCTTATAGCAAGAAAATCAGAAGATGGCGGCGCTACTTGGAGTAATTTTTCAGATCTTAATGCAGGTATCATGCACGAATATGATGAATGTGTATTCCCTTCAGTAGCACCTATTACTGATGAAAACATATATCTTATCTATCAGGCAGATGCTAATCCAGGACTTGCTGTTAGAGGCGACGAAGATCTTTACGGCGATAATCAAATAATATATCTGTCTGTTGCAAAAACAGATATAGGTACAAATATTGGTATTAATGAAGTTAACTCTAACGTATTTTCTGTTTCCCAAATATATCCAAACCCATTTAAAGAAACAGCTACAATTAATGTAACTCTTTCTAATACATCAAAATTAAGTTTGGAAATTTACAACATTATGGGACAAAAAGTTTATGGAATATCAAAGGGAAATGTTGGAGCAGGAACACATACCTTTACTATTAATGCCAACAATCTAAACTCCGGTATTTACTTTTATACTGTAAGAGCTAATGGAAATGCTGTTACTAAAAAGATGATTGTTGAGTAAAATCATTTAAAAATAAATTATTATAAAAAAAGCCCTGAAAATTTCAGGGCTTTTTTTATATCCAAAATCTACAATTATTTTATCAATCAGCAATGAAGATATTCTAATTATCTAAAAAAAATTAAGTAATACATTAAATTGACCTAATTTCTAAATAAATCTCAAGAACCAAGTCCCAATTGGGTTATTGGAAGTTTGAGTAATCCGCCTAAGGCGGATGTAAGATAGCGTTACGTAAGAATAAATAAAATTTTATAAAAGACAAAAATTATAATTGCCCTAAAAAATGGCCAATATCCAATTACCCAATTTCTTCCCACACATAATTTATGTGCGTAATTGTTCATTAGAAATTGGGATTTGGGATTTATTTAGGTGAATTAGAATAATTAGAGCAATTAGAAATTAATAAAAAAGTTTTATATAAAATATTCTGTCAAAAAAAATACAAATTTTAGAACTTAGCGAATTGCAAATTCCTCATTTATCGGAAGCGATTTCACGAACAAAGTGAGTAATTGTAAATCCCGTATTTTTTATCGGGACAATATTATTTTCATCCCGATTTTGCATCGGGACGATTTGGTATAACAAATTCTATACTGCTGCGGCTGCTACTACTACTGCGGTTATTGGTTTATTTGATTACAATTTTATCTGTGTTTGTTTTTTATAAAAAAACCTAAAAAATTTAAGCACTAATATCATACTCTCTTAAAGCATCATTCAAAGAGGTCTTTAAATCAGTAGATTCTTTTCTTTTACCGATTATTAATGCACAAGGAACCTGATAATTGCCAGCAGGAAATTTTTTTGTTTTTGAACCCGGTATCACAACCGAGCGACTGGGAACAAATCCTTTATATTCCACTGGTTTTTCTTTTGTTACATCTATTATCTTTGTTGATTTTGTAATCACTACATTTGCGCCAAGAACAGCTTGTTTTTCAATCTTTACACCTTCAACAATCATACAACCTGCTCCTATAAAACAATTATCTTCAATTATTACCGGTGATGCCTGAATCGGCTCAAGAACGCCGCCTATTCCAACGCCAACACTTAAATGCACATTTTTGCCTATCTGAGCGCACGAACCTACTAATACCCAGGAATCAACCATTGTTCCTTTATCAACATAAGCACCAATATTAACATAAGAAGACATTAATATAACTCCTTTTGCCAGATATGAGCCATAACGTGCAATAGCATTTGGGACTACACGAACACCTTGCTCTTTATAACCTTTTTTTAAACTAATTTTGTCATAAAACTCAAAAGGACCTATTTCTGTAACTTTCATCTTTTGAATAGGGAAATATAAAATAACTGCTTTTTTTATCCATTCATTAATTTTCCATTCATTCTCAATTGGCTCGGCAACACGAATTTTACCTTTATCTAATAGTTCTATTACCTTTCTAATAGCATCTTGTGTTACTTTATCTTTTAAAAGATTGTGATTTAACCATGCTGATTCTACAATTTTTTGAAGTTCTGTTGTCATAATTATAAATAAAAAATTAAAATATTTTATGCAATGATACTAATAAATATCACACTAAAAATAAAATTTATGTGGTAAAAAAAATAATCTTTGACATATTTACATTTTTCTTATTATTTTTGCATTTTGGTATTAACTATATTAAATTAAATGGGAAGAATATTAGCTATAGATTATGGACAAAAAAGAGTAGGTCTTGCTGTTACTGATAAATTACAGATCATAGCAACGGTCCTGACAACAGTTTCTTCAAGAGATATAATTTCTTATTTAAAAAATTATGTATCAAAAGAAAAAGTAGATACATTTGTTGTCGGAGAACCTAAAACAATGAGATATGAAGATTCTGAATCTGTAAAGTTTATAAACCCTTTTGTAAAAGTATTAAAAAAAACATTTCCTGATATACCTGTTGAAAGATTTGATGAACGATTTACTTCAAAAATTGCTTCACAAACAATAGCTCATTCAGGACTAAAAAAAAAATACAGACAAAATAAAGCTTTAATTGACGGTATTAGTGCTACTTTAATTTTACAATCATATTTAGAATCAAAAAATGACAATTAATTATGTTTTTACCTGTTACAGCATACGGACATCCTGTATTAAGAAAACTTGCAAAAGAAATTGATAAGGAATATCCAAAGCTTAATGAACTTATTGATGATATGTTTGATACAATGAGTTTATCTTCCGGAGTTGGATTGTCAGCACCACAAATAAATTTATCAATACGTTTATTTGTCATAGATGCTGCACCTTTTGCAAATAAATATCCAAGTGCAAAGGACTTTAAAAGAATATTTATCAATGCAAAAAAGATTGAAGAAAAAGGAAATGAATGGTTATTTAAAGAAGGATGCTTAAGTATTCCCGGTATTAATGAAGAAATTTCACGAAAATCAAATATTCGTATGCAATATTATGATGAAAATTTCAAATTTCATGATGAAAATTTTGACGGACTTCCTGCACGTATCATACAACATGAATATGACCATACACAAGGAATTCTGTTTGTTGACCGACTTAGTACGCTCAAAAAAATGCTTATTAGAAAGAAATTAAATGGTATTTCAAAAGGCATTGTTGATGTATCTTACAAAATGATATTTCCTTTAAAGAAAAAAAAATATAAATAAAACAAAAAAATAAAAAGCAAAAGGTAAAAATTTAAAAATGAAACTAATTTTGGTGACTTTGCATAATTTTTAGAAATTTAAAAAAATGTTGTAATATTGTAATAAATATATATGTAACAAAACAAAATATAAAAATATGAAAAATATAAAATTTCTCTCTTTTGTAATAGTGTTATCATTAACACTATTTGCTTGTAACTCTGCTAAAAAAAAGAAAATAGATAAAATTCAGTCAAATGAAAAAGAGTTATTTTCTGATACTGTTAAAATAATTAACAAAGAGAAAATAGCAGAGATAATAAAAGAATATGAGGATTTTGCTAAAAAATATCCTAAAGACACTATTGCTCCTGCTTATTTATTCAAAGCTGCTAATCTGTCAATGAATTTTTCTAACCCTGATAAAGCTATTAAATTATTTGATAAAATTTTAAATGATTATTCTGATTATAAAAAAGTTCCCGAAGTGTTGTTTTTAAAAGCATTTGTTTATGAAAACAATCTAAAAGATTTAGCTAAAGCTAATAAAATATACAATGAATTTTTATCAAAATACCCAAAACATGTATTAGCTGAATCTGCAAGAATATCAATTTCTAATCTTGGTAAGAGTCCTGAACAAATTATTAAAGAAATAGAAGAAAAAAACCTTGATACCATTAGACCTGAATCAACAGTATCGGTAAAAAAAATGAATTAAGGGGACTTCTATTAATTCATTCACATCAAGATTTTCAGAGTTTTCCATAGACGAGGAAGATTTTTAAAGCACTATCGGGATAATGCAAGAAAATCTGAAGAAGTATATGGGAAACTCTGAAAACCCAAAGGGAACAAATATAATAAACAA
>Ga0265594_1000345_pt1 | contig 38280 bp, 37 predicted proteins | sample saktaG_11_FD_190147 | JGI IMG/M metagenome (GOLD analysis project Ga0265594, IMG submission 190147) | Saline water microbial communities from Sakinaw Lake, British Columbia, Canada - sak_2011_5_24_80m | ecosystem: Environmental > Aquatic > Non-marine Saline and Alkaline > Saline ... | reverse complement strand
ATTTTTTTAATCTTCCTCGATTAATTGGGAGGCATTTCTTTTTAGCGCCCTAATATCTCGGTTGAATTTGCCTGTTTCACGGCTGATGAGGTGCTTTAACTGGGTTTTCGTATACAGTCGGCCTTTGTAGACGACTGTTGGTTGAATGTGTTTTTTACGGTAAACCGGCCTGTAAGCCATCATCGGCTCTGGGACCACGTACCTCAGCCCACCTACCCCGCGGATGGAGTATCCGTAGCCGAAAACAGGGGCCACCCCTCTCCTAACAATCACCGTCCGGCTTCGAAGCCCCGCCACATTATCAGCCCAATACGTATTCCGCTCCTCAATCGCCTCATCCAACTCCAAAATCTTTTCCTCTATTCCCCCCATCTTCTCCCTGAAGGCAGACTCCCGTTCACAGACTTCCCTCACCTGCCGGTCGTTTAAATCCCCCTCTTTACTATCAAGTCCGGAAAGCTTCTCCCCAAGTGCCTTAAACTCACCCCTCGTTTTGGAACGGTATTTGCTTAAAGCATTCTCCCCCCTCTTAAGAGAAGCAATCCGTTTACTCGCTCTGAGATTATCCACCAGACCTCTGAGATCCTGTTCGTGTGAAGTTAATTCCTTCTCAAGACGGATATGCTCCGGTACGAGGGGTCCTGTTTCATAAGGTTTTGGAGGTCTTGGTGGAGGGGGTCTTGGAGAGGGAGGCTCAACACTACAGCCGAGAGGAATGCCAGCCCCCATAAGATAAGAAACAACCAGCTTAAGGCCCAAACGCCGATCAAACTCAGGTTCCAGGGGCTTTTCTGGGGTTCCACCATCCTTATCATCCTTTTTCAGTTTATGCATTGAATTATATGAGGAATTCAGGGGGGGAAAATGTTTTTTAAGCGATTATTGCGTAAGTAGTATACATGCCTGATTTAGCAGAATCGACGAACAAGGGTTATTACACGTTACTCACTGAGAAGGTAAACTACAAGGTATTGGCAGTGATACCACCAGCCCTGGCAGTATTGATGCTTCTTATTGTCGCAGTCAAGGGAATCGAATTGGGAATAGACTTTAAGGGCGGCACCTGGATTGAAGTATTAACTGCAAACGAGATATCTTCCGAAACAGAGGATGCTATAACACAAAGCCTGATTGCCGCAGGATTCTCTGACGTGAAAACATACGTTGGATGGGATGTGGGATCCCGTCAAAACAAGATTACAGTAGCCACGACAAGCGTCGTAGAAAAAGAGGAGGTTTCCCCGATACTTATGCCCTACATCGGCGAGCTTTTAGATTCTGACATGGCGACTGCCAGTTTAGCTGAAAAACCCTCAGCAGACCTTCAGGACCGGTTGTCTTCGATTTTAAAGCAGAGGATAGACTTAAGCTATGACGGGGGAGTGTTAACTATCATAGCACTTGAGATTGACGAGGAATCCCTTGAAAGCGCGCTCAGTTACGCCACAAACACGGTGATTGACGTGACAGTAACGGAAAAAAACTTTAACTCAAGGACTGTTGGCCCGACCCTTGGAAAAACCTTCAGAGAGCAAGGGTTTAAGGCGATTTTCGCCGCCTACATATTGATTACTATCGTAGTGTTCATAGCCTTCCGAAGTTTCATACCGTCATTTGCCGTTCTCCAGGCTGCGATATGCGACCCCATAATCGCGTTCGGATGCATGGCCTTGCTAGGGATCCCGCTTGAGCCCGCAACGCTCGCGGCACTTCTCATGTTAATCGGATACTCCGTAGACTCCGACGTCCTCATCACTTCCCGAACGCTTAAGCGTAGAGGATACTCGGTCAATGAAAACATTGACAGCGCCATGAATACCGGGCTTTTCATGACCGGAACGACGATTATTGTTATGATAGTCATGATAATAGTATCGTCTACTCTAACCCAGATAATCACTTTATACAATATTGCGGTAGTATTGCTTTTAGGGTTGATAGCAGACCTTATGACTACTTGGTTCACTAACGCAGGTATTCTCAGATGGTACCTTGAAGTGCCTGGCGGGAGAAAAATATTTAAATGAAAAAGTTTTTGGGTAACTGGCGGATAGTGGTCTGGATTACTTGCATAGTGTTCTCCCTGCTTTTCATGACAAACGCCATCCCGTTGAATAAGGGAGAGGGGATTGGATTTGGAAAGGGGCTCGACTATGGACTCGACTTTGCGGGAGGCACCCAGTTGCAGCTTCGCCTTGAAAAACCAGTGGACTCAGATACAATGTCCATTGAAAAAGGAATTCTCGAAAACAGGTTGAACTCTCTCGGCCTCAAAGACATCCCAGTAAGACCTTGGGGAAACCAATACATGCTGATAGCAGTAGCGGGAGCATCCCCTGAAGAGACCAGGGATATTGAAGGAATCCTTAAGCAACAAGCCCGCTTTGAAGAGCGTATTGACGGGGAGCTTGCGGTTTTGGGGGATGAGATTACTGTGGACTTAAGCCCTCAGGGAGTGCAGATTTACGCGCAAGGCAACATCTTCACTTGGAGTGTTTCTGTTACCCACAACCAGGACGGGGCGTGCAGGTTCGGAAAAGTCGGTGAGGGTAAGATTGGAAGGCCCGTCGACATCTTCATAGACCGGCCGGCAAACACCACGATTCTTATGACTTCCGTAACCTACAAGACGTTAAGCGAGACGACTTCCATGGGGGATGAAGACAACCTTTATTTCGGAGACACTGCAGCCGAAATCATCGAAAACAGGTCGTCAATACCCATAATAGTTTACAGTGAAAACGAAACAGTAACAAGGCTTGAGGAATTTAAGGCGCAAGGGTACAACACAGTAATCATCGCGGAAGACGAATTCTCACTCAACGAGTCGATTAGAAACATGCTGGAGGAAAACGGCTTTGAGACAGCAAGAATCCCACAGGAAAATTTGACCATAACCCCACACCTGTGGATCAAGAAACTAACAGGCCTACAAAGCTCGCCCAGACTAAACTTCAACACCAAAGGAAACTGCGTTTACTCGGCGATAATCACGGGATCCAGTGTTACACTCGAAGAGGCGAGGGAGGAAGTAACGGGCAACCAGATACTTCTGACTTCAGGGAATCTTCCCGCGAAACTCACCGTGGAATCGAAGTCGACGACTCCACCCACACTGGGAATGAAGTTTCTGAAATACGGATTCTTGACTGGAATAGTCTCATTCCTCACAGTCTCAATCCTGATCCTTTTGAAATACAAGAGGATTTCCATCGCAGCACCGCTTATGGCAGCGGGATTAAGCGAAGTACTCATAATCCTCGGGCTCGCATCACTTATCAACTGGCAAATAGACCTGCCTGCAGTAGCTGGAATAATCGCTTCAGTCGGAACAGGAGTAGACCAGCTCATACTCATCACAGACGAGACAATAAAACCAGGATCGAAGAAAAAGAAGATCATAAGCCTGTCAGAAAGCCTTAAAAGGGCGTTTTTCATCATCTTCACCGCAGCAGCAACGACAATAGCCGCAATGATACCGCTTCTCGGAATCGGGGCGGGAATGCTTAAAGGATTCGCGTTCACGACGATTATGGGAGTGCTCGTAGGGGTTTTGATTGCACGGCCCGCCTACGCGAAAATAATCGAAAACATGATAAAGTCTGAGATGTAGGAATCGGACAAATATATGAGGGTGTGAAATGAGAAACAGATGCATGATATTAATTACGTTGATTGCTTTGTCTGCTTGTTTTTCCTCAGGCGCAAGCCTGAAGGCAGAATGCACGTACAAACTTCAAAACGATGCCGTGGAATTCTCCTCTGTCTCGGAGCTTACAGGCGACTCGAAACCGGAGATTGTCGCAGCAACCTCTAAGGGAAAGCTTTATTTATTAGATTTCGATGACTGCTTGCACTGGCAGCCGAAGACTAGCGCGTTCGCTAAAGGTGAGGGGCTTGGCGTACTCGGACCTTCAAGGCGATGGCGTGCCGGAGATTCTGGTCGCAACTGAATCCGACGACGTAAAAGACGACGTGTTGACAGTGTTTACTATCTCCAGGAGGAGAGAGCTTATCGAAGACTTCAACCAGGCCACTAGCACGAAGAGTGGTGAGGCTATTGGGTTTGGTTTGAGCGTTGATGCTGTAGACCTTGCAGGAGACGGGAGTGAGGAGATTATTTTAGGGTGTAAGAACAAGAAGGTTTACGCCTTAAGGGGGGAGGACTCGATTCAATGGGTTTTTGAGGCTGAAAACCCGGTTTACTTTGTGCGTGGCGCGGACTTGGACGGCGACGGAAGCAGCGAAGTCGTCGCACTTTCGAAGAATTACGGTTCGGCAAAAATTTTCGTGTTGGATGGGGAGGGTAGGGAGAAGTGGAGTTTCGACGTTCCTTCCGGGGTTTACATGCCTGCAAGGGATGTTGTGTACGTCTCTGATTTGGACGGTGACGGTAAAAAGGAGATTATTGTCGCCGGGATGAAGGGCGTCACAATCCTTGATTATTCGGGATCGGTTATCGCAAGCATTCTAACGGACAGTCTTGTTAGCGCGATACATGCGGCTGATGTAGACGGGGACGGGTTTTTAGAGGTCATCGCGGGGGCTAAACCTAACATTTATCTTATCGGGTTGGACGGTACGGTCGTGTGGAAGGCGCCAATAGACACCACTGTACAGAGCATCTACTCGGCTGACCTTGATTCCGATGGAAGGCAGGATGTTTTAGTCGGCGCGACACGCTTTGTCTGGGTGTTCGACGAAGACGGTAAAAAGATTGTTGAATGGCAGTACCAGGATCCGGGCGGCGGCGAGGAATCCCTAAAGGACGTGAACACGAACTCGATTTACGCCCATGATTTCGACGGGGACGGTGTGATGGAGGTTGTCGCCGGCTTCGGGCTTAAGGAGGCGCGCCTCGACAAGAACTTCTACTTCGGAAGCCTGGTGGTATTCAAGGTCGTTGAAGACGAAGCAGATCTTATGAAGGCGACTACAATCGAAGCCGCCCCGAAAGAAACGACTACCGTTAAAACCGCAGAGACTTCGACAGTGATTAAGGGGACTGGAGACGCGGAGGATGAGAAGTCTGGGGAGGATTCTTCACCCCTTCTTGTGGTAGTGGTGTTGGTTTTTGTTGTCGCTGCGGCCGCAGTCATCTTGAAAGTCCGGAAAAAGTAGAGCACCCCTCAACTGTTTGTCTTGATTGAAAGCAATGCTTCCTTCGACTCACCGACTGACGAGACGTCCATGAGCGATACTGTGAGGTTTCCGAAACGCAGCTTATCGCAGGAAACCCCCGTGTCAAGGCAATCAGACTGGTCTACGGGAGCAAGACAGTCGAAGAATTTAAGGGTTAGATCAGTCACCGATTTAACTTTGTCTGAGGCCGTTATTTTCGCGTAGCGGACGTGGTCGCAGTGATTCTTGTACAAGCCGACATCAGCTCTATCACCACCTTCAACGAACGTCACGTTAAAGCCCTCGTGAAGCACACTCGCTCCTTCCGCGAGACTGAATACAAAGGAGGGTACTGTCGTCGTGGTCGTAGCCTCAGGCTCTGTCGGGCAGGAACAATTGTTTACGTAGACCGTCTGGTTTACGTACACGATTTTTTCGACTGGCACTTCCCGGATCACAGTCCTGTTAATGTACATTGGAAGCGTCTTTACCACGGTCTTGGGCCTGCAAGGCTCGGTCAAACCCCAAAAATCAAGGTAGTAGCCTACCACAATTACTAGGACAAGTAGTATGGAGAAAAACTTCCAATTCATAAAATACAAATTAGATTAAATAGAAATTAAAACGTAGATATAACCATAATCCCGAGATTACGCTAACTCTACTTCTTTTCCTTCCTGGATTGCGGCTACGATTCTTTTCGCTGCCCAGAATAATATTTGGGAGAGTGCCCTAATCTCCGTATCTTCTTTTAACCCACTCTTTAAAGATGGGGTCTGCGATAGTGTACTCACCACCCTTACTTTTTTCGACTACAGCTTTTTCTTCGAGTGATTTCAGGAAAGTTCCTATATTCGAGATTTCCCCGCTTAAATCGTCTTGTATTTCACTATAGGATGTAAAGTCTTTTGTGGATAAAGTAACAACGATGAGCCGTTCTTTTGGAGCGAGTTGTTTTAATTCATTGTTGAAAAGGATGTTGCCTGTATTCTCTAGGAATGTGTTAATGCCTTCTTTAACTTCTCTTTCAGTTATCTTGTCGTGGTATCTCTTCAATTCTAAACCTAATGCTTGCGCGTAGAAGGGCATACCATGAGTGAAGTTTGAGATTGTGTTTAGCGCATCTTCTGTTATTCTTTCCCTACCTAACTCTTTGGTTATTATCTGGCGTATATACTTATCCTCTAGGAGATTGATTTTCAGGGGTTTAAGTTGTCTATAGAAGGCTGATGTGGAAGTGAATACGGTCAAATTCATGGTATGTCTGAGTGAGCCGGACAGACATATAACAGTGTTTTTTTGTTGTTCTTGTATTGACCTGATTTTTCTTATTATCGCCTCGCCTGCGTGAGAACCGTTTACCTTAACTTCTGTAATTGATGGGAACTCGTCTATAAAGAGAATACATTTTGTTTTGGTTTTTTTCGCGAATTTTTCCGCTAATGTAAAGGCAGCATCGAGTAATTCATGAGAACTCGTCTTCCGCTCCTGGTAATGCATGATAAAGAATTCTATTTCCTCTGTAAGTGAGACGCCAATCTTCATCTCAGACAGTATTTTATGCACCATCGTTCCTGGAACCTTCTTTAAGTTGGACAACTTATGGGAGATTCCCAGCAGAGGGCGGTATTCCTCAACTACGAGGTCGGCTAGTTTGAGTGAAAACTCTTCCAAAGTATTTTCAACGAGATCCCAGACGGAGATGTAGACTACCACGACTTTTTTGTTTTTCTTAAGCCTCCGCTGAAGCTCCAAGAGGATTGAAGACTTTCCCACTCGTCGCTTACCATACAATGCATAACCTACATTGATTTTAGGATCTGTTAAGGTGGCGTGCATCTCCTTGAGGATGTCCTCCCTATCAACAAAATCCACACCCTTTGCAGCCGAAAGCGTAAAAGACATTTTACTAAATAAACGTTTACTAAATGAGTATTTAGTAATAACACCCGCTCATATAAAAACACTATAGTAACCCACTACCGGTGGAAACATCGCAATCTATTCCAGGAAGGAGAACAATCAGAAAACCAAAATAAGACTAACGGAACAGATTGCGTGTGTAAAAAACCACCCCATAATAAACTCCACCCCCCAAACTTTAAAAAAAACAAGTGAAAACATTCAATCTAGACACGATTAGTTCTTTTTATCAATCTTTATTGTAACATCTGCATTTGCGTGGCCGCTTCTGCCTCCCCCTTCGTAAAAATGATCCCAAACCATTCTATAATTTTTAATGCTTTTGAGGGTTATCTCAATATCATAGACTGTACTCTTTGTATCTTTAAATGTTAGTGTTCTATGTGTATAGTCTCCATTAAGTTTTTCAATTCGTATGCGGACTCCATCAGGCTCTTCTGGATTACCAGAAGACATTCGAAAACTCAAAACCTTAAACAAGTAGTCGCCATATGCAGAATACTCCTCCGTATTAATAGTAATTGTCTTGGGATAATCTACTTCATTTGAACTTACATCACTGCCTAAACTACTTTCAATATCCCATGAAACCAACTTTAGACCACTGAAAAAGTCGCTAAAGTCATAGTATAACTTCAGGTTTACTGAACTTTTTGGCACCTCAAATAGTATTATCCCTCTGGCTTTTTGCCCAGGATAAAGCCTTTGAGATGGGAAGTCCTGATCCCCTTGATACAACTTGTCATCGTAATGGTATCCCTCACTATCAGTGACACTAAAGTCACCTGAATGAACATATGCTGATCTATCACCCTGATTGATAACCTCTGCATTAACGATTATGAACTTCTTTCCAGGATCTGCACTCTCAACTTGATACGACTTCGAATAAGTACCCCACCACGTATATGAATTTTGGATCTTTACTTCATGAACAGTAACAGAGACTTCATCAAATTTAGCAGTCTCACCAACATTGAGTTTTAATTCTTCAAGAATTGATGTAGTGGTTGTGGAAAGAGTGCTTGTAGTAGATTGAGGGTGGTGATTTATTCTTATTGAATTAAATATCTGTTCACCAATATCTCTCACATCATCATTTTCAGAGGAACCTTCTGTATATTGAATAACCACAAAACCGGACTCCAAATTGATCCAATAGGTTTTACCGTATCCTTTTCTGCTTCTATCCGTTTTGTTTATATACTGATATTTCAGATAACGTGCAGGATAGCTATCAAATGTTGTTTCCTTGATACCCTCCACAATTCTTAGTGCAGAGTGAGGGTCATTATCTTCGTCAATTTTATTATAGAGTCTATGCACACTATCCTCAAGTGTGTTGTCATCCTTCACAACGAAATAATAAAAGCAAAACTTCTTATCCTTTGTTCCTGGAGGAGATACAACTACTGCTCCGTTATCATCATTCCAGACATTCCAATCCTTTGACTTAATAAGTGATATACTATCCCCAACATCACCTAAATGCACAGTAAGAGGCTCAAATTTTGTTACAGTTTCAATGGTTGTCGTTGGACAATCACTCCTTTTCTCAACCAATTGACCATTGGGACATTCATACAATTTAACGACTTTATCACCTGAGATACAGCCACTACAGAGAATAATTCCTGATAATAGCACGAGAAGGAACACTCTCATATTAACAAATAAGGAGAAGATTAAAAAGAACAGCACTACTACTCTAATTCTACTTCTTTTCCCTCCTGGATTGCGGCTACGATTCTTTTCGCCGCGTGGGTTGTGCGCTTAAGCTTTAGGTTTCCGCCGGCGTTAACATGGCCGCTTGTGATGTACTCGCCGTCAATTGAAATCCGAACAGTCGTGTTTCTGAGTGCGGGCTCGTGAACAACAATCTGCTTTTTCGTTGAATAAACCCTGTCCTGACGCCTGCCCCTACCCCGGGGAGTCCCAGCCTTAACCTCAGAAATGGGGATTACGGCAACCTCCTCCCCAAAGGAATACAATTCGAACTCCGGCTTCCCGCTCTCAAAGTCCCTCACCTGGATTACGGGGCGGGCGAGATCACTTTCAGTCATCCCGTGCGGCACCTTAACGGTCATTGAAAGCTCATAAACACTTTCGACGAAGCCAGCCCTGATGAAGATGAGCGTGTCTACGACGTGTGGAATTACGCCAAGCTCCACCCGGCCAACGAGACGTTGGATGGCGTCAATAGCCTTGGAAGCGTGCGTGACTCCGACAAGACCCACACCCGCAAGACGCATGTCAGAAAAAACCTTGAAGTCGGAAGTCTTCCGAAGCTCGTCGTAAATCGTGTAATCAGGTCGCACTAAAAGCAAAAGATCGCCCGTCTTTTCCATGGAACCATCAAGTGGACCATACTGGGTAATATCCTCGTGGACTTGAAGGTCCCGGGGATGCTCCATAGTCTTTATAATCTTGCCCTTCCTCCGGTAGTGTTCAGCAAGGGCCTGGACGAAAGTGGTCTTTCCAGCACCCGGAGGGCCTGCGACAAAAACCCCTTCGGCGTGAGAATCCAAGCGGTCGACGAGTTTAGCCGAAAGACTGTAGTCAGACAACTTCGTCTTAACGAGAGGCTTGACGATAGTCATCTCCAATCCGTCAGAGAAGGGGGAGCGTGTGATGACAATCCTGTATTCGCGAAGCTGTATTACTGTCGCACCCTTTTCTTCAAGCTCGACATACCCCGAAGGATCCCTGTGAGCGCACTCGCAAACCTCCTTCACCTTCTCCTCAAGGTCGTTTCGAGAGATTTTCTCACCAATCTTTTCAAGTTTAACACTTCCAACAGAACCCTTCTTGGCATACACGCAAGTATTCTCTTTAAGATGCAGCGACATCGTCTTACCGTCAAAAAGTGAGAAGACTGAAGGCTCCTTATCCCGCGTCTTCGGCTCAATAAATTTTACGGCAAGACCCCGAGATTCAGCCACTTGAGCCTGCACCCTATCAGCAGTTACAAAAAGCGCGTTTTTTTCCTCCGCGACATTTCGGATGATTTGGTCTACGCGACCAATACCCGCGTGAAGTAAATCCGAGGGCTTGGGATGGTCTCCGGAAAAATTGACAATAAACTTCAATTCAAGTTTCAATTCCTGAAGCCTTTTAAGCTCCAAAAGACCGTCAAAACCCGTCTCCTTGCCATCATTAGCCTGAGCTTCAAGTTCCGCTACCACTGCGTTTGGAATGATTATTTCCAGCTCGGAACATTTAGTGTATTCCCCCAGTACTTCCGTAATCCGCCCGTCAACGAGGACTGACGTGTCCGGTACAATAATTTTGGCTTCCATTTACGCTAAACTTTATTCAAGAAACGGGTTAATAAGTAAACCATGAACTTCGTGGCCTTCGATTTAGATGGCGTGCTCATAAACTCCAAGCAAGCTTACATAACGGCGTTTTCAAAGGCAATTAAAATGCTCGGTGGAAAAACAGATGTGACAGAGCTTGCAGAGCCATTGGGAAGGCCGGTTCGGGAAGTCTTGGAAAATATCATCCCAGATTCAGAAGTAGATGTAAATGGATATGAAGACTTGGTAAAGGAGCTTGCTTCAAGGGACGACGTGATAGCCTCAATCCCAGTGAATCCAAAAGCCTTGGAAACCTTAGAAGCGATAAAGGCTCTGGAATCTTTTAAACTGGTTTTAGTTACAAACTCCGACGCAAATTTTACATTAAAGGTATTGAAGAAAAACTCTTTTTTTGATTTCTTTGACGAAGTGTTGACCGCGGATAAGAGGCCGATTCCAAAAGATGAAAGGCTTCGCAAGATTATAAAGAGATACAATTCAATCCCTTACGAATCTTTTTTTATTGGTGACCTACCCGCAGATATTTATGCAGCAAGGGAAGTCGGACTGAAAAGTATTGCAGTGTATAACAGCCTGTCTTGGGTGTACCCTGAAAAATGGAAAATTATTGATGCCAAACCGGATTTTCTAGTAGAGGATTTGTGTGAGATTAGAAGTGTAATTACGCAGGAATAATTCGACAATCGTCGATTTAAATTCGTGTTCGTATATATAAAGGAAGAAAGCATACGTTAGGTGTCCAACCCATGGCAGAGGACTACATAGCCAACAAAATAGCAGGGGAAATAACCCTCTCAGAAAACCCCGGAAAAACCCTGAAAAAATGGAGGGAGATATTCGGGGAAAACCAAAAACAACTCGCAAGAGAAATAAACGTCACAGCATCAGTCGTATCAGACTACGAGAGCGGCAGACGGAAAAATCCAGGCACAACATACATAAAAAAAAGCGTTGAGGCATTGATAAGCCTGGACAAGAAAGCAGGAGGTGAGCTATCCCAAAGGCTGGAAAAACAAGGCAGGAGTTCGGCGATACTGGCTATAAGAGAGTTTTTAGAGCCGGTTGAGGCGAAAAAACTCGTCAAAAAAGTCAAAGGGAAAGTCGTTTGGGGTAAAACCTTGAAGAAGGAGATTTGGGGCATAACCGTTGTCGACAGCATCCAGGCGATACTCTCCCTGTCAGACCGGGAGTTCGCAGGGATCTACGGGTCGACTACGCAGCGGGCACTAGTGTTTACGAAAGTGCAAACCGGCAGGTCCCCGATGATCGCATTAAAGGTGACGCAACCGAAACCGGCAATGGTGGTGCTCCACGGCCTACAACCTGAAAACGTTGACAAGCTCGCCATAAAAATCGCGGAAATATCAAACACACCATTAATCGTTTCAGCCATAAAAGAGGAGGAAAAGCTCATCGAAAAGATTAGGGAATTATGATCATGACGAAGACTGGAATCGTTGGATACGGAGGATATCTCCCAAGGTATCGGATCAAGACTGAGGAGATAGCTAAAGCTTGGGGGGATGATGCGGAGAGAATAAAGAATGGTTTAATAGTCTATGAGAAGACCGTCCCCGCAATCGACGAGGACACTGCGACCATTTCCGTGGAGGCTTCCCGGTCGGCATTAATTCATGCGGGAATTGACCCCCAAAGGATTGGTGCGATTTACGTGGGATCGGAATCACACCCTTACGCAGTCAAGCCCACTGCAACAATCGTGGGGGAGGCAATATCCGCCACACCAGACCTTACTGCCGCCGACCTCGAATTCGCCTGCAAGGCAGGGACGGCTGGAATGCAGATTTGTATGGGAATGGTAAAATCAGGGCTAATCGAGTATGGCCTTGCAATCGGCGCAGACACGGCACAGGGAAAACCAGGAGACGCCCTCGAATACACGGCGTCAGCAGGGGGCGCGGCCTTCATTATCGGATCCGAAAAGATTCTAGCGGAAATAACCGATACTTATTCATACACGACCGACACCCCAGACTTTTGGAGGAGGGAAGGAGCGGAATACCCGACTCACGGAGGAAGGTTCACTGGAATGCCAGCATACTTCAAGCACATTACTAATGCCACGAAAAAAATATTAGAGAAAACCAAGCGTGAGCCGGAAGATTTCACTTACGCCGTCTTCCACCAACCCAACGGAAAATTCCCGCAGAAAGTGGCTAAAATACTGGGATTTACAAAAGAACAAATCAAAGACAGTTTACTAACGCCCATTATCGGAAACACTTACTCAGGGTCAAGTCCTCTCGGACTCGTAAACGTGTTAGACAAAGCCAATGCAGGAGACCTCATCCTACTTTGCTCTTACGGATCAGGAGCGGGATCAGACGCATTTATTATCGAAGTCACCAAGGAAAACGAGAAAAACAGGAACCCAAACCCGCTTAAAAACTATATTGAAGACAAGATTTACGTCGACTATGTGACATACGCGAAATACAAGTCAAAAATCAAGGGGGTCTACAAGTAAAAAAAAATGACGCGCGTAGCAATCATCGGGGTTGGAATGACAGCCTTCGGAGAATTCTGGGAGAAAGGCCTTCGAGACCTGATAGTCGAAGCCGGAACCGCAGCAATCGCGGACGCGGGGATAGAGGGTGCGAAAATAGACGCAGGCTACGTCGGCTCCATGAGCCCGGGAAGATTCATCGAACAAGAGCATATTGGAGCGCTCGTAGCAGACTACGTCGGACTCACAGGGATTCCAGCAACCAGGGTTGAAGCCGCCTGCGCTTCGGGGGGTCTTGCACTAAGGCAAGCATACATTTCGATAAAAGCGGGAGTAAACAAGATTGTTGTGACAGGCGGAGTCGAGAAGATGACGGACGTGACAATCGACCGTGCAATGATCACTCTGGGAGGGGCAGGAGATCAGGAGTGGGAACTCTTCCACGGAGCAACATTCCCGGCCCTGTACGCTCTAATGGCTCGAAGGCACATGCTAGAGTATGGGACGACTGAAGAACAGCTTGCCGCGGTCGCGGTTAAAAATCACAAAAACGGGGCTTTAAATCCTAAAGCCCAATACCAATCTGAAGTGTCAATCAAGCAGGTTATGAATTCTTCCCCCGTAGCGACACCTCTTAAGCTTTTGGATTGTTCACCCATAACAGACGGAGCGGCAGTCGCGATTCTCGCCGATGAAAAGTCTGCGAAAAAATATTGTGAGAACCCGGTTTGGATTGACGCTTCAGCCCAAGCATCCGATACTCTCGCACTCCATGATAGGAAGAGCCTTTCCAGAATACAGGCGGCAATTCAGGCTGGAAAGATTGCTTACGAGCAGGCTAAGGTCAAACCGAAAGACATCGACTTCGCGGAAGTGCACGACTGTTTCACCATCGCCGAGATCATGGCCATTGAAGCGCTTGGATTCTGCAAGATGGGTGATGGAGGCAAGTTCACTGAAGACGGGAACACAACTCGAGACGGCCGGATACCGGTGAATGCGAGCGGGGGGCTTAAGGCTAAAGGCCACCCCGTCGGAGCCACAGGTATCGCCCAAGCTGTCGAAGCAACACTCCAGCTTAGGGGGGAGGCGGAAAAACGCCAGATAAAGGACGCTGAAATCGGGCTCACCCATAATGTGGGTGGCTCGGGAGCAAGCTGCGTTGTACACATACTCAGGAGGGACGGTTAAAGATGACTAAGGGACTTCCCATGCACTGGAGGCTCATACCGCAGAGATACAACCTCCTTGGAAGCAAATGCGAAACCTGCAGCACACACTTTTTCCCGCAAAGACAAGTCTGCCCGAACTGCAGGAGGAAGGGAAAGCTCTCAGAGGTCGCGTATTCCGGCCGAGGAAAAATATTTTCATACACCGTCGTCCACGCCGCACCCCGAGGATTCGAATTCAAAAAACCTTATGTCTTGGCGATAGTAGAGCTTGAGGAAGGGCCTAAAGTCACGACCCAGATAGTCGACTGCAATCCAGGGGAAATTGAAATCGGAACTCCCGTAAAACTCGTCTTCAGACTAATCGAAGCCCGCGGAAAAGAAGACATAATAAAATACGGATACAAATTCAAAGTTGAAAGAAACTAAAGACTCTTAATATTCCAACTGAAACTTCAGAAAGTTTCATCATCAAAACGGAATGTGGAATCTATCAATACCACAATACATTACCTAAAAAAAAATAACCAGGATTTAAAGACTCTTAATATTCCAGCTTTCGATTTCCTTGCTGTAGATGGAGGGTCCGTCACCCTCATCGAACGTTGTCTGAGCCCCGCCCAGGATGTTCGGGGATTTTATTCCAGTAAGAATTGCGATTACTTCAAGTTTGTCGGAAAGATTCGGGTTAACTCTCGCACCCCACGTTATTGTAGCCTGCGGGTCAAGCTCTTTCGTGATTTTTTCACCCACAGCATTGGCTTCGCCCAAAGTCATGTCGTTGCCGCCGGTAATGTGAATAAGAGCACCGGTCGCGCCCACATACCGAACATCAAGTAGAGGATGCTCTAAAGTGTTTTTCACTGCGTTGTCGACGCGGTCGGGCCCGTCACCGTCACCAACCGAAATAACCGCAACCCTGCCACCACCCATAACGGATTTTATGTCTGCGAAATCAAGGTTAATGAGGCTCGGCTCCTTAATGGTTTCAGTAATGCCTTTGACTGCGCGAGCGACAACTTCGTCGGCCACGCTAAAAGCCTTGTCCAAGGGGAGATTAGGGACATACTGGACTAGTTTGTTATTGTCGATTACGATTACCGTGTCTGCAACCCGCCTAAGCTTGTCAATACCGTCACGCGCCTTGTCAAGCCTGGCACGCTCAAGCGCGAACGGGAACGTGACGATCGCAACCACTATAGCGCCAGTCTCCTTGGCGATATCAGCGATAACGGGCGCAGAACCAGTGCCGGTTCCCCCGCCCATTCCCGCGCATAAAAACAATAAGTGAGTGTTATTCAAAACCTCTGCAAGCTCGTGGTGGCTGGATTCAGCAGCCTTCTCACCCAACTCCGGAAACCCGCCGGCACCCAAACCCCTCATAAGCTTGGCGCCAATCAAAACCTTCGTAATGTTACCCGGAAGCTTGGACAAATCCTGTTTGTCAGTGTTAACTGCAATAAGCTCGGCACCATCAACACCTATATGGCAGAGCCGGTTAATAGTGTTGTTGCCTGCGCCACCAGTTCCAAGAACGACAATCTTTAAGTGCTCGGCCTCCGAGAATTCATCGTAGACGCGCTTCTCCAAAGTGCCATGCTGAATAGCCGCATTCACGATAGAATCCATTGCTTAATTATTTCATCCGGGATATAAAAATAAAATAAAAAAGTAGGGTAAAAACCGGCTTTTAAAGGAGTTTTACCACAATCATAATGGTGGACTAGGCTGGGGGGCTGGTCGTCCCCTGTTCCCTAAACCGACCTTACGAGGGGGCTGAAGCCTGCGAGGCGAGGAAACCTTATTGTTATTGGTCTGGGTTCCGACCGTGAGATTTCGTCTCACCGGATCGTCCATTTAAGCAACCGGGTCAGATTCGGAAGGAAGCAGCCCTAACTTTCATGGATGATGCTGGAGAGGTCGCGGAGTCGAGGAAGAATTCAGGACAAACCAAAGACAATACCGATTCTTCCACTCACAGGCATGTCCACCACAACTGTCACGCCCAGTTGACATGCGGGAGCGGCATGCGCTCGCTTTCGCTCGCTTAGCCCCCCTGATTATATTCAAGCTAGTCCTGCTTTTTCTATGAGAGATTTCTCACGTTCCGTTCTTTGCCTGCCGAGTTCGGAAAGACGCTGGTTTCCGCTTGTGATTTCTTGAGCGAGCAGTGAGGTTTTAATACCAGTCGCCCTGTCTTGGGGAATCCGGTCTCCGACTCCGACTGAGGAGGCGCCTTCACACACGTTCTCAACCATAATAAGAAGGTTTTTTGTAGACTTGTGTTCAAGGCTGCGTGTAACAGTTTCTGTGAGAGAATCCCTAATCTGTTGAATTTCCATTTTCTGCCATAGATAAGAACCGATTAAGATTCCTGCTGGAACCAGAAGGAACGGAGTTAAAGTAAGGAGTATAGATGGGACCATCATAAAAGGGTAATCTGGATTGAGAAATGCCGGGCCAGAATCTCTTAGACTAGTTAGTAGGTTAGTGGCAATCCCATAGGCTGAGACAAATCCAAGTGCTCCACCCCCAAGAGTTCCAGGATTAGAGGAATTATACTGTGAATCAAACCGCTCCTCAACCTGCTGCTCGCTTACAGGATTAGCAAGAGACTCCTTAAGCTCGTCTCGGACTACCGCAGGATTATCGATAACACGAGCCTTAAACTCTGTTTGACCTGCACGGTCGAGGGCGGCATCAAAACTAGCCGACTCGTCGGAAAGACGCCGTAGCTCGGAAACATCCTCACGGTAGAGAGGATTGTCTTCGTTGTCAAGTTGCCACTCGACGAATAGCCTGCACTTTTCCTCGGAAGTAAGTTTCGGCTTAGGTATTTCTCCCGCACCCACTGTATGGTCCAAGGCCGGTGTGGAATGAGTCTTTGAAGTTGGCCTGCGCTCACCCCATTTAAACGTCATCAACTAAGAATTAGGGTTTTTCCTAATTTAACTTCCCTAGAATAGGAGTTTAGACAGAATCTCAAGGATTACGAACGCTAGCGTGAATCCCATAACAAGCTTCGGACTAAGCTTGGGTCCGCCTTCATCCACGTCAAAGTATCGGATGAGTCCGGCTCCGCCTGCAAGGCCTGAAGAATCCTTTTTTCTTAAAGGGGGCATTTTAACTAAATTATTGTGGTTTTTCTTCTATTATAAAGGGCGGATTCAAATAAAAAGGCGAATTCATAATTTTTTATGCTAGCAGAGGATTTTGTAGATGAAATTTGGAAGGACTTTACTTGTATTGTTTAGTATAGCCTGCTTATTGTCAATACCGTCGTCGGCTGTGCCTTCCAGACCCCATTTTTTCAACCTCACCCAGCCTGATGGAAACGTTTTTTCCGCCCGGCAGAGGGGTGATGAATTCGGAGCTTGGATTGAAAACGAGCAAGGCTACTCGATCGTCCAAAAGGATAATGCGTGGTGGGTTGTTGCCCGTGAGAGGAAGGGTGTTTTGGGTGGGAGTTTCATTCGGGCGGATGCGTCTTCCGAGTTTTTGGAGGGGATTGCGAAACATCAAAAGCAGGAAGGCTTTAATCCGGTTGAGGGTGAGCCTGTTAAGGGGCATTCTCCTTATTCAATTAAATCTTTTACCAACGGTACTGTTAAGGTGCTTATGATTTTGGTGAACTTTACTGATAATCCGCGGGTTGACGCGAACACCTACAAGCCAGCATACTACAGTAACCTGTACTTCAACGTCTCGAACCCGGCGAGCATGGCATACTATTATAATGAGTCTTCCTACGGATTGGTTAATGTTTCAGGTGTTATTGGGGGGAACAAGTGGTATACCAGCCAGTATAGTATGGCCCACTACGGAACTGATTGCAGTGGGATTGATTATTGTCCTCCAGCTAATCAGGGGACTTACAACCTAATCTGTGAGGCGGCGGCATTGGCTGACGCCGATATAAACTATGCGGACTATGATCTGGACTCGGACGGCTACATAGACTCCATCTCAATAGTTCACGCCGGCTGCGGGCAGGAGGAGGGGCCTTTTTGCTCGATGTCGAACACCCTTTGGTCTGTTAGGTGGTCGTATTTCATGAACTTCTGCCCTCAAACTTATGACGGTAAAGGTATTAGAAACGGGATTATTACCGCCGAAGACTCGCCGATTGGAACCGTCTCCCACGAGTCAGGGCACGACTTCGCAAACCTCCCGGATTTATACGACATAGACTATTCAAGCGAGGGCATCGGATGTTGGGGTATTATGTCTTCGGGAATCTGGAATGGTCCTCCCGGCCAGGCAGGCACTTCTCCCGCCCAGTTCAGTGCTTGGAGCAAGTATTTTATGGGTTGGGTGTATCCCACGGTTGTGACGACTCCTCTTTTGGATGAGGAGGTTGAGGCTGCTGAGACTGTGCAGGATATTTATCAGATCATGATTCCGTTAAATGATTCCCCCCAGCACCCGTCTTCTGGAGGGGAGAAAGAGTATTTCCTTGTTGAGAATAGGCAGCAAATTGGGTTCGACACTTATCTCCCTGGCGCGGGATTGTTGGTTTGGCACATTGAAGATGATCAGTCCAGATTGTCGAATAATGAGTTCAACAAATATTGTTGTTATCCCAGCAATGACCGCGGGCTTGATTTGGAGGAGGCTGATGAGGATACTCAGGCGCAGTATGGTCTTGACGGGAATACTACTACGGGTACGGGGGATAGGGGTGTTGCTGCTGACGCGTGGAAGAGTGATTCGGGAGGGTTTACTGATTCGACGACTCCCAATAGCAAGTCCAAGGCCGGGACTGCGACTTACATAAATATTACTAATATTTCCGCGTCGGGGTTGACTATGACTGTTGATTTTCTGGGAAGCGGTACAAAGCGTGTCACGCCTGAAATAAGCTTGACTGAGGGAAACGTTACACCCCAAGTCGGCTATACGGATGAGTTGTTCAATTACACTGTAGTGTATACGAGTTCAAACGACTCTATCCCTGACTCCGTAAATGTTTTGATAGAGGGTGAAGTGCAAGTTATGGTTGGATCTGATCTAGCCGACTCGACGTTTTCAGACGGTAAATCATATTTTTACAACACTTCACTTTCTGCTGGCTCACACAACTTCAGCTTCAACGCGTCTTCGGCAGGGATTGTAAATTCAACAAGTGTGTTCAATGGACCAGCGGTTACTGTTAGGCCTGGGTATCTCACAGCCACCCTTTCAGAACCAAACTCTTCGATTATTGTATCCCAGTATTTGTTTTTCAATACTACAGCAATTGTATCTTGCGTTGGAGGGGATTGTGGGAATGTTACGGCTGTGTTAAATTACTCTGAAGGGATTATTCCGCAATCTAGTGGAACACCTTTTTACACGATAGATGCGAATCCCATGTTTTCAGAAAACTTGTCGTGCCTTACTAATCTTTCCGTCAATGAATCATGTAATGTGACTTGGACTGTGAATGCGACAGGAGTGCACAATACAACCTATTGGGTACTTGCTTTTTTCAACACCTCTTTCTCGCAGAATGTCACTGAGAGTGTTAACTTAACGATTAATTCACTAGTCCCGGTGATTTCGAATCCTAGTCCGGAAAACAATTCGGTTTTCGAGCCGTACACAGCCTACTTTTCGCTGAACATTAGTACGCACAGGATTTCAGTGTGCAGGCACTCAAATGTTAGCGGCGTTGAATGGGAGAATATGACTGACACGTTTGCGTCCACGAACTCGACCGACCATTCGACGAATGTTACAGGGCTATCAAACAATGAGTCGGTCGACTTGTTCATTAAATGCCAAAGCTTCGACGGATACGTTAACAGCGAAGACTATCACCTGCAGTTCAATGTTTCCACTCCGATGGTTTTTATTAATGAGTTCAATCCGACTTCGAATTGGATTGAGATTGCAAATGCTGGCGACACGAACGTGAATTTGACTTCATGGATTTTGGAGTATATTTACAATTCAAGTTCGGACAACCACAGTTTAACATCGTATTTGACGGATTACCTCGTTTTATGGGAAAACATTACGAACATTACATTGAGGGATGATGGAGAGCTAATCCTATACGACAGGGAGGGTGGGATTGCAGACAACATTTCTTATTCTGATGTGACGGAAAACTCTTCTTTCGGACGGCAGACAGACTTTAGTAATAATTGGATGATATTTGGGGAGCCTACTCCGGGTGCGACTAACCTGGAGTTTTATTCGCTTGATTGGCCCATGTTCAGGCAGAATCCGGGGAGGACGGGTGTCACACCAATAAACATTTCAAGCCAACTAGTAGAGCAATGGAATTTGACTATAGGGTCGAGAGTCAGGTCTTCACCAGCTATTTTGGAGAATACTGTGTATGCAAGCTCTTGGGAGGGGGATGTTTTCGGATTAAATTTAAGCAGTGGTGAGGTATTGTGGAATTACTCTTCAGGATATTATGTTACTTCTTCCCCGGCAGTGGCTTCAGGCAGACTTTATATTGGGACTTTAAATCCCGACGGCCTCGTATTGTGTCTTAATGCTTCTGACGGAGACTTAATTTGGGAGTACAACATTACCGAGGGGATAGAGTCTTCACCCTTAGTCTCCTCTGACATTGTGTACATTGGATCGAATAATGGAGTATTCTACGCGATAAACAGCTCAATTGGAACGCAATTATGGAATTATACGACTTCTGGGATGGTGAGATCATCTCCCGCGTTAAATGACGGTATTGTTTATTTCGGCTCCGACGACTACAAGATTTACGCCTTATATTCACAGAATGGGAGTTTGAAATGGAGTTTCCCGACTTTGAACAGGGTTTATTCCACGCCCGCGGTTTCAGGGGATTCCTTGTATGTGGGATCATATGACGGGGTGATTTATTCATTGAATGCTTCTGATGGGTCATTTATTTGGGATTTCAACACTTCAGGGAGTATATTGTCTTCCACCACAGTGTCGGATGACTTGGTATTTGTGGGTTCGAACGATAGAAACCTTTACGTTATAAATGCAACTTCGGGAGATAGTGTTTGGAACATTACAACATGGGACGAGATTGTCGCATCACCCGCGGTTTCAGGGGACTTTATTGTTTCAGCTTCAAAGGACAGAAGCCTTTTAATCATGGACAAATACAATGGAACGGCTCTTTGGGGTTTTAATGCCGGGCAGGGTATTCTTTCTTCCCCGTCAATTTCTGGGGGAATGATTTTTTCAGGTGCAGATGACGGGTTAATATATGCCTTCGGGATTTTGAATGACACTGATTTACCCAATGTTACTTTAGTGTGGCCTGGAATCGGATACACTGCTTTTGATGGAGACTTAAACCTAGTCTATGAAGTCAATGATGAGAGTACGGATCTAGCTAATTGTTCCCTATTTTTAAATGAATTCTTGAATCAAACTAGTCCTTCTGTTTCTGAGGGAGTGAACCAGTCTTTTATGGTTTTGAATCTTGTTAATGGGTCATATAACTGGAGTGTTCAGTGTACTGATGATTCAGTTAACTCAAATGTTGGAGAAAGCTTGACCTATTCTTTCAATGTTTCTTTAAGTCCGTTAAATGATTTTTTAGGGACGCTTGTCTTGGGTTGGAATTTGATTGGCTTACCCAGGATTATCTCCTAGCAAGTGTCTTTTTATAGTTGTATGGTTTATATTATTGGATGATGGATGATAATGCCGCTATGATAGGAGATTACTTGGGTACGATAGAAGAGTATGTTCCCGGGGATGGTACTTTCGCTGAAGACGGAAAGATTTTTGCCGCAAGTGTAGGTAAATCAAATTTAGACAAAGACAAACGTGAAGTTTCTGTTTCAACGAAAAACTTGGGAAAACCTGCTGTAGGACAAATTGTTTACGGCGATGTGATGGGTTTTAGGAAGAATGTTGTGACGATAATAGTTTCCAAGATCAAGGACTTTAAAGGTGATGTTGACTTTAAAAGTGAGATTTACGTCTCCAACATTTCAGACAAGTACGTTGAAAAGCCGGAATCACTTTTCGGCATCGGGGACATCGTTGAGGCTGAGATAGTGAAAATCGAGGGAAACACAATCGACTTGTCCACTAAAGGAGACTTTGGAGTCGTTAAAGCATTCTGCAAAGTCTGCAGGCGCCCACTGGTTTTATCCGAGAAACAGGAAGGTACTTGTGATTGCGATTCATGCGGGAACAACGAGCAAAGGAAAATCAGTAAAAACTTCAATAAAGTTGTGTTATGATGGAATACTCTGTAGTTGACAAGGGAAAAGACTACATCGAAGTAGAGCTCTCTGACAAGGCAGTTGCTAATGCTTTGATACCTATTTTACAGGGTATGGGAGTTGATGCTTATTCGTTCGGACCCCACCCTTTAAATCCTGTTTACAGGTTGCATATTAAGGGTGCGAATCCTATGAAGGATTTGAAGAAGGCGACCGACCAGCTTACTAAAGAGTGGGCTGCATTCAAAAAGGGCGTTGTGGGGAAGATACCGAAAAAATAGTTTTTGGTGGTCTTTATGGATGAAGAAGATAGTTTGGAAGGGGATGATACTGAGTCTTCCAAAGATGGTGTTTTTTCGGGTGTAAAGCGGGTGGTTGAGGGTATGACTGTAACACCTTTTTTTGAGAAACATTCCGCTCACATGGCTGCCACTTTAAAGCTTGAATCAGAGTTTGTCGATAAAGGCAAGTACTTAGTACTTACTACCAGGGTTCCGGGTTTTTCCGAAGAGAACATTGATGTTTCAGCGAGCGAGAACTCGATTCACATCAAGCTTCGCTCGGGCGAGGAACTAGAGGGTTTGGGTGGTGAGGCTGACCATGACTCTGATGTTGTTTTGAACTCGACTTATGTCACTCCTGTTCCTGTGAATCCGGATAAGGTGAAGGTTAAGAGGAAAGGGGATTATTTGGAAGTCACGGTTGTGAAGAGGTAGCCTTCTGGTTGTTTTTAAAATATCCATTTAAATATATGTTTTTTAATATATATTTTATGTCAGATGTAACTCCCTTGATGAGACTGCTCTTGCACAAAAAGCCAGTGGATACTCTACTAGCCCTCGCAGAGCTTAAGGAAACATACGCCTCAGTAGTGGCTAAAAAGACGGACTGCACCTACCCCTACACACTGAAAATCCTAGACGACCTTGAAGGTGAAGGCCTCGTTGAATTTAACAAGGAGGGAAGAATTAAACACGTGAAACTCACACCGAGGGGAGTGGACATAGCCCACGATCTTCTCGGACTCGTAAGGCATTTAAACCAAACCAAGGAAAAAATCGGGGAGGAAGCTGAAGAAATAACTCAGGAAGAAGACTAGAATATGGAACCGGTTAAAACATCAGTAATAATACTTGGTTTAAACACAATACTCTTTGCATACATACTGTCAGCTAAGGTTTCAGCGCCAATAACCATCGTATTGGGACTTATGGCACTTCTACTTCTAGTCAACATCTACAAAGTGGGCGACGAATACATACACCTGGAAAAAGCAGCGGCAAGAAACAAAAAAAAGATCGCACACCAGAAAAAAGAAATATATCTAAACAAGAAAAAACTCGAGAGAATCCTTGAGGAAATCTCGAGAAAAGACCGGGAAAAAATCAAAAGCGAATTGGGAAGCACTAATACGGAAATCACATCAAGGGAATCAAGATTCCAAGACACTCTTTGGAACCAGCTGGAAAAAACAACAACACCGAAACAATCAGAGAACGCAAGACTTAATGCACAGCGAAAAGAGATTGAGGAACTCATAAACGTCACGAAAAAAAAGTATACGAAACGACAATTAGACGAAGACGGATTCAGAGAAATCGTAAGAGACTATCAAAAACAACTCATTGAAATAGAAAACAAGATAAAGAAAACTTCACCCAAGAAAAGATAAGCTTACCCGCCACCCAAAGAAGCCTGCCTACCACGCTTAGTCCTCGCAGTAGACACAAGCATATTCCAAGCAAACCCTATACGCTCGAGATAATTGGTAAAAGACAGTGAATCTGAAAGAATCAGGGACCTGCCCTTCCCCAAACCAGCCTTAAACTCCCGCTCCCTTTTGATCAATCCAAACCTCACAAGCTTTGGGATGACCTTGTTTTCCAAAGTTGCCTTAGAATAACCATTTTCCGTTAAGAATTTACTAATCTCTTTTTTAGTGACAATCTCACAATCCAATAGAAGCGTGATAAAATCAGTAGCAACCTCATGATACCTCGGCTGGAATTTAGAAGGGAAAATAAAATCAACGACATCCGAAACACTCCAAATCACAGTCTTATCCAAACCACCCTTCCCCTTAAGCTCGCCCCCATAGTGGCTTGGAAGCCAAAGCGACTCTGAAGCGGGAATTCCATGAGAGGACGGGGGTTTAGGATCAGGATTGCCCTTAGACGCCATGGTAAAACAATTACCATAGGAAATTAAAAGCATGAAATGATAATAAGTAAAGATGATCACAAATATTGAAGCCATTCTGCTTGGCATCATACAGGGGATAACTGAATGGCTCCCAGTCTCAAGTTCAGGTCACCTAGTGATCATCCAGCAAGTTTTCGGGATAGCCGCAGACATAGAATTCGACGCACTACTGCATTTCGGAACACTACTCGTAGTCATAGCATACTTCCGAAGCGATCTAAAAAGTATTATAGTCGACCTTATAAAGGCCTCTAAATCCCTCCGAAAAACCGGAAGGATAAAACACACTAAAAACATAAAGCTTGCCTACCTCATAGCCTTAGCCTCAATTCCGACGGGAATAATTGGGGTATTTTTCAAAGACGTGTTCGAAGCCATGTTCACAGACCTTTATATTGCTTCATTGGGCCTCATCGTCACCGGCCTATTCTTAATCGCCTCAAAAACCCCGAAAGAGCCTTCACGCCTAGACTGGGGTGCGGCCCTCATAATCGGCTTAGCCCAGGGAGTTGCCATAGTGCCGGGAATATCCCGGTCGGGAGCGACTATTGCGACAGCGTTGTTTCTGGGTGTGGACCGGAAGGAGGCCGCCCGATTCTCTTTTCTCATACTTATTCCGGCCGCCGTAGGAGGGATAATACTTGAGGGAGGGGGGGTGATAACAGACACACTTCAGAACACAATCCCTCATCTTGCAGGGCTTGCGACTTCGATTATTGTCGGCTACGCAAGTCTCGGATACCTTATGAAAATCGTAAGGGAGGGAAAATTCCACTACTTCACATACTACGTGATACCTTTGGGAGTATTAACCTTATTTTTATCCCAGATAATTTGAAAAAAAAGGGATATAATTGTCCTGCGCTGGGGTGTCGGAACGCTCGACAACGCAGTTGTCGGCGCGCGGTGACATTGAGTCACCCGCGTTTGCCGACGACAAAGGTGCCATCTTCGGCTATCGCCTCGATGACACATAAAAAAAAAGAAAAATAGAATTGTTCTGTGTTAGGGTTGGTTTCAACTGTCACACTCATTTAGCATGCGAAGGCCATCTTCGTTCGCTTTCGATTACTTGATGACCTGTAGCATCACATTCATTTGGTGTATTCATTAATTGAAAAGCGACTCACACAAATGTGCAGTCTGATGGGTCGGCAAACCCCTCAATTTCGCGGTTTTCTTTCTTTTTCGCAAACATTTCGCGACCGACTAGAGTCGGGCGCGTGTCGGACAAAAAGTCCGCTACATTCTTTCTTTTGTGAAAAGAAGGGAAGGGGATTCGGATTGTTCTGCGCTGGGGTTGGTTTGCAATCACTCCTGGTGGGGGGCATCACTCCCCCGTAACCCATCCGGGTCAAGGTCTTGCAATACGCCATCAGCGCAGTGTAGCCACGCGTTTTGCGACACCCCACACAAATATTCAGGGTGTTCTTCGCGACGGTGGCTTATAATATCTTTACAGTGTGCTTAAATAAATACTTATCAATCTCGCGAGAAAGTATCAATGTATTGAGCAGTCTCCCCCTTTTTCTAAATATCAGTATCTTTTAGGTTCACATTCGTATTTTCTTGTATGAGAAACAAGCTTGGTTTACGCCATATACGCCAAATACTCATTGTTTTCACTGTCTTGATTGTAATATATTCTCTATACTTGAATGTTATCGTGCTTGATATTAAGAATAAAATTGAAAAAAGACGAGATTACTTACACAAGGATGTTGAACTGGAATTTCACAGATTAGATTGCCCACTTTGGAAGAATCTAACAAGTATAAACAGTGGGGGATACTCAACATGGGCAAAGAGTTATATCCTGCCAAATATGCAAAAATGTATTCATAAGAAGCTACATGACATGTTCATTGAGGAAAAGATAAATGCTTCTCCCCAAGCAGGCAGAGATCCTTTTTTCTATATCCCTGAAGATAAGCTCTGTATTTACTACGATACTAGTGGACTTTCAATAAGTTCTAGGGTAAACGGAATCTGGCATCGAAAATTAATTTATGATATTGAAGTGAAGGAAGAGAATAATAACTGGTGTAGTATTAATCCGATATTTGAGAAGCGGTTGGAGGAAAAGGACTTGATTGAATGGGATAGTAAAAAACAGATTCCTGATTTCGTAAATGATGGAAAATCCTTAAACAATAGGACCCGAAAAGAAAAAGCCGAATACTATTCATATCTTGTGGGGAATCGTCTAGCGGAACCTGAGACTTTCAGTAGTGTTTTGAAAATACTTCAGTATGTGAATGAGGACGAGTATCTGGCAAACTTGGAGATATCAATAGCCAAGATCCCTTTTGGCTGGATGATTTTATGTGAGAAAGACACTGTAGATTTCGAATCATTCGTTGAACCTAATAGCGCTTTAGCAAGAAACTTTGAAAAACTGCAACCATTATGTTGGCTTAAAACTAAAGCTGAAGGGTGTATTCTAAGGTTGTTACGTGTATTAGACTAATTGTATCAATAATGAGCGACACTTTGAAGGAATACAGATAGCTCTCTTCCCTTTCTCTACACTTTATTTTTTACTCGATTTTTATATCCCTAGCTTCCTCTTCATTATCTTTCATTACTGATACTTCCAAAACCCCATTTCTGTACTCTGCCTTAGGATTTCCCACGGCGTGTGGTAGCTCTATTTTCTTGTGGAATTTCCTGTTTGCGGAGTCGACTGAAACCTCAAGCGTCTTGTCATTGCTCGAAATCTGGATTTCTTTTTTATCTACGCCGGGAAGCTCGATTAGCACTTTTGTTTTGTCCGCTTCTTGTATTACGTCTATTAAGGGCTCTCTTTCTGCTTCTGGTTGTTGGGGTTGGTTTGAAGAGAGTTTGCTTGGGTTGGAGAAAATCTCTTGTCTAATCGGCCTCCCGTTTACGCTTATGATTGAGAACCCGTATGAAAAAGGTTCCCCTTTTTTTAGGGATTGTTGAAATTGTTTTTCCAGTTTATCGAATTCTTCTCCCAGTTCCTTTGGTTGGAATGGGAATGGTGTTCGTTCTTTGTCGTAGGGCCACATGGGGCATCACCTCAATTTGTTTAAATTTTTTAGTTTTGTCTAAATTCTTTAGACAAACTCATATAAATACTCACCGGTTTAAATAAAGTAACCAGTAAATTGGACTTTCGAATAACAATCATACGAAACCGGAAACCACCAGAAAAAAACATCCAAAAAGACTTGGACTGGTTCTGCAAAAGCTTCGGATTCTGCGAAGACACTCAAGCACACACCGCATCAAAAGTCCTAAAAGAAATCATCCGGCAAAATGCAAAAGGAAATGCTATGGGAAGCACTGAACTCGCAAGTAAAGTAGACATGTCCAGGGGAGCAGTCATACACCAACTCAACAGATTAGTGTCGGCGGGACTCATCGAAAAATCAGGCAGATACTACACACTCCGCGGTGCAAGCATCTCCGACACAATCCGGGAGCTTGAACGAGACATGCAAAGAATCTTCGAGGACTTTGAAGAAATGGCCCGGGAGATGGACGAGGAGTTAGGGTTCATGCGTCGGTGACTTTTTATGACGGACATCCACAGTGAAGGGTAATGCGCTACACGCATTCACTTATCCTCCTCCAATAACTTTAGCACACAGTATTCCCCGCACATTGAACACTCCTTTTTGCTTGTCAGGCAAGAGTACTTTTTCGCGATTTGTGGGTCTAAGGCTTGATCGAACATTTTCTCCCAGTCTAGTTTCCGACGGGCGCGAGACATTTCAATGTCTTTTTCCATGTCCCCGTATTTTGCGATGTCTCCTGCATGCGCTGCGATCTTCGAGGCGACAACTCCCTGCCGAACGTCTTCAATATCTGGAAGCCCGAGGTGCTCGGACGGAGTGACATAGCATAAGAAATCTGCTCCCGCACTTGCTGCTATGGCACCACCTATCGCAGAAGTGATGTGATCATGCCCCAACCCAATATCTGTTACTAGCGGCCCTAAAACATAATAGGGTGCGCCGTGACAAATCTTTTTCTGCAATACGACATCCTGCTCTATCATATGGATGGGAACATGGCCTGGACCCTCCACCATAACCTGAACACCCGCACTCCAAGCACGCTCAGTAAGTTTCCCGAGAATCTTAAGCTCCCCAATCTGGCAGTCATCGTGAGCGTCAGCGATAGCTCCAGGCCGTAGCGCATCACCCAGAGATAGGCACACCCCATACTCCTTCAAAACCTCAAGGATCTGATCGAATCCAGTGTAAAGAGGATTCTCCCGCCCGTGCTTTAGCATCCAAGACGCAATGAATCCTCCGCCGCGACTAGTGATTGGGATAATCCTCTTTCTCATCGACTTTAAAAAAGACTGTGTTATCCCTGCATGAATCGTCATGAAGTCAACACCATCCCTGGCTTGACGCTCGATAACATTAAGAATCGAATCTAAATTCATGTCAAACTTGGATTCAAAATAAACTTGATAAACGGGTACGGTACCTAACGGAATCGGGATTTTCTTTAAAAGCGTCCTTCGGACTTTATCCAAGTCCCCGCCGACGGAAAGGTCCATGATGGCGTCAGCACCGGCTGAAACCGCGGCCTCGGCTTTCGCAACCTCAAGCTTTAGATCGCACTTTCCGGTTGAAGTGCCGACGTTCGCATTAACCTTGGTTGAAACACCCTCACCGACAAGGATGGGACGTAAATCCCTGGAAGAACTTCCAACTGAAATAAGCCGGCCCGATGATACAAGACGATTAAACTCTCCCTTCGACAAACCTTCCCTACCACCCACTTCAACAGACATTTTTAATTCTCGGACTTTAATATTAAACCCTCAATTAAAAAAAAGGTAAGGGAAATACGCCCGCGTGGAGTAGCCTGGCACGGCTCGCTCCGTGCACACGCGCCGCGAATGTTAAGGGTTCTATCGAACCCTCATAATGCACAATACAAACAATATTTCTAATAAACTATTCCAAGATTCAAACATTCTTTAAAAATAAAGTGGAAAAAATTAAACCTCCTCTTCACCCGCGTGGAGTAGCCTGGATAGTCGGAACGCTCGGCAACATAGTTGCCGGCGCGCAGCGACTTAGAGTCGCTCGCGTTTCCCGACGAGAAAGAGGCCGTCTTCGGCTTCATACCTCGACGACCTGAAACTTCTTATAAATAAAAACTACCAAAGAATATACTCACACGCCCGCGTGGGGTAGCCTGGATATCCTGGGAGCTTGCGGAGCTCTTGACCCGGATTCAAATTCCGGCGCGGGCAACGAACAAACAGTTCAAAAAAAGGGCAAGACCACAAGACCCTGATTTCAAAAAGGTTCAACACCCTCCCGGGGGCTAACAAAAAAAGGTTCAAAAACAGGGCAGAACCACAGTACAACGAATTTTTCCACTAAAAAAAATAACATAAAGGTGCTAACATACCCCAGAGTAACACATGTTTAACGTGTCCGGCCCAAAAAAGGTCTTCGTACAAAATTTTTCCTATAAAAACAGGGTGGCGGGAAATAATTAAGATATCACTAGGGGGATTATTTGTCGTTCGAGAGCAATCTTTTGAATATTTTGAAAAATCTTGTCATATCCAATATAAAATTTCTGATCTTGATTTAGTATTTCAGCATCAACAATTTGATTTACTAATCCTTCAAATTTAGGTTTTTTAATACTTCTCATATGGGGGTATAATTTTATATATTCCTGTTTAAGGTCTTCAATACTTGTATTAAATAATTTTTTTGTTTCAAGAGTTTGAAAGTAATAAGTGTTCGCAATTCGTATGAATGGTATAAGTGTATTCAATTTAATGTGCTCAATTAAGTATTTTTTTCCTCGTTGTATTGCATAGCCAAAAACGTAATCGATTACTTCTTTCTCCTCTTCATTTTTAATTTCTTCCTCAATCTTGATGAATGCATTACCCTGCTCATAAATATTATTCTTTTGTTTCCGTAGCAATTCTAAAGTCTCGAGTAATTTAAAGTATCTTCTCTGTCTGGGTTTGAAATCGATAGTATGAATTGTATCGTTTACGTATGTTTCATAGAGAATAGTATAAATTGGGCTTAATGCAGTTCTAATAAATGGGATTTTTGTTAATTTCGAGTATATCGATTCTAATACAATATCCTCAGTCTTCATATTCAATTCAAAGAATTTAGTATATGCTTTCTGGTAGATATCTAATCGAGGAATATCAACTTTTTCTTTAAAACCTTTACGTTTAGTTATTTGAAAATTATAAAGATCATCAAATTTTATGAATTTTAAGAATTTTTCATTAAGTTTTTCATCAGATATTATTCTCGGAAAAGATATTCCGATACTTACATCGATTTCATTTTCTTTTTCTGAAATATTACTAATAAAAGCATTCTGCCCAACGTGACCTAAGATATAGGAACGTATTGTTTCCTCACTAACACCCTCATAAATATTCATTTTAAAATTCTTCTAATTTTTTCTGAGCCCCTTTTGCTTTTTCTTCCACCCATAATAATCTGCTTTGGCATAGGTTCCACATTTCGGAAAAGTTTATATAATCTATTGTATCAAGCTCATTAATATCATAATCTCTTGTATAATCCCATTTATTGATTGGACAATAAATTGGATATGTTTCCGTGTCATCGTCATATCCTACCAAGGCAATACAATGTGAATTTATAATCTTGGAGTCATGTACTTTGAATCCCTTATATAGGAAATATTTCTTTATTTCTAAAAATACTAGAGGATATATGTTTCTTTTTATTAAATTTATCAAATTACGTTTTGTTGCACCAATATTAAGATTTATTTCAAGTCCTCTTTTCTTAAGATATGGATTTAAGGATTCAGGGACTTCATCTGGCGGTTTTGGGACATAACCCTCATATCTGGGCACAGTGAGTACATTCACTTTATCCGACATTCCCTTTGATATACTACTAAACGGTATTCTCTTATTGGGGTATTGATTGTCTAGTATTGTCTTCAGGCAGGTGGGAATACACATCATAAAATCTGGTTGGTTCCATGGTTTTTTTAATCCAAGATATTGTTTTCCACCATTTGCCATAATAGATACCTTTAATTTGAGATAATTAAGTCTATTAAGTTAGGCTTTCCTCAATAATCTTCTTTTCCGCATTTGTTATACCATAAATCTGATAAACAAGTTCATCAATTTCAGCATCCGTTTTCTTAATCTCCCCCTCAATCCTAGCTCTCTCGTCAGTTTTTTTATCGCCGATTTTGTTAAGGCGATCATTGAGAAGTAACATTTTATCAACTTTTTCTATCAAGGAAGGATATTTAGATTTTTGAAATGCATTAAAATTAGATGGGTCAAGAAATCTAATCTCTTTTAAGTATTCCTGGGATATGAAAATGGTGTATTCAGCACCTAAGGTATATCGATTCTCCTGATAAAACCTGTATAATTTTGAGTTAAAAATTGCAAGAAGATACTTCGGATCGATATCAACCTCTTCTCTGACTCTTATAGAATAGTTATTTTTTGTTAGAACAATATTCTCATTTTCATCATAGGCAGTAATAAATATTGGTGAAACTGCCATCATTATTAATTTGGGGGATTTGTAAATATTGGTTGGTTTAAAGTCAATTCCATCTCGATTAAGATCGATATAATGTCTGTTAAGTATTCTATATCTGGAAAAGTCTTCCCCGATTAGGATAGGAGAAAATGATTCTTTTTTCTTTTTTGTAATTATCTGATCATTTAAAGCATTTTCAACAATAATGCTTTTTTCACATGAATGGCAGTCTTTACGATCTTTTTTTGATGCAAAAGACCATTTACCACAATAAGGACACTTTATTACTCCACCCTTTTTACTAATTTCTTCACCCCTATCAATATCAACAATATCTCCTAATTTTTTCGCGATATCAATCTTTTTTAAGATATTGAATCCATTCTTGTCTAATTTCAAATTAAAGACATTTCGGGGTAGTTTTATGAATAATTCTTGAGGAACTTTTCTATCGTTTCCAACATCGACCTCGTTTTTATATTTTTTGTTTTTGCCATAATTTTCCCTCTTTGATGCAATTATTGCGACACATTCTTGAGTAACATCGGGAAATTTCTTAAAATCGAGTATGTGATGAATAATAAAATTTTCTAAAAAAACTTTTCTAATTTCAGTGTATTGGCTTGATCGGATAAAATTTCTTGGGATTAAAAATCCAATAACTCCCCCTTCTTTAAGAAGTTTGATGGATTGTCTAAGAAATAGTTCAAACGAGTTTATGTTTTGTGTCCTGATCCCAAATTTCTCGCCATAATATTTTTTCTCAGTTATAGATATATCTGCACCCCAAGGGGGATTGCCGATAATTACCTCAAATCCTCCATCAGCCATAATTGACTTAAATTTTTCATTCCAGCTAAATGCTTTATCACCTATAATCTCAGAATCATCGATTAGTGAGTTACCACATTTTATATTCTCTTTTAGGGTTGGTAACCTATGTTTTCTCTCTGCGAGTTTTAATAACAAATTAAGTTGTGCAATTTCAACTGCTTTGGGATCTAAGTCGACACCATAAATATTTTGTTTTAGAATTCTTGCTTTTCGAGTGAATATACCACTTTCATCAAGTTGTGTTTGATGTGTTCGACCTTCTTTCTTGTTATAATATTCATTTAGAAAGTCAAATGCTTTCAATAAGAAACTTCCGCTTCCACATGCGGGGTCAAGTATATATATCTTCTCCGGGTTGACTTTCTTATTTTTTAGAATCTCCCCAACAGTATTTCGAACAATATAATTTACAATGAATGTTGGAGTATAGTATATCCCTTGTTCTTTTCTATGTGCGCGACCTTCTTTTAGTTTTGCACGTTTTGGCGTCTTTTTTAAGATATGGCTAAGATATTGTTCATAAATATTCCCCAATACGTCAGCGTCTATTGCTGCAAAATTGTATTTTACAAATCGGCCTTGTGGAGCATATAATCCATTAATAACTTTTAGTATTACGTCGTCACTTACACCTATTTCATCGCATTCGTGAACATCTTCCAAGGATTCACCGAATAATTTACTGTTGTATTGCTCATTGTAGTACCTGAAAATTATCTTTAATTGCTTGTAGTAATGTTTACTTGAGGTTCGAGTTAATTTTAATAATTGATTTTCCTCTATCTCGATATCTTCAGTCTTCCGAATAAAGATTAATCTATCGATAATTCGCTGGACTAGTTCATCAATCTCATAGTCTTGATATTTACTCCCATAGTTACGGGCGATATCTTTAGAGAGAATCTCCCTCCAAGTATTCAAGTCTTGAAATAATTGTTCGCCAATATTAATCCTTCTCTTTCTTCGGCCTTCTCTTTCGGCTTTTTTATCTAATTCACCGCTAAGAAAGGATTCCTTTGATAATAACCAGATGTCCTTAAAGTTTTCTTCAAATGAGTCTATGTTCTCCAGTTGAATATTTCGAAAAGGTCTAGTACTTTCCTCGTCAGCATAAAATATCTTAAGACCCTCAAAATCGGTTAAAACAGCCCAGCTAACAGCTTTGTTATAAGCATAAGTTATTGCCTGCTGAGCGTAGTCCTCACGTTCTATATCCTCTTTTATTGCTTTAGCCTCGACAATCAGTTTCGAAACTCCATTAATCCTCAGAGTATAATCTGCCCGTTTCCGCTGAATACGCTCCTCTTTTATCACTTCGTCAGGAAATTCATCACCCTTAACATCCCAACCCAAGTATTCAAGAAGAGGCTCTAAGAACTTAGATTTTGTTTCTGACTCACTGATTTTCTGCCACTTTGATTTTGAATTAATGTACTTATCAACAAGTTCTTTGATTTGTTGTTTGGATTTGTCTTTATCAACCATGATAATAGATATTCTTCCGACTTTATTAAAACTCAGCCCCGCCCCCTCTTCAGATGATATGGCTGCCTAATCGGCAGTTCTTCTTGTTTTAGAAAAAATTACGTCAACATTAAAATAAGTTTCATCCAGTTCGTTTTTGTGTGAATTTGTATTTCTGTGGTATTTTTTTGTGTGAAAAAGTCTTGATTTGTAGTTTCAGCTTAGGGATTTTGTTTGATTTTATCTGATTTTCTTGGAGAATCGTCTCACCTTCACAGTAAACCAATTTTTCTTGCTATTTTCCCTGTTTGAAGTACGTTTGAACTGGTTTTTTAAGCATTTTAAAAAAGTTTAATATCGTTTCAAATGTTTAAAAATTTTGATATTTTAATAGTTTTTATCCTTTGGTTAGTCTGTGAGACTATTTTACTTAACTTTTGGTACGGTTTTGGTTAATCTTTGGTTATATTTTTTGTTTGATTTTTGTTGTTTCTTTGTTTACATTTAGTAATTTTATGTTTGTAAGAGTGGGTTTTCAGTGTTTTTGTGTGAATTTGTAGTTCTGTGGTATTTTTTTATGTGAAAAAGTCTCGATTTGCAGTTTCCTCTTACAGATTTGAATTTATTTACGTGATTTTCCAGGAGGTTTGCATCACCTTCACAGTAAACCCAAATTTTCTTGATATTATCCCGTAATTTGCTCTATATCCCTCGTGATTAAATTAACTTAAGTCGTTGAATCATCGTATTTGTATCCCAATTCTGCAAGTTTTTCATCTATCTTGTCGAAATATCCAGGATAGCTTTTTGGATTGTCCCTAGCTTTCTTACGAATCTCAAAAACAAGTTCCTTTTTTATATCAGGTAATGTTTCCGCAAAATCGAAAAGTTCTGGCATGTTTTTATTAATTATCCTCGAAAGGTACCATTCAGAGTACAAGTTCTTGAGATTAAGAAACGTGGCCTTATCTTCTTTAGTTAATTCTGCTTTTTCGATATCTTCTTTCATAAACTCGATTACATTAGGATTTCCTAAAACGCCTAAGAAATAAAATATGTTTTCCGTCAGTTTTTTCACGAGATCTTCTTTGAATGGATTCTCTCTCGAATGATTCTTTAAACAGTCAATGAGGTTCTCTTGGAATCTTTTTAAATCTGAAGGTAAAACCGCGGGTTTATGGTTTCTTATTATCCTAATAATTTTACAAGAAACGTCTAAATCCTCTTTAGTTAAAGCCATTGATAATTCAAGTAGTTGCTGTGGAAGCAGATGTATATCCCTAAATTCTTCAATCTCTATTAATGCATATCGTCTCTTAGATGGATCATCACTTTTGAGGGATTTGATAACTTTGTCATAATATTTTGCGTAGTGGGATTCAGAGGATAGGATATAGTATACTGCCTTCTTGTCTTTACCTTTAATCCCGTATTGTGTTGCAGCCTGATACCCAATCTTTTCAATTTCTTTACCATCTTTCAATTTTGTTAGATGTCTATTTGTTGTTGCTCGTCCAACTCCTTGTTTCTCTAGTTCGGAAATAATGTCTTTGTGCCTGACAATCCTACGTTCCTTAAGTAGTTTTAGTATCAGTTCATATGGCCTTTTAGTCTCAATCATTCTAATTTAGTCCCAATTTAAAGAAATTTATGTATCTTAGTATATATCAGAATCTTGATATAAAAAGCTTTCCTATATGATATCGGTGATTGTAATGACTCAAAATAAAAGATTTTTAGTGACCTTGCCTCAGGGATTACGTAGGGCAATGAAGTTAGCCGCAGAAAATCGTGGTTGTTCTCAGGCAGAGATTGTTAAAGCAGCATTATATCAGCATTTAAAAGAGTTTGTACTAGAAACCGATAAAAAAGATTTTTCTCTCCCCAGTTCAAACACAATCGATTATCGATCGATTATTTAATCCAATTAAAAATGGGTGAACAGATTTCAGTTAAGTATGAAACCAGGCAGAGATTAGATCGAATAAAAGAGGAACGTAACATTAAGACTTACAATGATTTGCAAGAATATTTTTGTGATTTGTATTCTCAACTCTACAATCCAAAAGAAGTTATTATTAGGAAGATGCATGAAATCGCGAAAAGAAATGCTTTCAATCTAAATCAAGGTGATAAAACATTATTTGAATACATCAGTCCTCTTCTCAAACAAACTGGTGAGAAGAGAGTAGAAACAGCTAAACAGTTGGTACAATCTCTAGAGGAAGAAATTAATTCAGACTTAGATGACAGACCTACTGACCCCTCAGATAATCCAGAGGAGCAAATAAATGATGAGAATCAATGAAGATAGGGTGTTAAAAGAGTTGGTTCGCCAGGCATTACCTGAACATGTAACGATTATCCAGGATTTTCTTGGTTCGTGTGGATTGGATCTTAAGGAGGCAACTCGGAGGTTACGGGAGAATGAAGGATTTACTCCTTGACTGCTTTCAGTTTGAGTTCGTCGGGGGAGACGATTGTTATCTCGACTTCTTTGGCTTTCGAGAACTCGGTGGAAGTTATCAATGCTTTTGGGAGAGTGATTATATAGCTTTCTCCTTTGGCCTCTTTGCCTTTTTCCCCCCCACTTGCTACTTTCCTAAGTTTTACCCTCATAGTAATGTATCTTTTTCCCGTCATTATAAACGCACCACATTACATAATAATTTACATATGTATTTATATACAATATTACGTAATAATTGATATCTCAATGGCAATAAACACGATATACAAATACAAAGGCCATTCAATAGAGGCTGTTAAAAGCAGGTTCTATGATGACCCAAAGATCAGCATAGAGAATAAAGAGGCTGTAAGAAAATTCGTTCAGCTCTGCGCCTCGGAAAACCTAAGTGTCCTGAGGATCCGAAAATACTACTCCCTCTACAAAAAACTTTTCAAGCTTTCAGACTACAAATTCAATCTCGCGACAGCCACAGAACAAGACATACGAGATCTGGTTGTGAGAATACATGAAACAGATATCGCTGAGGAGTCAAAGAAAGACCTTAAAGTCGCAATCAAGAAGTTTTATAAGATTACAAATCACGGTAAAGTTCCCGAAAAAGTAGATTGGATTAAATGCACAGTCAAAAGGAGTGAAAGAAAACTACCTGAAAACCTACTTTCCGTAGCTGAAGCTGAAAAACTCATCAGACAGTGCAATCATGATAGAGATCGAGCCTTAATTGCTATGCTTTATTACGGAGGCCTCAGGATTGGCGAACTAGGCAGTCTTAGAATCAAAGATATAGTATTCGAAGAGTACGGCGTGCGCCTACATGTGCCTAACGGAAAGACAGGAGCCAGACAAATACTACTAATCGAGGCAGAACCTTACCTACAAAGTTGGTTGAGAGTCCACCCATACCAGGAAAACCTTAATAATCCCTTATGGATCGATATCGAAAAAAGATACATGACTGTAATGAGTTATGATGCAATCAGGATGATGTTAAGACGCAGGGCAAAAGAGGCAGGTGTTCGAAAAGATAAGGTCAATCCTCACAACTTCCGACATTCCCGAGCAACCTATCTCGCAAACTACTTAACGGAATCCCAGTTGTGTGTTTTCTTCGGCTGGGTGCAAGGAAGTAACATGCCCTCAACCTATGTCCACTTAAGCGGGAGAGACTTAGACAATACACTAATGGAGATGCATAATTTCCAGCCCATTAAAAAGCAAGAGGAAAGAGAAGCCCGTCGATGCAGCCGATGTAGTAAACTCAATCCCCCAGACGCCCTATTCTGCATGAGATGCCGCGTAGCCCTCACACCAGAAGCCATGGGAATGATCGAGAAAGAAGAACACAAAACTCAAGAATTCATGAAGTCTCTCTTCCAGAACAACAAATTTCAGAAATGGTTCAAGATGGAGTTTGGAGAACCAGAAGTAAAGTTGGTAAGAGTTACAGAGAATATTACTTAATTTAAATTGGTTTATATTATAGAAAAATTTGTATAAATTGTAGCATTCCTGCAATATAATTATAATGAGTTATTTTGATCGATATCAAAGGATAGTTTCGGTAAAGTTACGGTCTTTAGTTGAAGCACTAATATCTGACACCCACCCGT